>Ga0209137_1000078_pt1 | contig 103791 bp, 125 predicted proteins | sample SaaInl5LU_22_DNA_FD_184642 | JGI IMG/M metagenome (GOLD analysis project Ga0209137, IMG submission 184642) | Marine microbial communities from expanding oxygen minimum zones in the Saanich Inlet - ESP_105LU_22_DNA (SPAdes) (version 2) | ecosystem: Environmental > Aquatic > Marine > Intertidal...
CTTCGAACTCTTCGATACCAATCGTTGAAGGATTGACCACATACGCCATTTGCATGTAACCTGTTGAGATTGGGGTTGCAACACCACTTCTCCATTCACGAATTCTGTATCCTGTCAAGAATGTACCAACTGTGTTAGGAATCCAATTCACTTGACCTCCGCCACCAACTGTGTAAGTGCCATAACTTGTTAATTGTGTAAATGGCGCTAATGGAACAAATGTGTTGTTTGCATGTTGATTCAGAGCGTCCCACATTTCATATTGAACTGAATCAGTTTCCCATGAAACCTCATCAATAAAATCTGAAAGATCAAATGAAACTGTATCGTTCTTTAACACATTTACAGTTGGAAGATAGTTTGGTTGTGGTGTATTGTTATTGACTGCATTGTAACGATCAACGTCCAATCCAATCAAGAAGTCAGAAGACCAAGAGTTTGAAGCGTTAACTGACATACCTCGGCAGCAGTGTGAATATACGAAGCGGTACTTGCTCAGATAGAAATACTTGTATGCACTTACATATGTGGTCAATAGATTGCCGTCAGGCATCGTGTCAGTGTAAGCCTTTGTCACCGTGACGTCCTCTGAAAACTGATAGAAGTTATTGTTCTCAATGTAAACCTTAACCGTCTGTGTTACAGGAATGATTCCCTGTGGGTCTGTAATAAGATATAGTCCGACTGATTGTTGGTTGGGTTGAGTACTAGGATCATGGGTCATGATCAACCAACCGCCAAGAATATGAGATGCTTGAAGCATCATTGTGCTCAATAGAGCTGTAAGGAGTAATAGTTTTTTCATTACTTATATTCTTCTACTAGTTCATCTTCGATTTCACAAACTTCTCCAACAGATCCGAATTCTTCTGGATTGCCCCACTCTTGGCAGCATGCAAAAATTACATCTCCAAGCTCTTGACCGAGCTCCCAACCTTTTTCTGTTAGAACGTAAACCTCTTGTCCGTCCCAACCGTCATAGTATCGGTATTGCAGCTTTTCGCCTTTGTATTCTACTTCTCCTTGCCAAAGATCTGCTTGTTGCAAGCTTGCTTCTTGTGTTACTGTAAACTGTGCCATTTTAATTCATTATTACGATATACCAATTGAGAGATGTTGCGATCATGAGCCAAATAAAGTAAGGCATAATCCAGAATGCTGATTTCCATCCTCTAATTACTCGAGTATAATGTGTCATTAGGAATACAAATATTGATAAGCACGTGATAACAATACCTGCTATGATCACATATTTTCCAAAGAACAGGAAGTTCCAAAGGATGTTGTGGATTAAAGATATTGTGTATAGTTCGATTGGGATAGGATTCACTTCTTTATGCTCAGATTCATTTGTCATAAACACTGAAAACGTAGCACCAATAATGGTCCACGCTAAACCAAATACCCAACCCGGTGGAGTCCAAGGTGCTTGATTAAGATTAGTGTACCAATCAGAAACAACTCCAGGTCCTGTTGCAATATTGCCTAACCAAAGACCTCCGAAGTTTAGGATAAAGAATCCTATAAGAGTGAGAATGTATTTTTTCATTGAACTTATTTACTGGTTCAACTAATTATACAATCAATGTGGATTTTGTTTCAAAAATAAAGAATCGCCTTCGGCACTTACGTTGCTCTAACCGCTCCTTTCGGCTTGCGGTAGGGGGATGGAGGCATGCACTAGGGCTTTGCAGAGGTCGACTACCAGCCTTTATCCATCTTTTACCCGGCCATATCTCTTGTTAGAGAGTGGCGATTCTTAGATATCACATTGTCGTGAGTATACAATGTGAACCCGTTTGGCGGTGCGGACGGGACTCGAACCCGCGACCCTCGGCGTGACAGGCCGATATTCTAACCAACTGAACTACCGCACCAAATAGCTGATTACTCAGCTTTAGATTTCTCAGAAACGTCCAATCGAACGTCCTGTGCAATCTTCTTAATATCCTGCATGGCTTTACGAACTCGTACACCTGCAGCTTTGTTTTTCTTATCGTAGAATTTAGCAGCATCTGCTTCAACTTCATTGATAAGCTCTTTTAATTGATTGAAAATATCCATCGTATATATTATTTAGTTGTGTCGATTTTTTCAGCTTCGACGTACTGTGTAACTTGTGTAATAACATGCTTTAAGTTGCATGGTTTTTCCACTTCTTTAATAACTTCTACTTCTTTAATAACTTCTACTTCAACATAGATAGTATCGTGAATCACTTTTGGTTGACTCGGCTCTCTTAGTGTAATCTCTCTGGTAATTTCAGTAGCACCCCAGATTACTGCAATGGATAATAAAACAACAAATCCAATGAGTGTGACTCCAGTCCAAAAAGAATTATTAAACGTTTTGTTCATCTGTTAAATTTTGATAAATTGATTTTAGAGAATGTGTAACGTTAACTCTTATCTCTGCTTCCATTTCTTCTCTACGGCTTTCAACTTCGTTATCGAATATTCTTACAATACGATCATACAAATTGGTTCCATTAACCTTGATGTTATAGCTGTATGTGTGATTAACAATATCGATTGTATCTTTTTGAATTACAATAAAGATCTGACCATCATCGCTTTTGATATAACGCTTTCCTGAGATAGGTGACATCAATAAGACTGCATCTGGATTTGAAATCAACCGATGACAGATACCGAATGTTTCACGGTAATAGTCTGTTTCTTTCTCATACTGGCGTTCATAGTCAGTCAATTTATAGATCTTTAAACCCCAACGCTGGGCATACCGTCTAAAGTTATGAAGAATCGGATTCATCTTACTTATTTTGCATTTCGTCAATACGGCCATTCAAACGATCAGCAAACGCAGCAACTTCACCGAGTTGTTGGTTTAGACCGGCAATCATATTACGTAGATCACTAATCTCTGAGATGTGGCTGTTCATTTGATTCTCTAACCGACTAATACTAGTGATAACAGAATCTTCCCATTCCTGTAATAGGACTTGTGCAGTTGTATCTTCACCATCGTCTTCAAACTCTTCTTCAATAGAAGATTCCAAATCATCGATTCTATCCGAGATAACTTCGAACTTGTCTGAAATCAAGTCCATGTTTTCGAACAAATCATTCATCGCTTCTAACTTGTTGTAGAGCGCAACGGCTACAGCTGCTACAGCTGCAATGCCAATCATAAAAATTACATCTGTGTATTCCATGGTAATTATACGTTAAAGAAATCTTTTGTTTCAAGATCATGTAGTGCTTGTGCAATAACTTGGTGCATATCATAATACTTGTAAGTTGCTAGACGACCACCGAAGTGGATGTTTGGAATACTGTCTGCCAATTTCTTGTACTTTGAATAGATCTCGTTATTAGTGTCGTCATTCACTGGATAGAATGGATCAACCTTTCTATTGTATTCTTGTGGGAATTCCCAGCTAACATAAGTTTTCTTTTGATTCTGATCATCGAAATACTTGTGCTCAATGGTTCTAGTGTACTCAGTTTCAATATCAGTGTAATTCATCACTGCACAACCTTGATAGTTATCATGGTCCATCATTCGATTAGTCCATCTAATGGACTTGTATTCTAGATCACCGAACTGGTAATCGAAGAACTTATCGATCTGACCTGTAAAGATTACCCTCTTTGCAATATTGTTCCATGATTCTTTGTTGTCAAAGTAATCAACGCCTGTTTGAACTGTAACACCATCTAATAACTTTTCAAAGATCTGTGTGTAACCACCGACTGGAATGCCTTGGTACTTATCATTGAAGTAGTTGTTATCGTATGTGAAACGAACTGGTAGTCTCTTGATAATCGAAGCTGGAAGTTCTCTTGGATCCTTTCTCCACTGTTTGGTTGTGTAACCTTTGATCAGTTTAAGATAGATGTCTCGACCTACAAGGGCCATTGCTTGCTCTTCTAGGTTTGTTATCTTACCAGTGTGTCTTTGTTCTTCAATCTTCTGCTTTGCTTCTTCTGGAGTTGTAATACCCCACATCTTTGCAAAGGTCCACATATTAAATGGAAGCGAATAGATTTCACCTCGGTAGTTTGCCACCGGAGTGTTCTTGTAGTTGTTGAACTCTGCAAATTGGTTAATCCAATCCCAGATTCTTTTATCATTAGTATGAAAGATATGAGGTCCGTATTCATGAACATGGATACCTTCTCTTTCTTTTGTATAGCAGTTGCCAGCGATATGATCTCGCTTTTCTAAAACGAGAACACTGTGCCCACGCTTTTTAAGCTCATGTGCACAGATAGCCCCGTAGAATCCTGCTCCTACAATTAAGTAATCAAAATTATCTTGTGAATCCAAAGACACCTGTTTGTTGTTTGTTTTGTACAACCTGTGTTGTAAATTCGTTTGTAATATAATCCGGAAGATCAGTATACATTTGCTTAATTCTCTCTTGAGTTGCTTGAATCATCTCAGATTGACTATTAGGAGAAGTAAAAGTAGCACTAGAATTCTTAAGTGCTTTTAAATGCAACCACATCACATAAGGACTAGTATTATAGTAAGCATTATTTTGGATCATAAACGATGATTCAGGAAACGGATTTGTTCTTGATTCATGAACAATCTCAGAAGTAATTCTTAGCATCTCATCATAATCTCTATTTGATTCATGAATCTCAGCAATGCGACATAGATTTTCATTTCTAGCCGGATTAAAATCACTTGCTCTATAAAGCATATCAATTGCCTTATCTTGATTTCCTATAAACTCATAAGCATTTGCAATAAGTATCATTGCATAGTATGCCATGTCATCTAACTCAACAGGTCGGCCTGTTTTATCATAGTTGTGTACTTTATTTAAATACATTTCAAAGTAAAAGATACATCTTCTTGCATACTCTTTTGCGTGATCCATTCCGAATGGAAACTGAGTGTGATCGCCGTACGCATCTGAATAAGACTTACCGATATACCAAAGATGATAATCATCTTCTAGTACCTTATTAGAAGGAACTTTATCTGATTCTAACTCAAGTGCATCTTTTAAGAACTTCATAGGAGCAAACCAAGTCTCACCATCATTTGTAATAATGTGTCTAAAACCACTATCTAGACTAACTCTTTGGAAGTTCTCACCGATTACCGGTAAGTGGATAGTTTCATGACGCTTATCATGTGCAAAGAACCAATTGCGGTGAGCATTCCACAACCAAGTACGGAAATACATTGAATCACCTGGATCTGCAGTAATATTGAATGAATCAATTGACAGATCTGTTAAAGGAAGCCAGTTAAAGTTTTCATCTACTTGAAGTTGCTCATCAGCATCCATTCTCAAGATCCAATCGCAGCCATGTTCTGCCTTCAAACAAGTTTGAAGTGTGTGATCTCGGTTCCAGCCTGGATAGTCCCATGCAATTTCATAAGTAAATCCTGGAATACCTTTTTCAGCAAAGAATTCATCGATGATCTGTTTTGTATTGTCTTTACCATTACATTGAATTACATAGTAGTCAATGTAACCGACGACGGATTTAAGCATTCTAGTAATAGTAGCTTCTTCGCTACCTACCATTGCGTTTAAGCAGATCTTTACGTTTTGTGGCTTATTCATAGATATAGTTTAATACTTGTTCTTCTTCGTAGAATCTAAGTGTTGTGAAATCATTTTGTGATTTATGCGATCTTTGTTCCTCTTCAATCCAATCCCAATCATAACCACCTAATTCGATGATTCTATTGTGGATAGCAGTATCGTAGTATTCTTTAATTAACCTTGCTCTTCGATTAATATCTTTAAAATTAAAATCAACTGTAGAACTACCATTATTATACTGAAGATATAACATCTTGTTTATATGTACCATCCTTGTACTTAAGAATGTTCTAACGATTAACTCATAATCATCGGCAACTGTTACAAATCTATTATGTCTTCCAATCTTATCATAGATGTCTCTGCGCCAAACTCTTGCATGGTTTGGCATGCCAATATTAAATCTAATAGTCTTTGGATTTATATTTGGATAAATGTGACTTAAGTATTCTTTACCATCAGCTTCCACCCATTGATGTCCACCATAACCCCATACAAATACATTATCAGGATTATTATACCAAACATCTTTAGGTCCTATACATTGTGTATATTGTCGCATGGTTCCATCTTCAAACGGTTCTGCTACGTTTGTATAAAAGAATCCAGCATCTGGATATTTATGAATAGCCCCTACAATTTCTTCTAAACATGTAGAAATAAGGGCATCATCGTGATCTAATTCTAATAGCCATTTACCGTTTGACATTGAAGCAGCTCTATTTTTAACCTCTCCAATATTACCGCCACTATTTGGCATCATTCTAACAATTCTAACCCTATGATCTTCCTTTGCAATTCCTTGTAAAACACCCCAGGTAGTTAAATGCGTTTGTGGTGAATCATCAACGATAATCCATTCCCAATTACGATACGTTTGGTTCTTTAGACTTTCATATGCTCTAAAGATACGTTCACCGATTTTATATGCTGGTGTAAAAATACTGAAAAACGGAAGTTCATTTGAATCATAGACTAATTCTTTACATGAACATGCCCAATCTGTAGCAGCTCTTAATATATCATTTGCTACTACTTCTGGTCCATAATTTTCACTATGATGGCACCATTTAGATGTAATAAATGTCTGATCGCTATTCTCTAAAATGGTTTTAAAATCTTCTCTTTTGCCACCAATAGTTAAAATAACATCTGGATTTATAGTTGCTAGATCTTTTAGAAAGGTTTTATCACTGTTGAAAAAATGAACTATAACGCTCTCTTGTAGATTTTCTTCAATGTATAATGTAGTGCTAATTTGTAATGTATCTTGTTGGTTTAATCCATATACTATAGCGGTTGGTAAACCTGTCTTTATCATATCTAATACTTTATCTGTATTATATGTAATACTTAGTTGGTTGTTTATTAAAAGTCAGAAATATCTTCAAGACTTTCTCCATCTTGAATAAGATCGATCCATTCAGGATGATTTCGTTCTAGTGCTTGTTGTAGAAACTCACGCTGGCTCATATAGCATAGAGTTACAGTTTGTCCAAAATGTTCTGATATTGCATTCATGAATTCGATACCTGCCATAAAGTCATAATATCTAATTGCTGCAATTTCAGTTGTACTGTATTCAATCTTTAGAATCCAAGGCAGTGAACTGCTTCTAACATCATCAAATCTGTTCATTGTTCGGTTTAAATATAGTTGCTAAAATATCTTTCACCACGATCACATAAAATAGTAACCGCATTTTTACATTTGTTATCTACAAGCCACAGATATGCAGCTTTTACGTTTGCTCCTGCAGAAATACCTAAGAATAGACCATGTTTTTTTGAAACGTGCTTTGCAAACTCGATAGCACACTGGGTTTCAATAGTAACAACTTCATCTACAAAACTTAGATCAACTAAGAACTTGGATCCATCACCAATACCTTGAATTCCATGGATTCCAGGTTGACCGCCTGACATAACTGGAGATTCTGCTGGTTCAATAGCTACAATCTTAACATTAGGAAATGCTTCTTTGATCTTCTTACCAGCACCCATTAGAGTACCACCAGTTCCGGTTCCGAGAATGAAAACATCTGGTTCTACATTAGCATCTTTAAGTTGTTCTACGATTTCAGTACCTGTGAATTCATAATGTGCATCGATGTTTAATTGGTTATGGAACTGATTTCCGTTGAACCAACCATTCTCTTGACAAAGACGATCTCTAGTAGCAATAGCTAGATCAAAGTTACCTGCCTCAACTTCTACTAGTTCAGCACCATAAACTTTAAACATCTTCTTACGCTCTTCACTCATATTTGAAGGCATAACGATAACACAATTGTAACCTAAATTGGCTGCAAACATTGCAAAGGCAATACCGGTATTTCCAGATGTTGCTTCACATATTGTATCACCTGGTTTTAGTAGACCAAGCTTTTCTGATTCTGCAATAATATGTGCAACCGGTCGATCCTTAACAGAACCACCTGGATTCATAAATTCAGCTTTGCCCCATACAGTATATTCACCGATGGTTAGTGGGAGCATTGGAGTATTTCCAACTTGAGGTCTTAAATCCATTAGATTTCGGTATCAAAAAAGAATGTTTGGAAAAGTCGACCATCATTGATATCTCTACCAAAATAGTCTAGAGAAGTGTGAAAGATATCGCCACGATAAAGAACAAGACGATTGTATACATTACCAACAAAGTCAGTCATTTCCCACTTGGTCATATCTTGAGAATCCTTATAGATCTCATCCATAATTTTAGTGTTGTATCCACCTGTTTCTAGTTTTGGGGCCATTGTAAGGCCTGTCGCCTTATGTCTGAATAAACCAGTACCACCCGTCAATGGTGCATTAGGTGTTAAATAACAAACACCAGCCCATTTTGTGGTCTGATCAGCATGGACCCATGAACGATCTCTTTGAGTTGTGTACTGGAATGAACCAGTGTACTCAGTATCCCATCTTGTGATTTTACCAGCATATGGCTCAATGATCTTATTAATAAAATCTTTAACACCTTGGTTAAATACTGGTTTAGTTCTAATGCCTGGATAATTACCAGACGTGTTATATTCCATAGCTAGGGCCATGGCTCTAACTTCATCTACATCATTATAGAATCCATCAATAACTACACTACTTACTTGCATACCATTATTATTTTATATCAACGTGTGAATTTTGATATTTTTTATATTCTTCTTTAAAGATTCTTGATCTAAGTTCTGACGATGAGAATCCGTGATCACGTGTATTAAATACTAGTTCAATACCTCTCGTTTCACAAATATCTCTTGCCGTAAAATTCTTAAGAGCATATTCATCACCTAAAATTCTAACATCTAGATTAAAAGATGCGAAGATGTCTTCAAGGTCCTTCTCAGTCGCGTATGGGATGATCTGGTCAACCCATTTACAACCATCTAATTGAATGTATCTCTCAACAATTGATTGTACTGGTGAGTTCTTTTCAGGACGATCAATTGTTGGATCTGTTTGAAGAGCACAGATCAAATAATCGCAATGCTGATGTGCTTCTTCTAACATTTTAACATGACCTGCATGAAACAAATCAAACGTAGAACATGTGATCCCAATCTTCATAATTATCTAAAATCAGATAACATATATAACAGTTTCTCTCTAATTTGTTCTTTAGAAAGAGTGTCGAGATTCTCTAGAAGTTCTTTAGTTTGAATCTCATAAAAAAGTGTTGTTTTATAACCTCCCATGATTATTTGATTAAAGGATTGTTTACTTTATCGATCCACTCATTATCAATAGACTTTAAGAATGCGATGAACAACTTAATACAGTTTTCAACATCATCTCTGTGAGCCATCTCTACAGTGGTATGCATATACTTAAGTGGAGTTGCAAGAATCGCAGTTGGTGTGTTCTCTAAGAAGAATGCCATGGTATCATTACCGTATGAACCAACATGGTGCTGTAGTGGTAAACCTGTTTCTTTAGAAACTTCACGCAGTTTGTGAAGCATTCCTCTGTGGTTTTGCGAAGTGTATTCAAGTGATGGGCCTTTACCGCCTTCAACTGGACCGTGCTTAGCCTTGTCCATTTTAGGATGTGCTACATTATGACATACATCGTGTACTAGTGCTAGATCTGCTTGAAGTTCTTTAGCGATCTTCTTAGCACCATATAGACCAACTTCTTCTTGAACTGAGTTAACAACGTAAAGATCAAATGGCAACTTGATACCATCGAGTGAAATACGCTTTATAACTTCTGCGATAATATAACCGCCGATTTTATTATCCAATGAACGGCCGATGTAGTAGTCACCTAGAGTATCGAACTGTGTATCGAAAGTTGCAAGACATCCGATTTCAACGCCCATCTTATTTGCCTCTTCCTCAGAAGAAACACCGATATCAATCCACAATTCATGTGGTTCATAACCCTTAGAAGTTCTTTCTGTGCGTGTGTGGATTGCAGGCCATCCGAAAACACCTTTAACCTTTTGACCATCATGTGTATGGATCAAAACTGTTTTAGAGGGTGCAATCATGTTATCTGAACCGCCGTGATGGCGAACTCTGATATAACCATCTTTTTCGATATGTGTAATAATCCATGAAATCTCGTCACAGTGTGCTTCGATTACAACTCTTTTTGCATCTGGATTATCTGACTTATAGATACCGTATCCAGTACCGTATGCATCCATATGCAATGAGTGTACAAAGTCTGAAATATAGCGCATCCAAATCTCTTGACCCTCTGTTTCTTGGGCTACGGGTGCATACGCGTTTAGATAGTTTTCTAAAAACTTGTGGCTTTTCATAAAATTAATTAGATTAGGTCTGCTGCTCTAGTTACAATAAAAATGGCTATTGCTATAATTAATAAAGTTATTGAACCCATAACTAGCTTCTCAGTTGTTTCTACTTGCTTTTCGCTGCGACCTTGATGATCGTTTGGATCAAAATTATTCATATTACAAATATTAAGTTGATTATTATACTAAAATAAAGGCTAAAGTTTCAACGATGGTATTTACTTTCTTCATCTAAATACCAACCTATTCCAAATCCTAAAAATATACGATCATCGCGTAAGTTTAGAAATTTATTAAAGTTCCACCAATAATTGAAACGCATAAACAAATTATGATCAATTCCATATTTGCTCCTAATAAACAAAACTGGTGCAAATGGTATTATTCTAGAATCACCAGTACCTGTTCCAATGCCAATTGATTGAACTGCTTTTAATTTAGGTAAATACCATTGATAAGAAGCACTCATAGTAACATAATTAACCATTGGAATAATCTTATTCTTTCCAAGAGTATCTAGCCTATTATCCTGAAACTGAATAATCCAGTCTTGGTGTATCATAATGTTACGGTCTTCAATTGGTCTAAAACTGACAGAACCTGTTAACGCAAATGGACTGTATGCATACCCAGTTGAAAAAAAAGGAATGCCGTATCCAAATTCAATAGCATGTTGATATTGACGATGTCTAATGCTATAATCTAATTGACCTATCGGAAGTTTGTTTAATTCAAACGGTCGATTCTTAATAACAAAATTAGGGCACTTGTCCCTAAATTGTGCTGTGAGTTGCGTGGATACTAAAAGTAATAATATAACAAGCAACCTATGCATCTTACTCGACAATATCTATATTAAACGCAACTGTTACTCGAACCTCATCTGATAATGAAAGCGGAACACCATGTGGTAAACTGCCTGGGAATATAATTATATCACCCTCTTCTATAATTGGCATAAACCTTCCAGTGTAGAGGGATTGTGTTTGATCAAATCTATTGATATTTTCTTTCAAACTAGGACTCATAGTTAAAATATGCTTAACAACAGATTCCATTGGATTAATAAACTGAATTGGATTATGAACTTCAGGATTAAACTTCAAGAAATGGACTATTGAAAAATGATCTGGTAAATGATCATGAATATCTGCAGTTTGATTAGAACCATATGCATTATACCAAATATCGCCTTTAATTTTCCAGTTTGGTAAATGCCCAAAGAATTGTATTAAAAATTCATTGACATATTTAGAATAGATTTCAGTGGCTTCAGTCCAGTCTATTTTATTTTTTAAGTTATCCGCTTTATATGACGTATGCATATTCCAATCAGGGGAAACAAACTTTTGATGCTTGTGATTATCTAACATCAATGGCAAATAATTATTGACAAATGTAGACTGATCTTCACATTTAACTCTATGGTAAAATTGGGAGAATATGTCAGTTCTCATAGGTTTAATCTTCAATTGGATTTTGTAGAAGGTAGAGTATTTTGCCAGCCATATTGATTGAAAGAGCTCCTGCCAATCCTAGCATAAATGAATTGACGTTTTCAACCTCTGACTTTAAGCCAACTGCCCAAAAAATTGTTATCACTGCCGTACCAAAAAGCATAATCATAACCACACCTAAAGTTAGGTCTGGATTGATCTTTGGCACCAGTTTAATAACTGATTTATTAAAGATGGCCATCGGCAAAACTGCCAATAAGCCTAGTAAAAAGTCCATCTAAATAATTTTAGTTTGATGGTGTATAAAATAGTTGCTCTCCCTCTTGGACTCGAACCAAGGACCCTCTGATTAACAGTCAGATGCTCTAACCAACTGAGCTAAGGGAGAATCTTGCATGGCATGCTGTTACCCCGGATAGATTCGAACTACCATTAAGTGGACCAAAACCACTTGTCCTGCCATTAGACGACGGGGTAATATGTAGTCCTGACTGGATTCGAACCAGTGACCCTTCGCGTATCAGACGAATGCTCTAACCAACTGAGCTACAAGACTAAAAGTCGGGATGACACGACTCGAACGTGCGACCCTCTGGTCCCAAACCAGATGCGCTACCAACTGCGCCACATCCCGATTGTTACAAGAACACTTCTTATATAACTACTAAACATTAATGTTTCAAATAACTTGAATTGGTTTTTTGTATCTGTAACCTTCTTCATGTTTATTTATGTTCTTTTTAAATGGATAAGTATTCCATCTTCGAAACATCCCATCAACAGGTTCACAAAAGCTCATATCGGTTTGTACGCCTTCTTTAATGAATACATTTGAAAGTTCATATAACCAATCAGAGTATGTTTTTCCTGTATTTTGCCAATCATACAGGCTAAAAATCTCTTTAGAATAATGAACATCTGGATATAGATTTGCTTCAAATCCTTTAATGGTTATCCATTCCATAGCACTTTTAATTCTTTGAGGTTGATAAGGTCCTGTTAAAACCCAATCAATATCCCAAGATTGCCAGTCTTCTAATAGACCACCAGTTAAATACAAATTAAATCCTTCAAATAAATCTATTCTTTCAAGAACTTTATTTAAATAATTCTGAAATGCTGGATGTTTAATTCCACCTACAGATACCCATTGATCTGCACTGTATGGACCATATTTAATGGTTCCATCCCATATTAAAGTGTTGTAGTGATCAATTTCTTGCATATATCTTATATTAAATTTTATACAAAGTGTTTCAAATAAAAAACCCGGCGCGAGGCCGGGTTTTAATATAACTTATAAGTATTTTACTTATTCGTATCTGAATGTAATCAAGATTGGTTCTGGAGTTGTAGCATCCGTTACACCGCCTGTATTGTAGCCTGCTTCATAAGCGCCGACAAATTCGTAGACTTCAACACCATTGATTGTTTTTAGTGTTGGGTTAGGAACGTTTGCATAAGGGCCACTTAATGTTGATGTATCAAATGCAGAATAACTCATACCCCAGTTGTAGCCTAGTGCGTTGTATCCTGTTGTAAGTGAACCTGTAGCAGCATCAACTTCAATGTTAAAGCCAAGTGAGATATATTGGTTATCAGAGCCTGTGCTAGCTGGTTTATTTGCAACAACTGTTGCAAGCTTGCTAGCAAAATCTACACCATTTGCATCGTATCTAGTGATTTGTACAAGACCGCCTTGAGTTGGATTAGATGCACTGAAATGAACTTGACCGTTTGCTGTGATAGAATTAGTTGATGAAATTCTAACATAGTTAGAAGCACTTGCAGTTTGTGGACCCGTCGTAGTAAATCCAGGTGATGTAAACATGACTGTTACGTCATCGCCATTTTGTAGAGATACTTCACCAGCAGTTGAACCAGCTCTTGCAGCTGAGAATGTAGTACCATAACTTGAAGAGGTCACATTCGATGGAATACCTGTTATGCCATTAACGCGCGTATCAATCGTTTTGGTTTCGGCTTGATCCCAATAGGCATCAATTCCAATTTTAGTACGTGTACCTATATCCGGGCCATTATGGGCCGTGGTTGCCAAAATACCGTATAATTTAATAGACGCACCTGGCTGGATAGGAAGCCATTCAGCTAGCTCGGAGCCGGCTGCGGCATGGCCTTCAGCGTGGAATATATCTGTTGATGCTGTTGTCTGTTTAATATGCATTCTAACAAGAGGTCTAGTAGTGTTATTAACGATCGTTAGAGTTTGATAACCGCCTGGACCTAAGATGTATTCAAGAATTGATGCTGTTAAATTAGTATAGACATCAGTCTGATTTAAAACCCACGTTACAGCCTCACTATAATCTGAAAATGATATACTTGATTTTCTATTTGCAACGTGATTAATGATTTGTAAAATTTTAGCTTGGCCTAATCCACCATCTGACCAAAACATAGGTGCATTTGGGATTGCTGGATATCCAAGTGTATTTGCGTCAGACCATATTACGATATCTCCTGAGTTTTCAAAAGGAGGCATCCAAGCGTTTTCAGGTGCAACATCGGATGGCTTTATACCAGTTTCTTTCCACTGGTATACATGAGACGCTAAGTCTGTTACATTAATATCTAAAGGACTTGATTCTCTCTGATATACTGGTTTTCTATTGTGGTGTGTTGCCATTTAACTATATTGTATTTTTTTTTATATATCGAAAATACAAGGGTTAAATGTACATTTATTTAATACTATTTGTATTAAAGTTAAATAGTATCAATTGATACTTAGGGTGACTAATCGGGATCGAACCGACGACCTCTTGAACCACAATCAAGCGCTCTAACCAACTGAGCTATAGTCACCATGTAAAGAACTCATAACCGGGATTCTGTCAAGTCCACCATCTATCTATCGCCGCTACCTTGTCCAATCTGCTCACACTTATAGACTTATTTGCGTTGCATCCTCGGTGGTCCAAACGTTTACACTCCCACCTTAAGCAATGATGTCCCGAGTTTCCTCTCTTTCGAGCGGTGGATCGTTCTTAGTGGACCTGGACAGAATCGAACTGCCGACACGAGGATCTTCAATCCTCTGCTCTACCAACTGAGCTACAGGTCCTTTGTGGGAGTAGATGGACTCGAACCACCGATGTCTTACGACGGCTGATTTACAGTCAGCTGCAATAGCCACTATGCGATACTCCCATAAATAAGAGGTTCCCCCACCGACACGATTCACTTACCCATATTCTCTCCGGGGCGTTGCCGTTACATGAGCCACGATGTACATTCAAAACATAACTTACTCGGTGAACTGTTTTCAGTTATGCTTCGAAGATCCAGATCGCTTCTTCTCCTCTTAGTGATCCCTCTGGGGCTCGAACCCAGGACCCATACATTAAAAGTGTATTGCTCTACCAACTGAGCTAAGGAATCTTAAACCATCTTGTCAAAGAACTAGATGTCCATCATCAATTCGTGATGGCATTCGTCACAAAGGAACAAGTGTTCTATTTCGTCACAAACATCTTCAAGAAACGGGTTTGTGGTCCAAACTCCTAATTTCTCTTTGCAAGAGTCGCAAGTGTCGACCATATCACCGAGCATCTCTTTAACAATTGCTTCTTTTTCCTGTTTTGTCATCATCTTTTCCATAATTTTAGATTTTAATTAAGATTTACTGTCTCTATTAAACTAAAACAAACTATTATTTGATGATTACTCTGCTAATATACGAAAAAGATTTGACATAAAAAAACTTTTACGCAACTTTTTTTAAAGTTTTTTGCACGCCCACTAGGATTCGAACCCAGATCAACGGTTTTGGAGACCGGTATGCTACCATTGCACCATAGACGCGTGAAGTAAATATGTCAAAATTACTTGAGATTCTTACGTTTCATTAAAGTTGAAAGAATATCAACCTCTAGATTGTTAAATTCGTATTGATCTGGCTTTAACTCATAAATCCATGCAGTTGCGACATCATGTCTTCTCTGCCACATAAATGTGTTTGTTGGTTTAAAACGTTCGAGTTCACTAATATCAACAGGACGACCGTCTAACATTGTTCTTAATAGCAAGTTAGAATCTTCCATCTGCCATCTCATTAAACCTCTATTGATCTTTCCTAATAATCCACCGAAAGGAACTACATAATACTGCCAAGCAGCGAAATGAAGTCCGTATTCTGGGTAACCAATCGTTTGATATAGTTTATAACTGAAACCCTTCTTGTAAGGTAATTTACTATTCTTGTCATGTGGCAGTGGAATATATTTTGTAGCACCTGATAATTGTCTTAAAAATTTAGTAACAGGAATATTGATTGAGTGTTCGAGTGTTTGCATAAATGCATAAGCCCATTTCCAACCTCTTTTTCTAGTTCCTAGATATTTTACCCAGAACCACATTGTTGGTGTCATTAAGAATCTTCTACTCAATCTAAATGATAAATGATTTGCGATCTCTCTAACCTCTTCAATGTCTCCATTAAATTCTAGAGCTGCTAATGCAAGAATAACTTGATCTCTTGAAACATCATCTTCGCCGAAACGATTACCAGCCCTTGAAGCCTGGTACATCTTTTTAGATTCGTCTCGAGTTTCACCTATAATATAAGGTCTAAAACAATTTAAGATTCCCTTTTTAATATCTTCATCACCATATGCAATATATGCAAGGCCAGATCTCCAGAGTGTATCGTATTCAACTCTCCATTCTTGGAATTCTTCAGACCATTCTTCCCATGGCATTTGTGTTTTATAGAATAAACCGTCTGACGGTCTAAACTTCCAATGCAATTGAGTGCGATTGATTTCAAAGTCTTTATTTAACATAGGGCAATTCTGTTTTATTAAAAAAGCCTGCCCGAGGGCAGGCTTTGACGGGGGCATCCGCATATTGTTCGGTCGCGGTGAAAAGAGACCGATGATACGCAAATTATATATCTTTACTTAGGACTTACAGAATTGTCTTTCCAGTTATACTCCATTTCAACAAACTTATCATTAACCAGATTTTCTAAAAGTTCGTTGTACTGTTCTACCATCTTATCGTTTTGATTAGTGTATCTCTTAATAACTTCTCTATTTCTTTGAATATACATATCGTCTGTTGGATGGTTTTTAATTGCCTCTTCAACAACATCAGCTGCTTCATACATTTGAAAACCTTCATAGTAATAACCAACGTCTGGGCAAAGATTCGCATTGTGTACTACTGGAGCACCCATCCAAGCTGCATCTAAATACAAGTAGTTTAGGTTGTTTTCCCACTGCCAACTTAAGATAAGATCAGCATGTTTGTTAATCATTTCTTGAGTAGGTATTCTTGGATTTAAAGAGATCTTATTTTGAATTAACAATTTCTTATCTCTTAAGATCTGAGTTACCCTAGGAACTTTAATCAAATGATCAGCACCAACTACAAGAAACTTTTCAATATTAACACCTCTATTTAAAAGTTCTTCTACTGTTATAAGAGTTGGTAAAAAGTGTTTCATTACCGAAATGTTTGATTCCATTGTGGTAATTTTTGTAATAGGTCTTTTTGCATATTCTCCATAGCCCATCTCTTTACAGAAATTCTCAGTAGCAATAGGTTCCCAAACAAATGGGACAACTGTCGCCTTATTTGTTTTAGCCATGAATTTATACCAATCCTTTGAAATGTTTTCCATCTGTGGAATCATCCAAATCTGATCAGGTTGTATAGGCTGGTCTTTGTACTCAGAAGATGTAAAAGCCACATGTCTGTTTGGTATATTTCCAAACAATATATGCTCAGTTTCGATTAAGAAGTTGTTACCGCAATTGTATTGAACTATCTTAAGGTTTGGATTCTTTGCTTTAAATAAACCAGCTTCATTGTTTGATAACCAAAAACCAAGATCAATAATAACATTGAAATATTTCTTAGTTCCTTCTAAAGCCTCAATATATTTTAAATTATAGAGCTCACAAAGCTTAATAACATCTTTAGCAGATCCAGTATTTCTTTCTTTAGAAGTTATTAGAGATACCTCATGGCCTCCTTTTTTTAAAACCAATGCTAAATAAATTGCATTTTGATTTACACCACTGGCCCAAATAGAGTTTTGATGTAAGCTTATTGTAATACCAACCTTCATAAAATTAAATATATTTGATTATATATTTAATCCTATTAGAGTTCCATTCCTTGTGGAGTTACTACAAAAGCCTCTTCTCCATTTTCATCTCTAGTAAATGCAATAATACCGTTATTCTGAAGTGTGATTAAACTTGAAAAGATAGATGCCATTTTAAGAAGATTATTCAAATGCTCTTGATTCAATTCAAATTCACCTGATTCAATAGATTCATTAGTAACCAATTCACAAAGAAGTTCTTTGAAAATTGCACCATGCTCAACACTTGTGATAATTTGATTTGCATTTTCCATTTCAAGAAGTGCTTCAAGGATTGAATCAGAATATTCTACAACTGATTCTGTCCATTCTGTTTTAAAAAGATTCTCTAGTTTCATAATTTATAAATTTATTTATAGTGAAAAGTCTACACCAACTGACTCAACAATAAGTGTGCGTCCACGTCGGATGCGGTTTTTAATAGTTTGTAAAGGAAGTTGATACTTAGTAGCGATGTCCTCATATTTCATGTTGCCGATCAAACGATCAACTAAAATATCTTTGTACAAAGGCTTAAGATCACGAATGGCCTTAAGTGCTGATTCATAGCGTTCTGAGATTTCATTCTCTTCTTCATACCAATCACTTTCAGTCTTCATAACTTCATCTTGAATCATTTCGTTCAAGACTGTATTGTTATTATTAGAGTTAACCGTTTCGATTCCGTAATCATCACGAAGACGATCTAGTGAAGTTTTACGATTACGCTCACGCATATAATAAAGTGCTTCGTTATATGCAATACGATATAACCAAGTGGTGATTTGATACTGTGGATCGTACATGTCGATCTTAGTCCACAGCTTGATCAATGTATTTACTGCGATGTCTTCTGCAACATCTGCGTCTTTAATTAAGTTCTTGATATAATTTTGAAGTCCTGGCTTCACCTTACGGTATAATGCAGTATAGTCTGCATGTGAACGAGTAGAGATGAAGTTTTCAGTTAGTTCGCGATAAGTCATATTCGATATTTAAAGGTTACAGGTGCTAATATACAAAAAATAATTGACATGTGACAATAGTCACGCAAATATTTTTATTTTTTTTATTCTTGTTTCGAAGAAACGTTAAGTTTGTCGGCGATATTACCGCTAGTGCTTCTAAAAAGTATTCCGAAGAGAATGTTCAAACCAAGAGATTGAAGAATTCCAATTTCACTGATACCGTTAACTGCACCTACAAGACAGTTGTTCCACAACCACCATACTGGGATTGACATAACAACTGCTATTAAGGCAACTCCAATAATTACTAGGATTGATTTTCCGATGATTTTACTTAGTTGTTCCATGATTAAATAACTGATTAACTATACTAATATACAAAATTTCTGCTTAACCGGAAACAGTTAAGCAGAAAAGTTATTAACAATTTTGAATTTTATTCAAAGTCTTTGTCTTTAAACAACTTTGTTAGAGTTGAAAGATTATGTGGTGTATAATTCCAGAACTCACATGACATATTGATCATCTTCTTCTTGTGATCTGGTTTATACTTAGGTCCATAGAATCCATAGTACAAGTAGTGATCGTCTGCTTTAGCAGGCCATTCTAGCATAGGCCAATATGAAAACGTAGCTCTAAGAGCAGGTTGGTCATAGATCCTATTAGTTAGACTTGCGTTTGATGGTAAAAAGCCCTTTGAGTGCATATCTAAGATTGCAGCATCATCTTCTCCTGGAAGAAGCATAATAGACTTGCCATTCAACTTTCCTAGAACTTCTTCGGCAGTTGTTGGATCCCATGCAAAATTACCCAAATGAATTACTTGATCATCATCTCCGACAACAGTATTCCATCTTTGAATCATTTCTTCGTTCATCTCATGAACTGATTCAAATGGTCTTTTGTTCTTTTTTATAATACTCGCCCTGCCAAACTGACAGTTTGCAATTAAAAATATAGCCATTAAATAGTAATGAATTTAACGTTGTAGTTCTTCCAAAGATTGTCCATGAATTGATACTCGTTAGATCCAGAACGTGCATTGTGCACTCTCTTATCGTCTGAAGTGTCAATGAACAGTGTAATTACAAAATCGTAATGTGTTGCGTAGATAAGCGACTGTCCTAGACCTGCTCTCAGGTCTGCACCTGTTGCACCGCGCTTAACTTCGATAGCTACTCTTAGATCTCCCATTTCGAAGACCATATCTGGACGGTTTTGAGTTCCCATAAAAACAATGTTGTGCACTGTTGTGTTTACATTGCCTTCCCACTTAAGCATCGATTTCACCTTGATCTTGGCTTCATTTCTGCCAAGGCCTTCAGATGATACAAGATATTCTGTCATCGTATCCAAAATGTGTGGATACATGAACTGCTTGATCTTGTCCTCGTTCTGCTTTTTGTAGTCTATGGTGCCAAAAACATCCTCGTGTGTGATTCCCTCACACAGAGCATCAAGAATTTGTAACCTCTTCTTCGACTTGCTTGCTAATTTCATTTTCTTGAATTTTATATTCTAGGTCTCGCAACTCAACGTGCATAGCCTGAATCTCTTCGTTCTTCTTAGCAAGTGATTCCATAGCTTCACTAACTTGCATACCAACGTTTGTTAGAAGACGTGCAAATGAGCGAGCTTTTTCAACACCTGTGCCAGTGATATTCAAAAGAATATTGTAAAGACCTGTTAGTTCTGTTGCCTGCATGTTTAACGTGATGCCTTCTGAAGCATCCTCATCAGAAGCTGAAATGCGATTCTTCTCAGCCTTTAGTTTATCATATACGTGAACTGCTAGAGCTGCATTCTTTGACTGCCACTCGTAATCCTTATCGATATGTGTTAGAATTCTACTTACAGTTGAAATGTTATCAAAGTTCAAATCATATACAGCTTTTGCTGTTTCAACTTGTAGTTCTGTTACTTTAGCTTCTAGCTCTCTTGCTTGTGCTTTTAAATCTTGCATCTTGGTTGTTTTAGATTTTATATATCAGAAATCGTGGTTTGCTATTCTGATGTCATATGTGTTAAATGAATGGAATTGTTCTTCGTCAGCGTCCATTCTTCGCTGTAAACTATCGTCTGCATCTTGGCGTTCGATCATTCTTTTCTCTCTGATCTCACGTTCAATATCCAAGTACATAATTAAACTATTGTCTTTGATCTCTTCAGAAAGTTGATCGACTGCTTCTGCGTTTAGGATAACTACATCTGCTTCGTCCCAGATCCATTTGGCCATACCGTAATACCAACCATTAAAAAGTTGATACTCTACCATATTACCTTGGTTTACGATATCTAGAAACTCTTGCTCTGTAACAAACCAATAGTCTTTACCATTTTCTTCACCGATTCTAGGCGGTCGAGTAGTGTGTGATACACCAAATTGCATGCCCTTATTCATAAGGCGCTTTCTAAGAAAGTCTTTACCTGATGCTGCTTTGCCTACAATAATTAGTTTCATACTTATATTTTATGTGGATATTTTAATTTGTTTCAATTACTTTGAATAATTAAATAGCTCGAAGTCTCTTCTGTAGAGTTCGTAAACCATTTGTTTAAGTTCTGGAGTGTAATAACTTTCCCAGTTCTTTTTATCCCTACTATCTGTTACATTAACATTATCCAAAATATCTTTAGGTCTTGAGAATCCGTCTGGAACACCTTTCATTATTTCCTGAATAACTTGAGGAAATTCACTTGAAAGGTTTTCATACCTTATAACTTTATCTACTAATATGATTTTTTTAATCGAGATAAATCTAGCCTGTGGCCACCATACTAAATCTTCTGAAGTATAAAAGAAACGTCCTCGTTTATGAAATTGTCTAATAGTATCTTCAAAACTAAGAGGCCATCTAACCTCTTCATAACTTCTAAGATATTCCCATGCAGATACAAATCTGTCATAAGGATTTCTAACTACTGCAAATGAATAATAACTTTCAACCAATTCAGGATCGTTATTTGAAAGAATGTCAATATACAGTGCATGATCATGGTTTTGATCAGATGGATTTTTCAATGCCTCATGAATTGCACTTGATGCATTTTTAGTGATTTGGACGAATACAGTTCGCCACTTATGGTATACGCTCATTTTATGGTAGTTAGGTTTAACACTTATATCTAAAGTAATTTATTTGTTTCAAACTCCGAATAAAATATAAAATACTAGATCAACAAATTTAATCCAGACAAACATAATTACATACAGTATTAAAAACTTAATCCATTCTGGTAAATGGATTTCAATGCCGGATTTATCCTTTTGTTTTGCCTTCTTTCTAAGAGATATAAATCTACTAATAGATGCTAACATACCTGCAAATATAAAGTCATTCATTACTTAACAAATAATTGAACGCATATAAGTGCAATTGCAAGGACTAGAGATATTGCCGTTTTAAAATTAACACCCTCTCCTAAAAAGAACCATGTCATAAGTGCAAAGACGATCATACCGGAAGCAAACCCGATAAAACGTCCAGGCCATAAAAGACCATCGAAATGTTCTACAACTAACTTAGTTGCATAAATTACAATATAAGATATAATTGAACCTGTAAATATTGAAATTAAGACCGGATGCTTCTTAAACCAAGGCCAAATAAACTGCCCATTAGTTTGAATCCAGATCAAACCTTGACCTAGCATGAACAAAAGAAACCCTAAGAATAATTTCATTAAAACAAACTTGCGGTCTTAGTGACCATGTGTGAAATAAACGAAGGCCTGTGATGTACACATCCGCCGGTTTCTTGGATTGCATTTCTGTGTTGAGCAGAACCGTATCCTTTATTAGAACCCCAGCCATATTCTGGGAATTCATCGCTCAACTCTTTCATCAACTCATCTCGGCTTGTTTTTGCCAAAATAGAAGCTGCCGCAATTGAAGTGTATTTGTTATCACCGCCGACTACTGTTTCAAATGGAATGCCAGCAAACCCATGAAACTGATCACCATCGACTAAAATGAAATCAAAACGAGTGGCACGATCATCTAAATGTACTAAACAGTCATGCATACCCTTCATGGTTGCTTTTAAGATGTTCATAGACTCGATCTCGTCTACGCCGATATGATACACTACACTGGCTAAAGCATGTTTTAAAACAATCTCACGTGCCTCTTGGCGCTCCTTTTCATTAAGAAGTTTTGAGTCCTTAATCAATGGATGCTGAAAGTCATGCGGCATAATTACAGCTGCAACTGTGACTGGACCTGCAAGAGCTCCACGCCCTGCTTCGTCTAGACCGATTTCAATAATATTAGGATCGTCGTTATAACTTGACTTTAATAAGATTTGCTTTCCCTTTGCCATTATAGAATTTTTAACAATCCTTATATGAACAAATATGGAATTGTTTACTTATTGTTGTCAACTTTCCACTTATCGTAACGGTTCACAATCTCTTGTAGAATCTTAGCTCTTACAATATCAGTCTCACCGAATACATGCTCACCAACACCTTTAACTCCTTTTAGCATATCAATAAATGCTGGTAGAGAAACTTTGCTCTTGATGATATCATGCTGTGAAACGTCACCTGCTACAACAACTTTAGAATCTTTACCCATTCTTGTAACAAAAAGCATAAGTTGCTTCCAGTCCGCATTCTGGGCTTCGTCTAGAATCATTAAAGCATCATCATATGTATTACCTCTCATATAAGCTAGAGGTTCAAACTGAAAAACACCTTTAGAGAAAAGTATATCAGTTTTTTCAGCACCGATGATTTTAGTGATGTTTGATTTATAAGATTGAATATATGGTGCAATCTTTTCATCGATTTCACCTGGCAAGAATCCAAGCTTTTCGCCTGCTTCTTGAATTGGTTTACATAAAATAACGTGTGAGATCTCTTTTGCTTCTAGCATTTTAAGAGCGGCATAACACGCTGTAAAGGTTTTTGAGGTTCCGGCTGGGCCGTAACAGAAGGTTATTTGATTTTGATTAATAGTGTTTAAATATTTTTGCTGAGATAGACGTAACTGAACTCCCTTTAGAGTGTTACTGTCAAAAACTCTGCGACTTGAATTACCACTTCTCTCTGACATTATTTTAACTATATTTAGTCACCAGCCATTATGACTAGTTCCTTGAGTTTGATAAGCTTATCACACTTTTCATACTCTTCTTGTTCTTCGAAATAAATTACTAGTACGTCGATGAACTTGGACCTTTGCCCAATACCATGAGGAATTTCAACAATGTTTTCGCCATCTTTGAACACAACGAAGCGATTCACCGTTTTAGTGAAATTCCTTGTTAAAGTATAAAACGCAGCTCTCATGAGTGCGTCTTTCTCCTCTTTGGAAATATCGAATGACATGTGTTCTCTCTTCTTTTTATCTAGACCGCTGAATTTGTGTTGACAGTCTTTGATACTGTATATATTAAGTATCAATTGAAACAGAGGCCTTAAAAGAGAGTTTAATTATTATATTACATTTTCTTATTATCCTTAGCCCACTTCTTCATTTTAGTAAGCTTCATGTCCTCTTCATGCTTTAGGACGGATGGTTTTCTATAATCCTGCTTTTCTCTTAGGATTCTTTGTTGTCTTGACTTGATAACCTTTGATTTTAGCTTCTTAAGAGCTTGTTCGATGTTACCTTTTTTAACTTCTATTTTAAACATATTTTGATTTCTTTTAATTTGTGGCAGTGTTCGTAACGTTCTTTTTGTTCGAAATGTTTGATCAAACTATCAAGAGCTTCACTGACTTCTTCACGTGGAATGCCATTCTTTAGGATTCTATCATGATCTTCTACAAGAACATTATAGAGGGCATCCATCATAAGATCCCTGGAAATGTGTCCCAACTCAATGAGTTGAAGCATAAATCCTGATCTATCATTGTCGTTCCAGTTCAATTAGTTGCTCTTTCATTTGTTTGACGAGCTCTAATTGTTCTTCGTTCAGGTTTGGATATGACGAATTAATTTGAATCATTAAAGCACCGCGCTGGTTGGTATTATATATCGGCCAGCCATGGTCTTTAACCCTGAGTGTTTTACCGTCAAACGACTGGGCTGGAACACTAACCTTAATAGTACCTTCCATCGTTTGAACATCGATCTTAGTTCCAGTGACCATATCCCACCATGGAATATTATACTGAACCCATAGATCACTACCTCTAATAATAAATCTGGAGTCCATAAGAACTTCAAATATAATAATTAGATTTCCAGGGCCTGCTGCTGGATTGTATGGATTAACCCTACCTTTACCCTGAACTTTAAACTGCATGCCTGATATAATTCCAGGTGGAAGGTTAATATCGATGTTTTCACCACCGGTATTAATAGTTCTAAGACCACCTCTAAATGCATCTTCAAATGAAAGAGTCATGTTCAATCTCACATCTTGGCCTCTTGATCTACGTGGATCACCGCCAAAAAATTGGTTAAACATGTCAGAAAGGTCTCCATTAAAATTGAAACCTTCACTTCCTGCAAATGGATTGATTAAACTCGCATCATACTTTAAACGAGCCGTATCGTCGCTTAATGTATTGTATGCATCTGAGATTTGTTTGAACTTATCCTCAGCTGCTGCGTTACCTGGATTTTTATCTGGGTGGTGTTCTTTAGCAAGAGTACGATAGGCCTTTTTAATTTGGTCTGTCGTTGCATGCTTGTCGACCCCTAGAACTTCGTAGAGGGTCATTTTTTAGCCTGCTTAAGGCCTTCATATGTCATAGAATCGATCTTGCGTTGACGAAGATCTCTCTTTTCCATCAAATCATTCTGCTTTTCAAGTGCTGAAGCAATACGCTCCAATACCATTTTCAATTCATTACTGTCCATCTTGAAGGTGATTAGTGTTACCTGTACCTGATTGTGCAGCCTTTGTTTCAGCTTCTTTATCTTTGATAAAGTCTGTTAGATCTTTAATAGATCCTTTGTAAAGGCGGATTCTTTCTAAACGTGGGTCTTTGTGTTCCATATCTTATATATCAAGATTCACCTCCGAAGTCCCTTGAATTGGATGTCGAGTGTGATTCCTCAATCGGGGCGAATGGCTTTCTGTTGATAACACTTTCACGAGCTCTTGTTAATACAGCACACTTTTCATACTGTTCCTCTTGCTCAAATTCATCAATCATAAAATCAAAAGTTTCAACGAGAGTTGCGATTTGCATATCATCCCATACCATTAGTTCAATTTCAGAAAAACCTTTGGTTGAAATACGATCATAGTTTTCTTCAACTAATCTTCGCATCATCATTTTCTGGTAAGCTTCTAGAGCCTCTTCAACTCTATTAGGCAAGCCATCATTTTCTTTAAATTCTTCGTGATCTTCAAACATAGTTTATATATTGATATGATTTATATGTAAAATGATACAAAAAGTTTATCGCAACAGCGTTACAAAGCTACCGAAGTTGTAATCAAAGACTTGAATCAAGTTCTCGTAGTCACTGCTTCGCATATCATCTAACACTTTATTAGTATTATTCTCAGTCATTTGAAGTTGCTCACAAAAGTTCTTTGCCATTCCAAGTAATACAAATGCATTTCCTTGTGGGCCAGTCAAATCAATAACGATACCTTTACTTTCTTCTTTTTGACGAATCATAGTCTCTTTCTTTTAATTATAGTACTAATATACAAAAAAAACCCGACATAAAAAAATGCCGGGTTAACTTTTTTCAAAAAAGTTTTAGATTAAAGTACCTTGATGCGAGTTTGATCTTCTTTTTTAGGAAGAGTCACAACTAGGATACCGTTAGTTAGATCAACTTTGATCGCTTCAGTATCAATCGATAAAGGAACTTGATAAGATTTCTTGAATTTAGATACAAAATCATTTCCCTTACCATTGTATTCGATCTCTAGTAGATTCTCAGCACGATCGAACTCAATTGAGATATCCGATCTTTCAAGACCAGGTACTGCGATTGAGATTACGTGTGCGTTGTCTTCTGTTTTAACTCTTGCTAAAGGAGATAATACATTAGAGTTGAAGTTCCAAGTATCGTTCATAATGTTAAAACGATCGAGGATGTCATCGAATGTTTTGGTTGTAGTCCAGATCATAATCAAAAATTTATTTAAAGTTTAACGTATTCTATACTGAAAACATCATGCCAGTGCGATAAATCGCACTTTTTTATGACATTTCTGTCAGTTTTTTGGTTTTAGTATGACAAAGTGTCATGTATTGCACTATTTGACGACTTTTAAGCGTTCTGTAAAGCTCGGTGGGAAGAAGTCTTTCTTATTCATAAGCGACCAGAAGCAAGAGTCTAATATATAAGTTACAGCCCAATCGTCTTTACTTCTAACAGATCTTCCAACTCCTTGAAGAATTGAAACTCCAGTTTTCCAATCGTACCAATCGGTTGAATTATTCATCTTTGCCTTGATCAAAGGATCCCCTAAAGACGGATAAGGTACTTTAAAGAAGATCTGAAAACGACTTGTATCGTCCTTTAAATCTAGGCCTTCTAATAATGAAGGTCCTAAAAGAACCGCGCCATCTTTGTTTTTAAAGACTTCGAGTGCTCCAGACTTCTCTTTTGAGTTCTCATAGTCCACAAATCTAAAGGTGTGTTTACTGTTTCCTTTAATATAGTTAAGGAACTCGTATGAACCGCAGTGGACAATACCACGTTGACCTGTGTGCTTACTTATGATTTGATCTAGTAGTTTAACTACTTCTGGTAAACTCGCTTCTTTTTCCTTGTACGAGAGTTTATGGCGGTTTACAAAAATGATAGGGGATTTGTCGTAATTGAACGCATTTCCAAGTCTGATGAAGTTTGCGTTCTCGATACCCATGATTTTCATGTATGCTGAAGGGTCTCCGATCGTTGCACTCATAAACACTTTAAACCCTGCTTTGTCGTGTAAGAACTTCTTGATCATGTGTCTCTCTTCGATACACTGAACTTGTGTTTCTTCTCTTTTGTGGTTAATAACCATCTTCTCAAGGCCCACATCTTCAATGATATCAATATAGTCCTGACATTTACAACGAACATCCTTTAACCTCTCAAAGTTTGTAAACGCTTTTTGCCAGTCTTTAGGTACTGATCCATCGCCAAACATCTGTTTAGCTGATTTCTTTACCGACTTTGAGATCTTAACGTAGTTGAATAGAACTCTTTCTAGTTCTTTGATAGGTTCGAACGCTTCTTTGTTTGTTCTAGACTGTCTTATATCTGTTACCATCCTTTGAATCGATGCCTTAGTATACCTGGATGCTGGTAAACTGTACCTGCTAAGGAATAGATTTGTTTGATGGATTCGATCTACGATTGTTTCATCGATTCTTGGTGTAAAGTGGTTTTGAACCAACTCATCAACTTTGTGCGCTTCATCAAAAAAGACAAAATCACGCTTATCGAATGGAACATTTCTTGATTCACCTAACATTTTATCGGCAACATAGTTTCGTTGTAATAACCAATAACTGTAGTTGAGTAGACAAACAGAGGATTCAATCGCACGTTTTCTGGTTTGAAGGTATTCACAACCACCATAACAATGAAGTTTTGATGCTTGTTCATATCCCATACCTTTGAGTTTACAATCACCTAGACTGAACACTTGTTGATTCACATCACATGTATAGTTATCAACGCCTTTAAGAGACGGCCATCTAAGGCGCATCTTGTAGAAATCACTTTCATACTGGTCCTGAAGACTTAAGTCGCTGGTAACCATGTACCCGGTTTTATTCATCCTTGATAAGACAAGACTTGATGCCATAGCAACGATTGATTTACCAGTCCCTGTCGGGGCATCGATCACAACCGTCCCTTCAGGATCTTTGAAATACATCTGGCAAATCGCACTAACAGTCTCTCTTTGACCATCTCTGAACTCAAAACCAGGACCTAAGAGACCCTCTTCTAGTATGATGTCTAACTGATCTTCGATTTGTTGAATCATACAAGTTCTTGTTGAGCGAACTTTAATATAACGTTTGCGGTTGCTTTGACATCCTTTTCACAATATGTCTTTATCTCTTCAAGACGGCCATTCCAGTAGGCCGCACTCACTTCTGAACCGTTCATATCATCCTTAGGAGTTGGAATCCCTAATGCGGTACAGAGCAGCCCTAATGGCGCTCCAGTCCAGGAACCAAACTTCCAGATCTCAGAAGTATCTACTAAGCAACTTTCCCATGGCTTAATAGTGTGTAGATGTAGTTGATGTGGAATAGTAATACCATGAACCACTGCTTTTCTAAGCATGCATGGTAGATCAAACCCTTTAATATTATGTCCTACTAGTTTAAGACCAGGTGCACGACCAAATAAGGCTTTGATCGCTGTAAAGAAACCTGTTACAACTTCCGCTTCATCATCTGAGTAGAATGACTTAACCTTAAATACCGGGTTATCATAGTCATCAAAAGTAACTTGACCGATTGAAATACAAACGATTTTAGAGAACTCTGAATAGAGCGCAGATTCTTCTTCATAGACTTGAGTATCGTTTAAGTCCATGATCTCTGGTTTACCTTTACGGATCAGATTGGCTTTAGCAGGCCAGTGACTATAAAGTACTGGATGCTCTTCTTCCATCTTTGAAAGTGATGCATGCGATGATACTGTCTCGATATCGAGAAACAGCATATTCTTAATGGCTTCTTTACTAAACATAACTATTTTTATGAGTTTATTACTCAATAGTTATATGAAGCTTTTACATTTTGTTTCTTAATCTAAATCAATGAAGTCTTCCCAGTCACCAAATTCTATTGAAGGTGCTGGGCCGTCTAATGGATCTTTACTGGATTCGATTGATTCCCAATCTTCCATAGATCTAAGTCTACTGAAGTCTTTGTAATCAACGCTTACTGAAACGTAACCACCAGTTACTGAGTAAGGACAATCCTCGTGATTATTCCAAAAAGGAGGTGCGGTATCAATCCTGTTTGTTAAATAATCAAAAAGCTCATCTACTTGCATGTGATGAACCCAGATTGTAATATAAATGCATTTCATGTTAGGATACCCCATTTTCTCTAATTTTAAATCGTTTACTGTCTGAAGCCACTGTTGCATCGATATCTTCTATAATCCATTTATCGATCTGCTTAAACATATTTGCGTCTGGACCAACTTTATAATAATCCATGTACATTCTCTTATAAACATCACCAAGAACTCCGAAACAAGGTCCAGGTTCTGATGACATCTCAATCACGTACAATTTATCTTTTGAACGTGCAAAGTCAATTGTATAAAAGTCAAGATCTTTATGCGCTTCAGAAAACTCTTTAATTGCTTCTCTAGTATCGTCAGCTGGCATGTCGGTTGAAAGTTCATAGTTAAACTGTAACTTATCATCCTTATCTTTAGTTAAGCCCTCTGTTTCATCATTGGCTGGAACTCTGTACATTAACGAAATTGCCTCGCCTTTCCAACAGAAAACTCTAAACTCTTCTACTATATCTATCTTCTCACTAAAGACTGAAAACTCTTCCATCTGAATACCTTTAACATCATCGATTGATCTAAAAACCATGATGCCTTTACCGGCATACCTGTTATCTGGCTTGGCTACGATAGGAAACTTAAGTGAGCTAATGTCTTTTGCGTTGTAAACGGTTTTAGGGGTGTAAATGGAACCTTCGTGAAGCATGTGCCAATTTTTCTTAGAAGAAACTCTTTCCTTTGCTTCTTCTGTATTGTAGATCATTTTAGGATCGTAACCCATTTTGATCAACTGCTTTACGTTATAGTTAGAATAATTTAAGATAGGCATATCAATCATATGATCCTTTAAATTATCCTTTGTAACTACATTCCAAATTCTTGAGGTGTTATATGCTGAATCATAAATATACTTATTATCCGGCATATCAATAGAAACCACTAAGGCCAACTGCTTTAGTTGGCCTTGGGTTTGCTTTTCCGTGATAAACTGTGTATAGTTCTTAATCAACATACAGTATATATCGTTATTATCGCTCGAATACCTCGATGGTTTTTTCCATTTTAACAAGGTTTGACCACTTGCCGATGTATTGTGTTGCCTTAACGATGTGGTTATCGATCCAGTGATAATTACCACCACGTGGTTTACCCATTAGTAGACCGTGGTATTTAAAACCGTGCTTATCTAACCAGTCTTCAGTGATCTTACGAGTTTCTTCTGTGCGAGAAGTAAAGAAGGTAATGATGTGACCTTCGTCATACCACTCATTCAAGATTTCTCTTGCCTCTGGGAATGGAAGAACATGCTTCATTCTCTCTGGCTCCTCGTTTGGAACATCATCAGTAATAGTACCGTCGATATCGATTAGATAGTTTTTGATTCCTTCTGGTAATCCTGGGCTAATTAATAGACCGTCTTCACCAAAAGCTGATTGTAAATTTAATTCCTTTTTCATATTAATGCATGATTGATGGATTCTTAATAAATGATACATTGATGTATCTTGTACCGCTTAAAACCGGTCGACCTCCATGTCTATGTGAAACTAATCCAGGGTGTAGAATTGCATTACCGATTCTTTTTGGATTTGCTAGTAGTTTGTACATAGGGAAATAAGTGCCACCACCTTCAAACTCATCATTTAATTTCACTGCGAGCGTATATTGCGAATGGTCATGGTGTAGTGAGAGATGACCTTGCTTATCTGCTTTATAGCGAATGATAAATGTTTCGTCTTGCATGTTGTCCCAGCCCTGTCCTTCAAGAGTCCAAAACCAAGTTGCCAAAGGTGCTACAAAATCTTTGATAACTCTAGAATAAATTTGCTTCATACCGATAACTTCCATGAGCATATCATTTGTAGGATAAAACTCATGTCGGCCTTCAGTCCAAACACCTTTAGTTTCTGATAGTTGAATCATCTCTTCACAAAACTTAGTTGTGAATAGAGAGAACTCAATTACGCTAGGCCCTAATTCATCAATCATCAGTTCATGTTCCCCACGAGCAATCGCTGGATTGATGTATTTTGAGACCCATGCGTCCCAGTTTGAATCGTCTAGAATTTCAATGTAATCTTGCATTTGTGAATTAGTTTCTGTTTGTGAAGAATTTCCAGTTATTAATGATGTTACTCCTTCAATTGAAGTTTGTCTAATATATTGGATATTAAACGCATATCCCTTAAATGAATCATCTTTAAATAAATTTAATAGATCTTGTCTTGGATGAACTCCAATAATAGATGGTATAAACTCGTCAGCTGGTACCATTTTATTGTTTACTTCCTGCTTAATTAACTTTTTAGCACCATCGCCCGATAACAGATATGCATGTGTGTTATATGCATAACCTGGTTTTGAAATTGTATCGTTGATTGGCGTATCAAGATAACTAGGCACATTATTCTTACCTAGATAGACAAAATCCCACCCTTCTGGAATTTTATTTAATTGCTCTTCAGATGGAAAATCAAGTTCTGCTTTAAAATCTTCTTCTAAAATAAGAACATTTTTGTAATTGTTTCTAGCAACATCTAACCAAACCTCATAATGTGAAAGAATGCACCCAATTTCCCCAGGTAACATATCATTATTCCACCAATTATTATCAGATACAATCTTCCAATTATCTGCTTGTTTCCATGTATAAGGAACTTCGATTTCACCTGAAACTAATTTTTTACCATCAATAGCAGGATAGACGTTAAATGGAATACCGGCAGGAACGCCTAATTCATTTATACGATCTTTGATATCGTCAAAATCCTTAGCTAGGTTAATTACATAGATTTTATCAATCTTCATACTTTTTAAGCAATTTAATCCATTCTTCAATTCTGAATTTCCAAGACTGTTGCTTTGCCCATTCGTTAGCTCTACGTCTAAGCTTAGCTTTCAGCTCTGGAGAATCATGTATTGTTTTAACTATACTAATAAAGTCGTGATTTGTTTCATTAGAATCCATTAAAAAACCACGATCTGATACAACTTCTGATAAAGCTGCTAAATTAGTTGTTACGGGAATACAACCGGCATATTGCATTTCAAGAGCTGTAATGCAATAAGTTTCTTCATACTCAGTTGGATGTAACCAATATTCTGATTTCATCTGCCAAGTGTGTAATGTCATCTGATCCACAGAGCCCATATAATGGACACCATCTAACTCAGGTAGTTGACTATTGTCTATATCGTATGATGGACCAAATACTCTTAGAGTGGCTCTGGGCATCTTCTGTTTTAGATCAGGCCACATTTCTAACAATCTATACAATCCACGCTCTCTTGCAGATGAATAAATGAAAGAACATGGCTCTTTTGTAACCTTCCAATTAGGAAATGTATCTCTGTTTATACCGTTTCCAATGATAGAAACCGGTTTAGAGATGTTATAGTTTTTATTTAACGTTTCTGCGTGCCAGTTTGTTAATGCGATAACTTCAGTAAGTCTTGAGTCTTGTAACCATTCTTCGGTAATAACTGCTTCGCCTCTCCACCAAGGATGGAAATCTGTATTGTGAAACCAAAAGAATGATTTATCGAAATTATCGAACTCTTTTAAATAGTGTAGATAACTGGCTGCAATTACAAAATCAAAGTGATGTTTTTTACACTCTTCAATTGGTAACCACGTTACACCATTTCTAAATCCTTGTTTAACTTGGCCTCCTAAATAAGTTTCATATCCCCATTTAGATAGGCCTTCAGATAGGTTAAGGGCGGCAACTTCTGTTCCGCCCATACCTGAGTTTATTAAATCTGGATCTAGTTCTTGGGATTGATAACCAAGATAGACTAAAATCTTCATATATTATTTATAATGCTGGCCACCGACCCAAAGAACAAAAGACTTTCTAGTTCCTTTAGTAACTTTTTTAACACGGTGCATCATATAGCTTGGGAATATTACTACATTTCCAGCACCCCTTGGAGCTTGTACAATACTTTGACCTCCTTGCCAAATTTCTAGATCTCCGCCTTCATATTCATCTGAATCTGAAAGTTGGACTGTTAAAGAAACTTTACGCAATGATCCAACTCCAGGCCCAATATCTTGGTGCCAATCGTAATGGCCACCCTCAGATGCATAATATTCAGTGTATTGAATAAGTTCAATTGCTGAAATTAAATCAAAATCCCATAATTCTCTGTTAGCTTCGACTGCGTAATTCATTAGTCGTTGATATAGCCATTCCCATTCAGCGGTTTTTGGAATCCACTTAACATTAGAACTTCTAACACTATCATCACTTTGGCCGAATGTTGTTGCTTTTTGAAATGGAATATCGGCAGTTAGCTTTTCAATTCTATCTAAATCTTTTTTTGAAAAACCTTCTTTAAACCAATACCACTGCTGTGGATCGTTTGTATTTTGTTCAAAGGTATGTGTCATTATATGTTTATGTTTTGTTATTGTAAGGTTTTTTATACCGGGTTTATTAAACAGATCTGATAAATCCATAAATATTTTATTTAAATCTTATATGTATTAAAACCAAAGATGTTTCAAATAAAAAAGGGGCCTCTCTTTCGAGAAGCCCCCTATTAGTATCTTAACCTATAGGTTAAGCTAACAATTGTTTAGTTGAAGTAATTAGTCAACACACCATTTGTAAATTGCAACTCGTGGTTTGTTCTAGCAGCATCTTCAAAGTTAATTGTAACGTTAATACCTGAAGTAGAAGGACCTGGGGAACCAGTGTTACCTTTAGGACCAGTAGCACCAGTAGCACCTTGAGCACCTGTAGCACCAACTCTACCTTCAGCACCTTGAAGGCCGTCTCTACCTGCAGCACCTGCAGCACCTTGAGCACCTTGAGCACCACCAGCACCTGGAGCACCTTTAGCACCGTTAGATCCGTTAGAACCTGCAGCACCTTGAGCACCTTGAGCACCGTCTCTACCTGCAGCACCTGCAGCACCTTGAGCACCAGTAGCACCTGTAGCACCTTTAGCACCGTTAGATCCGTTAGAACCTGCAGCACCTTGAGCACCTTGAGCACCACCAGCACCTGTAGCACCTTTAGCACCACCTCCACCTTGTGGACCTGTAGCACCTTGAGCGCCTTGAGCACCGTCTCTACCAGCAGCACCTGTAGCACCTTGTGGACCTGTAGCACCTGTAGCACCTTTAGCACCGTTAGATCCGTTAGAACCTGCAGCACCTTGAGCACCTTGAGCACCTGTACCACCTTGCGGGCCAGTAGCACCTGTAGCACCAACAGCACCTCTTGCACCTTGAGCACCTGTAGCACCTACGCCACCTTGTGGGCCTGTAGCACCTTGAGCGCCTGTAGCACCGTTAGATCCGTTAGAACCTGCAGCACCTTGAGCACCTTGAGCACCTGTACCACCTTGTGGACCAGTAGCACCAGTAGCACCTTTAGCGCCACCGCCACCTTGTGGACCTGTAGCACCTTGAGCACCTTGAGCACCGTCTCTACCTGCAGCACCAGTAGCACCTACGCCACCTTGTGGGCCTGTAGCACCAGTAGCACCTTTAGCACCTTGAGCACCTGTACCACCTTGTGGGCCTGTAGCACCTTGAGCACCAGTAGCACCAGTAGCACCTTTAACACCTACACCACCTTGTGGGCCTGTAGCACCTTGTGGGCCAGTAGCACCTTGAGCACCTTGAGCACCGTCTCTACCAGCAGCGCCAGTAGCACCTACGCCACCTTGTGGGCCAGTAGCACCAGTAGCACCTTTAACACCTACACCACCTTGTGGGCCTGTAGCACCTTGTGGGCCTGTAGCACCTTGAGCGCCTTGAGCACCATCTCTACCTGCAGCACCTGTAGCACCTACACCACCTTGTGGGCCTGTAGCACCTTGAGCACCTGTAGCACCGCCAGCACCTGTAGCACCTTTAGCACCTGCAGCACCTTGAGCACCTGTAGCACCTACACCACCTTGTGGGCCTGTAGCACCTTGAGCGCCTTGAGCACCATCTCTACCTGCAGCACCTACAGCACCTTGAGCACCTGTAGCACCGCCAGCACCTGTAGCACCTTTAGCTCCATTTACACCAGAAGTACCATTAGCACCTGCAGCACCTTGAGCACCTTGAGCACCATCTCTACCAGCAGCACCTGTAGCACCTACGCCACCTTGTGGGCCAGTAGCACCTTGAGCACCTTGATCACCTTTAGCACCTTGTGGGCCTGTAGCACCTTGAGCACCTTGAGCACCGTCTCTACCAGCAGCACCTGTAGCACCGCCAGCACCAGTAGCACCTTTAGCACCTGCAGCACCTTGAGCACCTACAGCACCTTGAGCACCTTGAGCACCATCTCTACCAGCAGCACCTGTAGCACCTACGCCACCTTGTGGGCCTGTAGCACCTTGAGCACCTTGATCACCTTTAGCACCTTGTGGGCCTGTAGCACCTTGAGCACCTTGAGCACCATCTCTACCGTTGATACCATTAGCACCTTGAGCACCAGTAGCACCTGTAGCACCTTTAGTACCTACAGCACCTTGAGCACCTACAGCACCTTGAGCACCTACAGCACCTACAGCACCTTGTGCACCTACAGCGCCTCTTGCACCTTGAGCACCATCAGCACCTACTAGACCTGAGTTTGGACCAACCCAAACACCATCTTCTAGAAGTTTAACTGCAACACCAGCTCTTGTAACAGTGTACAGAGTTGGAGGAAGTTGTGCATCATCGGCTGATGTACCTAGCTGACCTGCGACGAAGTCACGAAGCTCAACTAGTTGTTGTTGTGTTGTTTTTGCATCTGCGATCAAGTCATCTACGACTGGACCTAGAGCAAAAACTTTAACGTACGATTCGTCAGCATTAGCCTGAAGTCTCGTTGATTGCGTAGTTGGAATGAACTTGTTCTTAATCTCCGAAATGTCCGCAATGTCAACAAACTTAAAACCTGCTTTAAAGTCAGCAACCGACTTTAACGAAATTCTATTTTCTGCCATTTTATTTAGCTTTTTATTTTTATAAAGGGGCCAGCCGAAACTGGCCCCTTAGAAATATTACAGAGAGTTAATTCTGTTTTCAAGTTCCTTCACTTTATTATGAAGTTCCTTAACTACTTGGAATAAGTAAACTGTCATCTTGTCGTAGTGCATAGAGATGTAACCACCTTGACCGTCTCTGACGCCCAATTTAGTATCAAATTCTGCAACTTCTTCCGCGATGAAACCAATGTCTCTCTTTCCAGATTCAGTCCATGTGAACTCTCTTGCGTCTAGGCTTAGGAAAGCTTCAACATCAAAGTTTAGAGTTTCAACGTCAGACTTAAATCTTAGAGAAGATGCTTGGAAACCTAGGGCATTTTCGCCTGCGTTATCCCAAACAACCATCATTGGATCAGCCATGTTACCGTCAGGAACCAATACAGCTGGTTTAATACTTACAACATCTTGACCATAGAATGAATTGCCTGAATTAAACAGAACATTACCTGATTTCCAACTGAAGTCGGAGCCATCGAATGTTAAGTTAGCTTCAGAATTGATTGTTGTAGTATCAACAGAAGTAAGGATTCTATTGTTTGACGCGTTAGTATAATTTGTGATACCTGCGTTAGCACCTGTAGCACCTTTAGCACCTGAAGTACCTGATGAACCAGATGAACCTGATGAACCAGATGTACCGTTAGTACCTGATGTACCATTATTACCAGGAGCACCTGAAGGACCCTGAGGACCGTCAGTACCGGATGAACCAGATGAACCAGATGTACCAGATGTACCAGAAATACCAGATGAACCAGATGTACCTGAAGCACCTTTAGCACCGATACCTGATGAACCAGATGAACCTGAAGTACCAGATGTACCAGAAATACCAGATGAACCAGATGTACCTGGAGCACCTTTGATACCAGATGAACCTGAAGTACCTGCGATTGTTACACCAGATGAACCTGGCTTTGCAACAACTGATATTTCAACAGTAACGCCCTGATTGTTAGGGAAAGAACCGTTAACCGGCTGTGCCCATAGCTCAGTAGTACCAGTGAATGTCCAGTAATTACCGTTATCAACAGCAGTAGCAACAACCATTGCAGCTTGACCATCATATGGATACGTTGTTGATGTCATTATAATCTGTGTACCCTGACCAATTGACTCGAATAGAACAGTTCTATCAGTTCCATTGACATCGACTTGGTTTAGTTTGATAGACATGCTATTATTATTAGGCATAATAGCAGCATCCTGAGTGTTCGAGTATTGACCGACTGTTGTTGGATTCGAATTAGAACCACCAAACCAATGATACGACAATTGAATTCTACCTGAAGAACCAGTAGGACCTGCAGGACCAGTTACAGAAACACCAGATGTACCAGAAACACCAGATGAACCAGATGAACCAGATGTACCATTGTCACCTTTAGCACCTTTAATACCAGAAGTACCATTAGTACCAGATGTACCAGGTGTACCCGGTTGACCGTTGATACCAGATGTACCAGGTGTACCAGGAGATCCAGGTTGACCATTAATACCAGAAGTACCGTTTGTACCGTTTGTACCTGATGAACCAGAAGTACCATCATCACCAGCTTTACCGTCTGTACCTGAAGTACCGTTAGTACCTGAAGTACCGTTTTTACCGTCTGTACCAGAAGTACCGTTTACACCAGATGAACCAGATGAACCAGAAGTACCGTTAGTACCTGAAGTACCGTTAGTACCAGAGGTACCGTTAGTACCAGAAGTACCGTTAGTACCGTTAGTACCAGAAGTACCGTTTGTACCTGAAGAACCACCTGTACCGTTAGTACCTGAAGTACCGTTAGTACCAGAAGTACCGTTTGTACCAGAAGTACCATTTGTACCGTTTGTACCTGAAGTACCGTTTGTACCAGAAGTACCGTTTGTACCAGAAGTACCATTTGTACCGTTTGTACCTGAAGTACCGTTTGTACCAGAAGTACCGTTTGTACCTGAAGTACCGTTTGTACCAGAAGTACCGTTAGTACCGTTTGTACCAGAAGTACCGTTAGTACCAGAAGTACCGTTAGTACCAGAAGTACCGTTAGTACCAGAAGTACCGTTTGTACCAGAAGTACCGTTAGTACCGTTAGTACCAGAAGTACCGTTTGTACCAGAAGTACCATTTGTACCATTTGTACCTGAAGTACCGTTTGTACCTGAAGAACCGTTAGTACCGTTAGTACCAGAAGAACCGCCTGTACCGTTAGTACCAGAAGTACCGTTTGTACCTGAAGTACCGTTAGTACCATTTGTACCTGAAGTACCATCTACACCTGAAGAACCGTCCGTACCGTCAGTACCAGAAGTACCGTTTGTACCAGAAGAACCATTTGTACCGTTTGTACCAGAAGTACCGTTTGTACCAGATGAGCCTGAAGAACCTGAAGTACCGTCTGTACCGTCAGTACCAGAAGAACCTGAAGAACCGTCTGTACCGTCTGTACCGTCTGTACCAGATGAGCCTGAAGAACCTGAAGTACCGTCTGTACCGTCAGTACCAGAAGTACCATCAACACCTGATGAACCGTCAGTACCGTCTGTGCCAGAAGTACCATTTGTACCAGAAGTACCGTTCACACCTGATGAACCTGATGAACCTGATGAACCTGAAGTACCATCTGTACCATCCGTACCAGATGAACCTGAAGAACCGTCTGTACCATTTGTACCAGAAGTACCATCAACACCTGAAGAACCGTCTGTACCATCAGTACCAGAAGAACCGTCTGTACCAGAAGAACCGTCTGTACCGTCTGTACCTGAAGTACCGTTTGTACCTGATGAACCTGAAGAACCATCAGTACCGTCTGTACCTGAAGAACCTGAAGAACCGTCTGTACCGTCTGTACCAGATGAACCTGAAGAACCAGATGAACCTGAAGTACCGTCTGTACCATCAGTACCAGAAGTACCGTTTGTACCAGAAGTACCATCAGTACCGTCTGTACCAGATGAACCTGAAGAACCAGATGAACCTGAAGTACCGTCTGTACCGTTTGTACCAGATGAACCGTGTGTACCATCTACACCAGAAGTACCAGAATAGCCTGAAGTACCGTCTGTGCCTGATGTACCATCTACACCTGAAGTGCCATCAGTACCGTCTATACCAGAAGTACCATCAGTACCGTCTGTACCAGATGAACCTGAAGAACCGTCTGTACCGTCAGTACCAGATGAACCTGAAGAACCGTCTGTACCGTCAGTACCTGAAGAACCTGAAGAACCGTCTGTACCGTCTGTACCAGATGAACCTGAAGTGCCGTCTGTACCGTCTGTACCAGATGAACCTGAAGAACCGTCTGTACCGTCTGTACCAGATGAACCTGAAGAACCGTCTGTACCGTCTGTACCTGAAGTGCCATCAGTACCGTCTGTACCAGATGAACCTGAAGAACCGTCTGTACCGTCTGTACCTGAAGAACCTGAAGAACCGTCTGTACCGTCTGTACCGTCTGTACCAGATGAACCTGAAGAACCTGAAGTACCATCAGTACCATCTGTACCTGAAGAACCTGAAGAACCGTCTGTACCGTCAGTACCAGATGAGCCCGAAGAACCGTCCGTACCGTCTGTACCTGAAGAACCTGAAGAACCGTCTGTACCGTCTGTACCAGATGAACCTGAAGAACCTGAAGTACCGTTTGTACCTGAAGAACCTGAAGAACCTGAAGTGCCATCAGTACCGTCTGTACCAGATGAACCTGAAGAACCTGAAGTACCGTTTGTACCAGAAGTACCATTTGTACCTGATGTGCCATCTGTACCGTCTGTACCAGATGAACCTGAAGAACCGTCTGTACCGTCTGTACCAGATGAGCCCGAAGAACCATCTGTACCGTCTGTACCTGAAGAACCTGAAGAGCCCGAAGAGCCCGATGTGCCGTTTGTGCCAGAAGTGCCATCAGTACCATTTGTGCCTGATGTGCCGTCTGTACCATTTGTACCAGAAGTACCGTTTGTACCTGAAGAACCTGATGTACCGTTTGTACCTGAAGTACCGTTTGTACCTGAAGATCCTGAAGTACCATTCGTACCTGATGAGCCTGACGAGCCGCTAGTGCCGTCTGTGCCTGAAGAACCTGAAGAACCTGATGTACCGTCTGTACCATCAGTTCCAGCCGAGCCTGAAGTTCCTGCAGTGCCAGACGAACCGGACGAACCGTCCGTACCGTCAGTACCTGAAGAACCCGAAGAACCATCTGTACCATCTGTTCCAGCAGTGCCCGATGAGCCTGAAGAACCTGATGTACCAGATGAACCTGAAGTGCCAGATGAACCTGATGTTCCAGCAGTACCCGATGAACCAGATGTACCAGCTGAACCTGATGTACCTGCAGAGCCCGATGTGCCTGAAGTACCAGATGTTCCAGCTGAACCTGATGATCCACTAGTGCCGTCTGCGCCAGATGTTCCGTTAATGCCGTCTACACCAGATGAACCAGAGGTACCAGTTGTTTTAATTAAAGGTATTGCCATTTTAATTTATTTCTATTTTTGGTTTAATTTTAATCTAGTGCAGATTTGTTATAAATGATGTCGATAACATCATCAGCAGTTAGGTCGAAACCAGCTGATACGCCATTCCAATATAGCTCATCGCCTGCTTCGATTTCTGCAATCCATCTTGGAGTTGCGCCGCCGTCACCTGAGAAGTAACAGTCAGCTGTTTTTACACCATTACCTTCAGAGACACCAACACCGTTGACAAGGATGTCAACTGCTGAGTCTAAGAATGGAGTGTATTCAATTAAGATACCTGTTGCCGAGAAATTACCTGAAGTAGGTGCTGGCGAAAGGTCTCTTTGATAAACTTCAACGCCAGTATCCACTGGTGCACCACCAACAGATGGTCTCCAAGGAAGAACGTGCGCAGTCGTTTCTGAGATAGCTTGCATGATAGGATTGCTGTAAGAGTAAGCATCGTTAGTAGTAAACAACACTGGCATACCTGAACCGGAATCATCAACTACATAGAATGCACCTGGAACTAGGTTCCATGTTGCAACCGTAACTTTACCAACTTGAACGCCAATAAATGTGTCTGGCGAAGAAACTGATTCAATTACAATTCTACCTAGCGAGTCCTCAGTTGAAGCATCAGCAAGGATCCATTGAGCACCATCGTAAGCAACTACTTGACCTGCTGCAAAACCATGTTCAATTTCAGTGAACGTAGATTTAAGCGAGCCAGAGGTAACCGCAACAATGATAGCATCAAGAACATCTTGTAAGCCCTCAATTTGTTTGATTTTGATCTGAGACATAACTTAGATTTTTTTTATTTGTGATATGTTTGGGGTTTTCTCACTACTGTATATATACACCAAGAAAGACTTAAAGTTTCTAATACTATAAGTAAAAATTGTAATATTTTACCCCTTTTAATCAGGATTAACAATTAGTATCATATGAAACTATACAATTAACGAAATGGCAAATAACACATCCAAGACTATAGAATTTAAGAGGATACTAAGACAGTATGAATACAACCTTGAAGACCTTAATGATTTAAAGGACTTGGAGTCTCATATTAAAGGTGAATTTGGAAGGGCACTAGCTTCAATGGAGCGCGGTGATCTATTTGATCAAGCCCCGCAGATTCCAAAAGAAAACGAAGTTGAGACGATTATTCCTGAAACTGAAAGAGATCCAGACTTTAAAAAGCTTTTTAGAAAAGTGGTAGTCAAGTGTCATCCTGATAAGTTAAGTGATGAATTAACTATTTTACAAAAGGCAGAAAAAAAGGATCTTTACGAGAAGGCCATTAAAGCCAATGACGATTATAACTGGGGAATGTTAATCATAGTTGCTATTAAACTTGGATTAGATCTTCCAGAAGAGTATTATCAATATGTTGATAACTTAAAAGAAGAATCTAACAAAGTTCAAGATGAAATCGAAAGTATTCAAGGTTCGGTTGCTTGGACTTGGTACCATGCTGAAAATGAAACAGCTCGTAAATTTATTATGGATGCTTATATTAAGCACATCGAAGAACAAAAGTATAAAAACGTAAAGGAACATAAATTAATATTGGGTGTTGGCCATCCAAGAACTGGAACTGGATATACTTCTAATCTATTAAAAGAGTGGGGTCTAGATGTTGGGCATGAAATAATGGGGGAAGATGGTATTGTTGCTTGGCAACTTGCAAGTCATATAGAACCTAGAGTGTATATGGAAAATTTCAATGCTTCTAAATACATTTATAAGTATACTATATACAATGTTAGAAATCCTCTTAATTCAATCCCGTCAATTATTTTTACTGAACAAAATACAAAGGGCTATCGTTTTAAAACTACTAGATCTTCATTTTCAATGAATGAAGTAGAAGATGCAATCCTATCTATATTAGGGTGGGATGAACTTATTCTAAAGATGAATCCTGATTTTACATATAGAATTGAAGATCAAAAAGAAGATCTATATAATTTTCTAAAATCTAACGATATTAAATTATCTGAACTAAAAGACTCAGACGCTAGAAACGCAAGACCACATGAAGGGATTGAATCTTTAAAAGACAAATTAGAGTCTGTTAATCCAGAACTAAAAAATAGGATAAATGAATATTGTGAAAGGTATGGATATCCTAAAATGTTTTAATAGTCCCATAGTTTTGACCAGTGGCATCTAACATAATAAGCAACTTGAATTTGAGATAAATTAGACTTATTGTTTTGTATTGCTTTTTCTGCAAATACAATATCTTCACTGGTTCCTTTTTCTGAAACATCAGACCATTTATGATTTGGGAATCCAGGCTTATGCCACATAAAAACCGTTCCCATAGTTTTTTTTCCAACTACAACCCATTCGCTAGGCAGTCCTTCTATTTCAAAAAGATTACTTTCAGCAGTTGGTAGTGATTTTAATTTTCCAAGATCTTCTTTAAATCTTTCGTGTTGAAGTTTTAAAATACCAAGATATACAAAGTTTTCGATTATTCTATTATTAAAGACCATTTTTATTTTTGTTTCTTCTGGTCTATCTTTAGAAATATTATCGGCGATATTTAATTGAAAGCTTATATTTTCAACTGCATCTTTTAAAATAAAATCATCAGAGTCCACATATCCGATCCAATCACCAGTTGCCATCTCAACGCCAACTTGTCTTGGGTAACCTCTATAAAATACAGAATCATTATCAGACGCGTACATTCTTTTATCTGCAGCTTCTACAAACTTAAATTTAATTCTAGAATCGTTTTGAAAATTTAACAAGTACTGTTCTTCTGTTAATTTACAACCATCTGATACGATAATCAATTCCCAATTTGGATTTGTTTGCTTAATAAAGCTTGATACTGCTCTATTAAACTTTTCAATAGGATTTGATCTTGAACCTGGATAATCTCCCAGGTATGATTGCATTACAAAAGATAATTTCATTACTTATAAAGGTTTGTCTTCCAATCTAAATCCCACGATATTGATTTTTGAAGATCTTCATCAAATAAAGAATGAAGTAATTTAGTATACTCGTCTTGTAGCTTCTTATTTTCAGGCATATATCTAAAAAGCTTTTCCATAGAATCCTTTCTGTATTCTTCTAAATTCTTATCATGATTTTCAGCTGCATTAATAATTTGATCAGCTGCATCGTTTAAATTAAAATCAGTATAATAATATCCCATATCTGCAATTAGTTCTGCATTATGAACTAATGGATAACCTAAATAAATTACATCAAGATATAAATAATTTAAAGGATTTCCCCATTGGTGAGAAATTACAATATCTGTTTTAGTTGCTAAATAGTTAACGATAGGGTATCTAGCAGTAAACTGTGCTTTAGCATCTTTAACTATCTCTAATTGATTCATTAAAGATTTAAACAAGTTAATCTCAACAAGATTAGAAGTATTACTAGCATACATAAATCCTATTAGATCCTTTCTTTTTCTATAAGCTGATTCTGTTGCCAGAATACAAGGCATAGAATATTTAACAATATTAATATTAGGCTCAAACATTGAAACCCTTTTAGGTTCTCCTGTATTTGTATATTCAGCAGTTCCTTTATGCATTTCAATATGCGGATCAATAAACATAGGATCCCATACAAACGGTATTGCCTTTGGCTCTTTTCTTAATAAGATTGAATAGTAATCGTGATTATTAAACTTTTGTTGAGGAACATACCAAATATCATCAATGTGAAAATCGATTTTAGAAAGGATATTGTGATTTGTTCTAGGTTTAAATAGAATATCTTCCATATCATTAACGTAGTTATTGCCACATTGATATGAAATGATTTTTAAATTAGGATTTTCCTTTTTGTATAAAATTGTTTCTGATTCATTAGATGATGTTTGTAAATGAATTAAAACATCAAGATTTTTTGGGTACATTGGAGCATCCCATATATTGATCGTAAAGTATTCATCAATATCCCATGGGTATTTCTTCATTGCATTATCTTTTTGGAAATTTATAATAGAGACTTCATGACCTGCTAGCTTTAAAAGTTTAGCTAGCATCATGCCATTTTGTCTAATTCCATTTGCAAATACAGAGTCTCCATCTTTTAAAACTACTGTAATACCAACTTTGTATGAATCCTTTCTCATTATTATTTATAACGTATATTGTTTACTTTGTTTATTTATCTAAATAAAAAAGGGGGATCCTTTCGGACCCCCCTCTAGAAATTAATCTATATGAGCGTTATCAATTATTGAATTGCAACACCGATGAAAAGAACTTTATCAGTCTCTTCTAGATCGTAAGCTAGGTTAAGATCGAATTCCTGTGTACCGTTCTGAGTAAATTCTACTCTTAGACCGTTAACATAAACTTCTAGATCTTGTGTACCACCGTAGAACGCATTAACTGTGTTAACTGTAGTACCACCACCGATAGATGTTACAACCTCTTCAGCCATGAAATCAGCTGCCATTCTGTTATCGATTTCGATAGACAGTGCAAGAGCAGCAGAAGCGTCACCAGAAATTCTAGCAGCAACTTCAGTTGAAAGGTTTTGAGATAGAGTTACGTCACCAGCAGCTCTTAGAGAAGTTTCTGTAGAAAGAGCTAGAGTTAGAGAAGCATCACCAGAAATTCTTGCAGCAGCCTCAGTTGAGATGTTTTCAGAAGCGAAAAGCTTTACAGAAGCGTCACCAGAAACGTGATGAGCGTGCTCTGTAGAGATAGCGTTTTCTCTGTCAGAAACTTCAGTTGCAAGTGCTGTTTCTAGAGATAGATCAGCAGTAGCTCTAAGTTCAGCTTCAGCAGAAACTGCGTCATCAGTGTATCCGTTAGCAACAACGATAACAGAAGCGTCGCCAGAAAGTCTTGCAGCAGCCTCAGTTGAGATGTTATTAGAAGCGAAAAGCTTAACAGAAGCATCACCAGAAACTCTAGCAGCAGCCTCAGTTGAGATAGCGTTAGATCTGTCAACAACCTCTGTAGAAAGATTTACAGATAGTGAATTATCACCAGAAATTCTTGCAGCAGCTTCAGTTGAGATGTTTTCAGAAGCCCATAGCTTTACAGAAGCATCACCAGAAACGTGGTGAGCGTGCTCTGTAGAGATAGCGTTTTCTCTGTCAGAAACTTCAGTTGCAAGTCTTGCTTCTAGAGATAGATCAGCAGCAGCTCTAAGTCCAGCTTCAGCTTCAACTGCACCATCAGTGTAAGCGTTAGCAACAACGATAGCAGAAGCGTCACCAGAAAGTCTGTTTTCAACTTCAGTTGAAAGCTCTTCATTGTGCTCTGCTAGAACAGCAATGATAGAAGCTTCTAGATCACCGTCAACAGACTGGAATGCAGAAACGATCTCAGTTAGAGAATCAAGAGCTGCAGGGTCGATGTTCGAAAGAACGTTGTCGATCTTAGTGTTTAGAGAAGCATCAGCAGAAACTCTAGCAGCAGCCTCAGTTGAGATAGCGTTAGATCTGTTAACTTCTTCTGAAGAAACTCTAACAGTTAGAGAAGCGTCACCAGAAATTCTTGCAGCAGCCTCAGTTGAGATGTTTTCAGAAGCGAAAAGCTTAACAGAAGCGTCACCAGAAACGTGGTGATCGTGCTCTGTAGAGATAGCGTTTTCTCTGTTAGAAACTTCAGTTGAAAGTGCTGAAGCTAGAGAAGCGTCAGCAGAAACTCTTGAAGATTCTTCAGTAGAAACTTCTTTAGAAACTAGAGCGAAAATGTCAGTTGCTGGAGCGATTGCGCCTGCACCTACAGTAGCCCAGTTTGTGATTGCTGCGAAATCAGCAATCTGTTTTGAACGAATTTGTGCCATATTATGGTTTTTTATTTTTTGTTCTTTTATTTGAATACTACTTTAGCGTAATATTCTAGTTATATATCAAGTACTAGCCTTGCAAAAAGACTAATTTTTGACATAATATAATGTTATTTTACGTAAATTTTAAAGATTTTTACAGATCGAAAGAAGATGCTTGATATACGATATCTACATCGTCTGTCATATCTAATTCATAACCGGCTGCAGAACCATTCCAGATTAAAACATCACCTGCTGTAATATCTTTAATAAGTCTAGCTGACATTGCGTTACCTTCTGAATTATATGCCACATCTGTTGGATCTGTAAAATATGCATCTTCTGTATTATCACCATCTCCGATATTAATTTCAACACCATTAATCTTAACGATTACATCACCGTCTGCGAATGGAGTATAATCAATATTGATACCTGTTACATAGTGATCATGTGTTGTATTAGAAATAACTGTTTGGTTTTTATCAACTGAAACATTAACACCTGTTTCTTGTTCTGTTGCACCGCCAGTCTCTAGCATTAGAAGAACTGCTGCAGTACCAGCAGAAGAAGATGTTAGGCCGTTATTATTAATATAAGTACCGGCTCCTGTAATCATAATATCACCACCGTCAAGTCTTTCAAGAACAAGATATTCAGCAGCACCTGCCGGTGTATTTGCTGCAATACCAACACCTGATAAGAATGAATCTCCTAAGACATCTGAATCAGTGCCCGTGATAATAATTGATGCAGCTGGATCTGTTGCTTCAATAACTAAATTACCATAAATCGATGGATGTGCACCATCGCCTGGAAGAATTGAACTTGCAGCTAGATTAAGTCCATTATTAATAAATGCATTGTTAAGCACTGTTGCCATTGCAGATGCATTGTATGTCAAATAGTTTGTAGAATCAGGATACTCAACCAATGGAACACCTTGATTTTCATCAAACGTAACTACAACTGAAGTTGTTCCATCTGAAAAAGTTACAGTAAGTGGGTTGTATGTTGCACCTGAATCTTCTGATATTGCAATGATCGATACTCCGTTTGTAGTATTAGATGCATTTGAAATAGAAGTTGCGTATTCAGAAATTTTAGAAGCTATTACATTGTGAGATGCAGTAGATCCGTTAATAAGATCAACGAATGCTTGAATACTTGCAGGGACAATATAAATAGAACCATCAAATACTGTTGTATTATTAATCTTTACCAAATCATTTGAAGTTGGTAAGTAGTTTGGTGTTTCTGTCTGAATTTTAGTTGGAGTTGCATCCTTAACTTGTAAAAATAAAGGAGTACTTCCTGGAAATTTAGTTGTTGAAAGAGCGCCTGGATTTGAAGGATCTGCATAATAGATTTCACCAGCAGAGCCTGTTAAAAGTTCAGGAGATGTATGATTATCTATAATAGTATTAAAAGGCTTAACATAGATGACCGTATCGTTCATAATCTTTTCAAGAACAACACCCATTGGAACTGCTGAAGATCCAATAGCACCGAATCTTACGAATGTTCCATCTTCTATATTTACAGTAATAATATCTCCTTTTGAAAAACCAGTTTGCGGAGTTGCAAATTCAAATCTATATCTTTCAGTTTCTTCTTCAGCTGCAAAACGACCCTGGATTTTATCAATAGCCGATGATGTGTTAAAGAACGTTTGAATACCAGCTGTTGTAAGCATAGGTACTCTATTATCTGAAACTTCAAAGAATGCAATACCATCGTTGATTGAAAAGTAAGTACTTGCATAAGTCTTATAAGATACCATATCGATATCTTTAGCTACAAACGAAATACTTGTTTCTGTTTTATCTGAAACCGAAACGATTTGTAAAACAATTTGGCCATTTGTATTAGTGATCCAATCACCTGCTTTAACATCAAGGGCATTGTATTGTTTCGCAGCACCAGATCTAGTACTTGCAGTACCGATTGATTGATATGCGATTTGTTCTACTGTAATGTTATATGTAATATACGCACCAGTCAATGAAATTTGTGTATCATCGATGTAATTGTATGCGTCTTTACCATTAACAGCGATAACTTTACCTGTTAAAAATAGTGGTGGAGTTGTTGGATCGTAAATTGCCATAATTAGAATACAAAGATTATATATGCGTGTGGATTTTTAGCAGCTCCAAGACCGCCAGTTTTATTTCCGTATTTAATGTAATCCTGTCTAACGTCAAGTGTCATACTAGTTGTAAATGCACCTGCCAAGAAACTAGGAACCCATTTACCTGAACCAACTGAAGACATATCTGAAGATGTTGTATTGATTCTAACAATACCTGCATCAATTTTATAAGGATGTACAATATAATTTGAAGATGAAGGCTCCCATGCTAGAACTTGAGTTGCTAGAGGTGGGTTTGATTCATTAAATGAAACATTGATATAGTATGTGTTTGCGGCTGCATCTACAGTTACAGTATTAATTACAGCACCAGATGTTAAGAATCCAGTAGCTGAAACAAATTCATGGTCTGTAGTATTTGTTAGAAGGTCATTAGTAGCATCGTAGTTTAGTCTTAAAAGATACTTTTTAGTACCTGTACCGCCACCTGATTGTGGTGTGATCCACTGTGTGCTATAGTTATTTGAATCTGTTTTAGCAAGAACTTGACCTGATGTACCACCTGCAGGAATTCCAAGACCTGCATCACCTTGAGCACCAGTTGCACCAGCAGGACCAGTTGCACCGGCAGGACCAGTAGGACCAGCAACACCTGCAATACCTTGAGGACCTGCAGCACCTTGAGCACCTTGAGCTCCAGTGTCACCTTTTGCACCAGCAGGACCAGCAACACCAGCAGGACCGGCAGCACCCTGAGCACCTTGAGCACCAGCATCACCTTGTAGACCTGTTGCGCCAGTATCGCCTTTTGCACCAGCAGGGCCTTGTTGACCAGCAGCACCAGTATCACCTTTTGCACCGGCAGCACCGGCAGGACCTTGAAGACCGATAGGGCCCTCTGAACCTTGTGGCCCAGCTATACCGGCAGGACCGGCAGGACCAGCAACACCAGCAGGACCTTGTGGGCCTGTTGAGCCAGTATCACCTTTTGCACCAGCAGCACCAGCAGGACCAGAAGCACCTTGAGCTCCAGTAGCACCGGCAGGGCCAGTAGGACCTTCAGCGCCAGTATCGCCTTTTGCACCAGCATTACCGGCAGGGCCAGTAAGACCTGTAAGACCTTGATCACCCTGAGCACCAGTAGCACCGGCAGGGCCAGTAGGACCTTCAGCGCCAGTATCGCCTTTTGCACCAGCAGGGCCAGTTAAACCAACAGGACCGGCAGGGCCTTGAATAGAACCACCATCAATCCATTGAGAACCGTCCCATACATAAAGGTGATCAGTATCATCGGCAATATATGCATCGCCAATTGACATGTTTGAAGTAGGTAGGTTTGAATAAGTTGTTACAGCACTTTTAAATGTAATGCCCATACCAGGTGAACCCTGAGCACCTTGTGCACCAATATCACCTTTTGCACCTGCAGGACCTGTAGGACCTTCAACACCAGGAGTACCAGCAGGGCCGGCAGCACCAGTATCGCCTTTTGCACCAGCAGCACCAGCATCACCCTGTGGGCCTGTTGCACCGGTATCGCCCTTTGCACCAGCAGCACCGGCATCACCCTGTGGGCCTGTTGCACCGGTATCTCCCTTTGCACCAGCAGCACCAGTAACACCAGTATCACCCTTTGCACCAGCTAAACCTTGAATACCGGCAGGACCCTGCGGGCCTGTAACACCAATATCACCTTTTGCACCTGCAAGACCTTGAAGACCTTGATCACCTTGAGCACCTTGAGCACCAATAGGGCCAGTCTCACCTTGAAGGCCTTGATCGCCTTGATCGCCTTTTGCTCCAGGAAGACCCTGAAGACCTTGATCACCTTGATCACCTTTTGCTCCAGGAAGTCCATCAACACCTGAAGTACCATCAGAACCGTTAAGTCCATCAACACCTGAAGTACCATCAGAACCGCTAAGACCATCAACACCTGAAGTGCCATCGATACCTGAAGAACCATCAGCGCCATTTAAACCATCGACACCTGAAGAACCATTAGCTCCATTTAAACCATCGACACCTGAAGTACCTGCAGGACCGGCTGAGCCAGAACCAGAAGCACCGCCAAATACATCTACATTATATGTTAATGTTTGGCCTACTTCAAATGCATAAGAAGTTTCAATTGGAGAATATGAATTGTCCTGATATGTTACAAAAATTTCAGTGTAATCATTATCATTGTCGTTACCACCGCCGATTTCTGCATTAATTCTGCTCCAACCTGTGATTTCATAAATCGCATAATGTGTCGGTGAATTAACGTCAACAATTGTAATAGTAGCATCGGCATTTGGACCGGTTACATTTCTATACTTTTCTAAGTAGTTTTCAAGAAGAACGTTACGAACGTTGTTTTGATCTAGATTATAGAACTTAATAGATTGTACCGCAGTTGGATCAGACGAATCAAGAGTAATTGATTTTAGGGCTGGATTTGAACCATCAACTGCAGAAACATTATATCTAATATACGGCGATGAAGCGTTAGATGCACCTGAACTCGATGAAAGTCCAGAAGTATTTGCACCATTACCATTACCACCATTACTATTACCACCTGAAATAGAAGAACCTGAAATAGTTCCGATTGCTAGTTGTGGAAGAACATAAGTCTTCGCACTTGGGTAGTAATTAGAATATGTAATTGTAACTTGCGCGTAAAGCGTACCGTTAGATAGATTGTTTGATTGTGCAGGTGTGATATCAAAAGAGATATATCCCTGTGTGTTTGAGGCCGGTTGGCCAAGAGTCAAGTAGTCAGTGATGCCAGAAATAACTGGATTTGAGTACTGATACATTTTTTGACCAAGCGAATTATAAAGAGATACTGTAATAGAATCAGCATCTGCAGCATTCAGCTGGTTATTGATGTAGTCTTTATATAAAATAAGTTCGACATTAGTTGCGTTTCCTGCTGTAACTGAGATGTTAGAGCTAATAAACGCCATTATATCGTCTTTTGCAACGTATGGCATATCTATGCTATCTTATTTTCTGTTTCTTTATATATCAAGCTTAAAATATGAAATCCTTCATTAAGCTTGAATATAAGATACATTTCGCTATCGGTAGGATAGCATCTTCAAATGGATAATTTACGTTGTAATCTATCCTTGAAAAAAGAACTTTTTCGTCTAAAGCACTCACTTCTTTATGGAATTCTGTTAGTCTTGATGGGTTAAATTCAACTTGTTTAACCAGTTTAATATCGAACGATCTCCAATCACCGCCTAATTTGGCTGGTTTTTTAAATTCATAGAAGTATATCTCACTTCTATTATGAATGATTGCAACATATCCATGACCTATTGCGCTCTTCTTTTCTGGGATCCAAGATATTTTTAGTTGAGTTTCGATTTCCCTCCATGCAATACGAGCATCCATATAAAGGTCTTCAAACTGAATAATAGCCTCATTAGCCAACTCATGCATAACTTGCATAGTATTGCTTAAAGGATCTTCAGGAACTTCATAAATAATTTGAAAATTGATAAAGTCGATATCTTTAGCGACTCGCATCTTATCATCGAGAGTTTCCTTCTCATATTTAAACTTATATAAGAAGTCAAGTTGGTATTCGAGTTCTTCAATAACAGGCCAGATAAGACCGTGTTGCATGAAGCCCTTAAGCCTTTTAAGCTTAGCCAACATAATGTACCTTTTAAACTCAAGGTCTATTGGCCCAGATGTAAACCATTCTTGGTCAAATTCTCTCATGATGTATATATCATTTGAGACTTGAAGTACTTAATTTATTAGTGTTCCCAGGTTTGCCAAATTTTGTGCTCTTTTACAATCTTATCCCACATTGGCTTTAAATTCCCTTCACTATATTTAAGTACATGTCGGGGCTGTGCTTCAATTGCCCTAGGTATCATTTGAACCTCTTCTGCAGTTAATGGCTTTCTATCATATTTAATAGCCATTAAGTGGAAGAATAAATGCCTTGTAGTACCATCAAAGGTTTCCATAACTTGTTCAACAAACTCATGTGTCATGTCAAACTCTTCAGCTAGAGAAATCTTTAATTGATTTAAAAGATTAAACTCATTAACAAAATGTTTTTCAAGTATAATGTCTTTACGCTTATTTTTCTTAATGCGTACATCTCTAATTTTTTCATTGACTGTATCGACATGAGATCTTGAAAACTTTTCTTTGATCTTATCAATTTGTGATTCGAAGATTGCTTCTTCTAAATGTACTTCATAGCCAAGATGATCGTACTCAAATTCGCCGAACTCAATACGTTGTAATAACTTAGAGTGTCCTTTCCAAAAATGCTTTGGATTAAGCTTCAATGTTGTGTGGAACCGGCGCCACCAAGTAAACTGTCTACTCATTGATCAAATCTTCAATGTCAGACCATGCGAGTTCACATTCATGTTCCTCTGAACCACCTTCTTCAATTTCTGAAATGGCCAAAGAATAAAAATCTCGAATTTCATCAGCATGTTTAGGATGTTTATCAATTGCTTGCATGCAGTATTTGCGTAAATTTTCTAGTGTCATGTATTTTTTTATTATAGTTGATTTAGTACAGGTGTCGGAGCGATGTGGTAAAGAATCTTTTTCATTAGAAGTTGTAATCGTAAAACTTTCGAGGATGATCTTGAATGCGCTTCCAATCGTATTTACCAACCGTCATCTTAACTTCAATTACATCACCTTGTTCTTCAAAGATCCATTCTTGAGAACGGTTATTAGTGCAATGAAATGAAAAACCGCCAGGAACAAAGTCCATCTTCGTCTTATTCTCAACCGCTACAATAGGTTGAACATAAAGAATTGTCTTTGACTTAATACCAACGATCTTACCGATTGGATTAACGTCTGAGTAAAGAACTTCATTGATGTACTTACCAATCATGTCCTCTGTTGCTGTAAAACCTCTTCGTGCCATTTGTTTATCTTTTAATTATAGTACTAATATACAAAAAATAATTGACATAAAAAAATGTTTTGAAAACTTTTTTGCAAAAAAAGACCGGACTATGCCGGTCTAAATTGCTTTATACTAAGGTTATCAGTTTTTGGCCTTAGCCTTTTCTGTAACAGCTTCCGTGCCTTTTACAGCAGATGGCTTTGTAATTAGTCCGTACTGAAGGATGAACCAACTCATCTCTTTTTCCGCAAGCTTCTTTGTAATGCCAAGTTCTTCGCAAAGAACTTCAACACCCCAATTCATGAACTCACGCTCAGCCTCTGTAGTTGTAGAGTAACGTAAGTACCATTGTGGATCAGACTTAACGTCTTGATACGTTTTACCATGTGGTAAAAGTTGCTTGTTAACTAATTTAAGAAAGACCTCTTGTTGTTTTTCTTTACGGTCCATATTAGTTTTGAATTAATTGTGATTGAAAAAGCGAACCTCGATCTTCTAAATAGACAAAGGTATCGATGTCGATAGAGCACATTACTGTGCCGGGTGTATGTTGTTCAAAGTATTCTACTTGAACTGCATGGTCGTGCTCTGGAGTAGCCAGAATACCGTTTAAAATGATTAGATCATCTTTTGGTATGTAAACATAAATATTCATTAGCTATAGATTTTATCGGCACATGGTTGGCAAAGCTGACCAGCACCTTCTACATAATTAGTACGGAGATCAATATGAGTAGTGATCTCATATTTCGTTTCAGTACCGCAAGAAACACATGATTCTTTCATGCTTATTTAATTTAAGTTAAACTTGTGACCCGTACGAGATTCGAACTCGTGATCTTCTCCGTGAAAGGGAGATGTCCTAAACCGCTAGACGAACGGGCCTTCTAGTATTTATACGTAAAGTTTTATAATTGTTTCAAATTACCATTTACCTAATGGACATTTTGCCTTAGTTACTAAAGTTTTAGCTGCTAGACTGCAACCACAACCTCTAGTTAAATTACCGGTAATTGCATGGGGTGCTACTTTGCTAGGATCGCATATTGCTCCTAATCGCATTTCACAAGAATCACAGATTGATAACCGTGATGAAGCTAGCTCTTGCGAGTCCTTATCTAATTGATTAAACTTAAGGGCCACCATTTTGGCCCATCCTTCAAGAATTTGCTTCATCTTGGTTATACTTATTTGCCACATTAGCTCCACTTTGTTTTGCCAGAGAACAAAGAAACTCTTGGAGCGAAAGACCGGGCTCGAACCGGCGACCCTGACCTTGGCAAGGTCATGCTCTACCAACTGAGCTACTTTCGCAGTTATAGGATATCGCTTAACCTACAGAGACTGATCAAATCTCTTTCAACTGGTCATACCTGAACTTAATCTGCTTAGACTGAGTTTACGATTTTTTTGTGGAGAATAACGGAGTCGAACCGTTGACCTACTGCGTGCAAGGCAGTCGCTCTAGCCAGCTGAGCTAATCCCCCATCTATCTTTTTTGTTTAGGTAGATAACACCCGTCGTCATGTATATATTAACCGAATAAAGTATCTGACTGCGTTGAGCGAAAGACCGGGCTCGAACCGGCGACCCTGACCTTGGCAAGGTCATGCTCTACCAACTGAGCTACTTTCGCAAAAGGTACACTCTTAGCGCGCTGTTCTTATGGGAAGCGGAGGGCACGTGTTATGAGCCTCTAGTCGGACTCGAACCAACGACCGTCTGATTACAAATCAGAAGCTCTACCAACTGAGCTATAGAGGCATTTAGGAAGGTTTTCAACAGACGCTTATTCGGTTAACGTACTTCCAACTGCCGACTTTTCCCGAAAGTCAACCACTACAAGTGCACTTGAGTGGATTTTTAGGCTAGACTCAGTCTTTTAGAAGGTCTCATCCTGAGCTCCTCTCCAGTCATTAGTGCTATCGTCTACTGCTGTAGTATCGTTAGCCTGATTAACTGGAACAACTTCTGCTGTTTCTGTACAAGCGACAGCAGCAAGAGCTAGAGCGAAAACAAATAGAAATTTCTTCATGTCTTTCTCTTATTATGGTTAATAAGATTCTCCGTTTGAGAACCTTGCGGAAGTGGTAGGATTCGAACCTACGGACCTGTTACAGTCAACAGTTTTCAAGACTGCCGCGATCGACCACTCTGCCACACTTCCTGTTACTATTTTTAAGGAATAGTTAAAACCTTTGTTGGAGCCAATATGTCAAAGAACTCTGAGTTACACGCCTGGGTTGTGAACCGAGAAGGATTCGAACCTTCGACCGTCTGCTTAGAAGGCAGATGCTCTATCCAGCTGAGCTATCGGTCCAAATCTTTTTAGATTTAGACTTGTGCGGATGAAAGGAATCGAACCTTCACTTCGTAAGAAACCAGATCCTAAGTCTGGCGCGTCTACCAATTTCGCCACATCCGCATTAAAAAGGGAGGTAGAACCTCCCGTCCTTGTATGTGTAACCAAAAAACAAAGAACTTAAATCATTTACTGTATTTATACTCCTCAGTTTGAGTTTGTTTCAATTAAACTGAAACTTTTTCGTTAATTTTTTCGAACTCAAACTTACCTTTAATCACGGAGTTTAGAGCGCTACCTTGTGAGCTTGCGTTAGCAAATTCATTATATGTATCTACGTCTACATTGCTATAAACGTAAGTTGCATGGCTAAAATGTACGGTCAAAATTTTATGCTCGTAGTTGTATGCGCTTGAGAGCACTGTAGAGCTATCGTAATGGTTTATTTGAGACTTGATCATGATAATTTAATTTTGATACAAGTATTATACTGACTGTTTTGTCAATGTTTCAACTATGTAAAATAAATTTTTAGTGGTGAAACTCTTCCGGGAATCGAGCATACAAGAATTGGGTTTCAGTTCCAGGGGTAAGATTACCTTAATCGAGAACCTCCAGCGACCTCAACATAAAGGATGCCATCTAATCTTCTTGTTAGCATACTAATAGCCGTGAGTAGGTCTGTGTTGCCCGTATTAGGTGTTGTAGCAGTCGCTGCGGTTGAAGGAGATGATGTACCGCTTACTAATTGCTTAGCCTTATCAAGCATGCTTGGTTCATTATTTGAATTCATTGTCTCAACAGCATCTGTTAACGCTTCAATAACATCAACCAACATTTCTCCAAGCTGTTCTATTGTATTATCACCGCCAGATTCTGCAAGATCTTTCAAACTCTTAAACATATTGTCAGTGGCTTCAATAGCTTTCACATTCATTACATTAGATGAATCTGCAATCATCTTATATGCTGATGCAATTTTTGGAAGAGCTATTGCCTGTTTATCATAATTGTAATCATTTAAAGCCTTAAAGAAAGAGGATGCACGTGTTACTGCAGGTGCTCCTACGAATGCAATCTTAGCAAATGAATCTGCAACTGGAGGGAGTGCCTTTCCAAGCTTTGAAATATTTACATGATTATCTGCAAGTCTTAATAAAGTACCTACTGGTGAATTATCAACCTCTTTACCAGACACCCATGATGAAAATGCATCTGCAACAGCACCAACGGCCCCGCCAATTGCTGCAACCGCACCACCAACACCAACACCTGCTAGGGCAGCGCCAAATACAAGTAGTGCACCTGAAACCTCTAGAAGACCTAATGCAAGTGACGGTAGATTATCGATACCGATTTCTTCTTTAATTCTTACAAGAGCATCAATCATTGCATTTACAGGAGCCATAAATACTCCCGCAATCATATCTGCGATTGCAACTGAATTATCAGGGGCAACTCTACTCCAAACCTGGAGAGCCAATGCAAGAGCTCCAATAACTAAAGGTATTGCTAGCGCTCCAATGATAAGTCCTTGTAATGGTATCTTTCCTAAAATAAAGACTGGAATAGCCAGTAATGTGATCAATACGGCCATTTTAAATATAACTGCGTAGTCAGGTAGAGGTGACATTGAATCTACATCATCTGGGCCTAACAATTCCCATGCCTTAATAGCAAGGGCAAAACCACCCATTATAAGTGGAATAGCCATAGATGCAAAAATAACTTCTTTAAGACTAAGACCTTTAACTGCAAGTGATGCTAAATAAAAAGTACCAGCCCCTAGAATTAGAATTGCACCAAACCTTAAAATCCAGTCCCAATCAGGTAGTCTTAAAAATTCATCAGGCATTAATAAATTCCATACGTGTGCTGCACCTGCAATACCAGCCGCTAATAAAGGCATTGCTAAAGCTGCACCTGCAATTGCAAGACCTAGGGCTAGTGGATTAGATGCAATAGGAGCAAGGGCCTTAATAATAGAACCAGCCGCTATTGAAATAGGAACCATAATTATAGATATTGCAAATGCTGTTAATAATTGAACAGGGCTTACAGGAGCTATAAGTTGGAAAACCCACGACATCATAGTTAATGCTACTCCCATAGAAATTATACCTATAATCGCAGCACCAGTAGAAGCTAAAATACCCATTATATCAGTACCTTCTTGACTTGCACCACCCATACCTGCAACATCTGCACCTTTAGATTGCCTCATCTTAGAGAAGATATCTATAGCTTGTACAAATGGCATAGCTGCAATTGCAATAACTCCTGCAATAGCTAATGCTGTAATAAGTTTAGGAATTGGAACTGCAACGACTAGGTGTAATAACCATGAAGAAACTGCAAGTGTACCAACCATGGCAAGCATCGATAATGCAGACGCACCTATAGATCCTACCATTCCCATAATATCTAAATTATCCTGAGATGCTGATATACTAGCGTCACCTTCAGAAGCAGTAATTGATTTTGATGCCTTCATTGAACTAAATGCATTTAACATTTTAACAAATCCAGGCGTTATTAAAAATAAAACACCAGCAACTGCAGCAATAGTAACAAGACTTCCTAATATGTTTGCAATATTAGGAGCAAAGCTTAATATACCAGCAGCAATGGCTAATGCGGCTGTAATACCTACAATAGCAACAGCGGCACCAGCACCTACAGCAGCAATATCTTTAAATATAGACATTGCACTGCCATCGGCTTTAGCACCTCCTTTTTTGCCTTTACCGTCTCTAATCTCTGTAAGAATCTTGTTTTGAACTACTAAAAGTTCTTCTACCTTTTTATTACTGCTTGCAATATCCGTAACGCTTGTCGAGATTTTAGCTAATGATTGTTTATTATCTTCAGCAATGGCTGCGATTTTTTCAAGCGCTGAATTTCCAAGAATATTAGATTTGAGTAATTTTTCCCAAATAGCCATGCAGTTTAATGGTAATTTTTAAGGGGTGTTGAATCCCGTATGTTCTATATATCAAAGGCAGGGATTACTCCCTGCCTTTTATTTGAGCCTAGGTGCCGACATTTTTGGCATTGACAAGTTTGGCATTTTTGGCCTTGCCATCGAAGAAGCACCCTTATATTCTTCGTTTTGTTTTTCGTTAGCTTCTTTCTCAGACTTTAAGTGTTCTGAAAGATCTTTAACTAAGTAATGGAATTCATAGTAATCCATATGTTCCAGCTCTGATGGCTGAATTCCTAGTTTAAGATAAATGTAAAACTTAGTCTTAAAGAAGTTCTGAAGAGAAATCTTGAATAATGAAAAGAGATTTGAGGCCGTCACGAAACCCGATTGGGACCTCCTCCATAGCGTCCCCGATCTGTACGATCATGTTTGGTTGAATTCCTACTTTCATCTTTTCTGCAATCTTGTAGACTAACGAATATTTTCTGTGATCCCATCCGTTCATTTCTACTTCTAATTCAAAAATACTCTTTGGTGTAAAGTTTCTCCACTCAGTGATAATGTAAGGCATAACTTGTACAAGTGATTGGTCAAGTTTTAAACCTTTTTGTTGACGTTCTCTGATGTACTTAGTAACTTCTTCCATGATACCGATTGAAGGCGGTCTCATGCTGATTTCACCGAAAGATTTTGTTGCAATAGAATATACTCTATTTTCTGCATCAAAATATTTTTCAATATCTTCTGGAATTTCAAAGTATTGGAAGTTCTCTCTTTTGATTTCAACTTCATGAGAAACACCATCCGGTGTCATGTGATTAACCTTCAAGCTTGATTCAGGCTCTGGGAAAGTTAAGTCTCTGATCGCTAGTAGCAAATAGAATCTATCTTCTTCTAGAATATCTTTAGTTGAAAATCTGCCAGTCTTTGAAGAAACTTGGCTACATGATTTAACTAATGTGTTTAGCTTCTCATCGATGTCAATCATGTTAGTTTCATCAATCGTAGAGAAGTGTCTGATTTCTGCAACCTTTGCAGATCTAATCTTGATTCTTGCATCAACCGGATAAAATCTACCAGCAGATGGAAGGTCTTCAATGTTAAAATCAACCCAGCCTAAATGACTGTCAGCTGAGTCTACATCATTTGTAAATCTAGACATTGTAGCCTTTCCTAGACCTTGTGCCTTGATTTCTTCGATAACAGGGTTTGATTCTTTATCTTCAACCATTGCCTTGTAATCGTTTTCCATTTCTTCGCTCATAATTTATTTGTTTTTAAGTTGCTTTAACTTGGTTTTGTCGAAAGTTTTCTGATCTTCTGTTGTTGAGTCTATTTCTACTCTAATCAATTCTCTAATAAATGCTGACATTGAAATAGGGCGAGTACCCTCAGCAATTGCCTTATTGAGAATGATTCTATTCAAAATAGCTACTTCGTCCTCAGAAAGAAGGACCTGAAGTTTTTTTGTAAGTTTACTTGAATCACTCATATTATGTTGATAATATATTATCTTTTGAAAGGTGTTAAAAAAGAGGGATAGCGCTAACTATCCCTCTTATAGTTAATTAAATTAGATTATAGAATCTCTTCTTTCCAAGAGTCACATCTCCAAGTAACTGACATCTCCTGTGGATCTGCAGCTGAATAGTCGCCACCCTCTAGGAATGGTAGACCTGAAGAGATGAAACAATCTTCAAGTGTTACAGTTCTGAAGATAGCTCCAGTTCTGTCAAATTGAGTTACGATAATTGTACCAACGTAATCTCTCTTTAGACCAAAAGTACCTGTATTTGGATTATAAATCAAATTGTACCATTGCTTTAGAGTTTTGTATACGTAAGCTTCATTAGCTTCGTTAAGGTTAAGCGAGAATGCGATTTCAACATCAAGTGAAGTTGATTCAGGTTGTGAAGCAAAAGATCTAGTAACAAACTTGAACTTCTGTTCTTGAGTACCGATTTCTTTATTGATTGCTAGACCTGAAATTGTCTTAACTTGTTGAAGAAGCATATTCGCCCCCTGTACACCAGCTGGAGGAAGAATAGTTACTTCGAATAGGTTCTGTTGAACTGGTTCAAAGTTTCTACCTTTCTTGCTAGTTTGGTCGTTTGAATAGTGTGGTAATGGCATTTCTTCTAAAAGCTTTTTTTATATATCTGTTTAGCTGAAGTTACCTGTCGCAATTTCACCAGTGTTTAGAACTGTTGTTCTGTGAACAACGATTTCTAGACCTTTGACTGGCTCAACGTAAGTATCAATGATACCCATGTTTGCGTCGATCACATCATTTGTATTATTAGTTGTGTCCATTACGTTTTTGTAATCATAAACACCGAAGTCAGCCTTAACTGATTCTAGGAATGAATCAGCTAGAGTCTTGATCTCAAGTCTTGTCTGAGCAGTGTTGAACTCAAATACGTAGTTCTTTAGAATTGCTGCTAGACCATCTTGTATGTAGATCAACACCTCCCTAACATGCGCTGACGATAATGCTGACTGAACAGACTGCTGTGCAGTCTTGTTGCCAAGTATTGTTAGACCAACACCTCTTTGGAAGACGATTGGGTTGTAGCCGAATGGCTCAAGGACATCTCTGTCTGACTTGTCGAATGCGTATTCAGCACCAACAACTGAAGGACCAGAAACAACACCTCTTCTTGGACCAGCAACGATTGCCCATGGTAGAGAATCAGTATACTTGTCGATGAAGTTGTTTGAAACATAAGCCGCTGGAGGAACAACGATATCTTTGTTGTTTTCTCTAACGATTAGACCTGGACCGTAGTAGAATGCGTAGTTCGCACCATCATTGATACCTGGTAGAGCATATAGCGCTGAAGGATTGTTATCCAAGTTACCGCCAGTTGCAACATAGTTTACATTGAAAGTACCGTTTGCATCAACGAATGATGGGTTAGTAGATGCTTTGAAGTCCTTAATGAAAGGAGCGTTAAGAATAGCAGATGCATTCTGTCTGTTCTTAGCTAGAGATGAAAGCTGTACTTTGTTAAGTAGTGTGCCAGCATCGTAAGAACCGAATGTATCAACAATGTATCTATAAGTGATATTGTCTTTGTCTGCAAGTGCATTACCAAGACCTGTTGAAGAACCAACTGCGTTTAAACAATCTGCGATAGATTGGTCAGCTACAGTAGCACCATCAAGTAGGAATGGAACGTAAACTAGAGATGCAGCTTCGTATGACTTGTAACCGAATGCTTCATAGCTACCAGTTGCCATTGGAGCTTCAATAGTGTATACTGAGTATACATCATTAGCACCTACAACGTCTTTGATGATTCTAGTGATTTTAGTCATTCTACCAGAAGCAGCTTTGATGTAATCACCGACTGATAGGCTAAGAGCTAGAAGTGAAGCTGTTGGCGCAGTATATGTTGCAAACAATTCTGTTGCAGCATCGTAAGCGAAACCAGCATCAACTGCGTAATGTCTTGGAGAAGCGCCAGTAATAAAGAATTCAGTGTACTTATTGATGTCAATAGCACCTAATGTTGTATCAAGGCCGCCGTAAGATGCGTTGATTTCACCAGCACATGTAACAACACCAGCTGCAGATACAAGAACTTCAACATAACCAGTACCAGCAGCATCCAGTAGGAAATCACCGCCGACAATACCGCCAGCAGCTGCTAGGTTTGTAAATGTTACCGTATCATTTGGAACAACAGTTGTTGAAAGTGCAGTAAGAACTGGATTGATAGTGTCATCACCAATAGCTGGTAGTGTAACTACAGAAGCTGCATATTGTGGTGATGTTGGGTTTGTGTTATCAATCTTGTAAGAAAGAAGATTGTAATCTAGACCTGAATCGTAAACGTGACCTACTAGATCGATACCTGTACCAGCATCGTCAGTAACTAGATCTTCGTTAACTGCACAGAATAAACCTGTTCTTCTTGCTTCAGCGTTAATCATTGATTCAAGATATAGCTGATTGCCTTCTAGATCCATAAAACCTGGAAGAAGTGAACCAGTGTATTGAGCCATTAGAGAAACTTGTCTTAGGTTAGCGAAGTCACCTAGCTTTGATGAATCTAGACCTTCTGCAGTAAAGAATTCACCGTAGATTGGGTCAGTGTTCATATCAGCAGGATCAAAAGAACCTTTGAATACGAATACGTCAACCATAAAGTCAGACATTAGATCGAAATCGTTTAGGTAAGCTGGAACGTTACCTTCACCGTACCACTCTCTTGCAGTGATATCAAAAGATTTAACGCTTTGTGCTTTTCTAACGAAAACTGTGATATTATCTTGCTTAATATTGATAAAACGTAGTAAGTTGTTAGCTGCTGTACCAACTACTGAATTAACTGCTTCGTCAGAAGGAGTCCAGAATTTCTCTGTATTAAAGTAGTTATAGTAAGCTGAATCACCTTCAATGATAGCTGCAGTAGCATCACCACCTGCAGTTGGAGCTGCAACGTAGTTGATTAAATCTGCAGCATCAAAAGATGCTGTGTTAAGGGCCAAAATTGGACCTCTTGTTAGAGCTGCTAGGGCTGATCTGTGGAAGAACATGCCTCTTTTCTCTAAGTTACGATCAATGCTTCCGAAAACATTGATGAACTGTTCAGTAGTCTCTACTAGGACTGGAGTGTTGTAAGGACCCTTTTTAGAGTGACCTACAACCAATCTGATAGTCTCAGCAGGAATATTGACAGTCTGTGACTTATCGAATTCAAGACGGTAAACACCTGAGCTCTTGTATTGTAAAAGTTGAGGACTTAGTGCCATAATTATATTGGACTTTATTTTTTGCTTTATCTATATATCAAGGAACATTTAGTAACTTTATGCTTTAATAGCATCTAAAAATTCATTGACGTTTCTAGAATATAATAAATGTTGGTGTTCATTTAATATTTCTATATTTAACTCCCACCATTTTGATTTTAATAATCTTTCGATGGTTTTATCATCGAATCTTTTCTTGATAGGTTTTGCTGGATTGCCGCCAACTATAGTGTATGGTTCAACATCTTTAACTACAGTTGCATTTGCTGCAATAACTGCTCCAGTACCGATAGTAACACCTGACATTATACTTGCACCTCTCCCAATCCATACATCATTTCCAACAATAATATTACCATTACTTAATAGTGATTCTTGTTTTAAATGAAATACACCATCATCATACGGTAAATATGTAGTTGTTCTAAGGTAATCATGATTTCCACTTAGATAAAATGTAGTATCAACTGCTATTGAAACATAATTTCCAAATATAACCTTATATTGGCCTACATGGTGTTCTTCTGAAAGAACTAATGATTTTTTAGATGGATCTGAAGTCTGAGACGCTTGAATTCTAAACTTATTAGTTTTAATCGTTTTATCAAATTCTATAAGTCCTGAAATGTGACCGTTACATATACCATTTACATGTTCAACTAAATCTGCTATTACCATGATTATTATAATTAGTTAAGTAAGTCGTAAATATCATACTGCATATCACCATCTACATCTTGATCTTTATACAAGATCTTTTCCATAGAAGAATGCAAATCTTCATCAATGAAATCAAGGATTTCTTCAATAAAGTCAGCGTAATCTACTGTCGATAAGAATTCAGAGATAGTAACACATGTCATTAAGGTATCATCATTACCGTGTTGAGCGCCGTAAGAACCGTTTGCTTTAACACCAAACATTGAAGCCTCTTTAATAGTCTCATGTTCAGTAAAATTAATTCTATTATCTTCTACAAGTTTTTTAAGGTTTTGACAAAGAACTGGCTTGTTATCTGATTTGATTCTAAGACCTGGTTTATAAGTTCTTGCATCATGCCTGTGTTTAAATCTAACAATCATTTCTTCATCAAACTCATTTCTTTGTGGGAATAGAGTTGTTAAGTACTTAATAAGAATAGAACCATATGTGTTGTATTCAATGATCAGCTTAACATTTTCTGGGTTAAACACTTCTACTGACAGTGTATAAAGTACTTTGGCAAAATCTTCGATTGTATGTTCATTAGATCTAAATAAACCCACTTGTTCAAGTTTAAAGAAATCATACAGTGCACCTGGATTAGGAAGTAGTTTCATATGTTTCTTAGTCATAGGTAAAACCTTAAACATATTGATTACTGAATAATCACCACCATTACCTTCTGCGATATCAACAGAAAACACATAGAAGTTTTCGCTATCTTCTACGTTATCAATATCAAAGTCAGGTTTAAATCCTAAAAAGCCTTTAAGATCCATGTTAATATTTTCAAAGTCTTCTAGATCTTCATACTTATATTTCTCCATACCTTTACGAAGTTTCTTCATAGTGGCTGGATCAAATAATAGATTTGAAGAACTTACGAACTCATTACCGTATTGTCTGTTAAATGCATCTTCAGTGCCCAAGTTTTTAAGCTCTCGTTGGTACCATGCATCATCTCTATCAGGGTGTTGCCACCAATCAATACGCATTGCTTTATACGCATTTTGACCTTTATCCGCAGCATCATAAATCTCATAAAACTTATTGAAACCGTTAGGTGTAGAAGTGATAATGATCCTAGAAACTTTAGAGGCTGAAAGCGTAGGATAAACGTTTTCGTAGAATGAATCTACAATAGAAGGGTGGATGTGTGCAAACTCATCAAGAAACAGCGTGTGAATCGTAAAACCGATACCCGCTTTTGCAGTAGTTGCTTGACCTACGAGTCTACAACCATTATCACACTTCACATTCATGACATCGTACTTAACAATACCGGGCTTCATGAAGAATGGTAGATTTTCGATAACTGTTTTTGCCTTGTCGATGATTTCTTTAGTAGAATCCGATTTGTTGGCAAGTAGTAGTGTGTTCTTATCAACCTGGAATGTAAGGTACCATGCATTGAAGATAGATGCTGTAACTGTTTTACCCATCTGTCTAGATGCAAGTACAATATTGAATCTCTCGTTCTGAAAGTTTCTCAACATTTCTTTTTGGTAATCACGCAGCTGAACTCGACGAATACCTTCGTCAGTCATAACTACAGCGTACTTCTCTGCAAAGTATACAATATCACTTGCACATTTTGCAAGCTCTTGAATCTCATCATCAGTGTACTCAAATACAATGTTACCTTTACGCAAGAACTGTTTGCCCTCATAAAATGGTAGGGCAACTTTAGGCCTATAACCCTGATCAAGTGCTAAGATCAAATCATTGACCTTTTTTGTTGACCAGATAAGCTTAGTTACTTGTGCATCGGCATCATCCTTTGGAATCCACGCATTATCACCTACGTAATCGCTCATTGTTCAGTTGCTTCGTCTTCTATTTCTGCGTCCTCGATGTTATTACCAGCAATACCGGCTTGAATCTGTGCCATCAAATCTTTTGTACCTCTTTGTACATTTTTAGCAGCAGAATCGCCGTCCATGTGTTTGTCTAAAACATCGCGGTTAGTTCTTTCTTGATACAGTTCAGCATCTCTTGCAATACGCTTCATTGATTCTTCAGTAGCCATCAGATACATTGTCTGTGACTTAATGATGTCCAACATAGATTTTTGTAGAGTTGCAAGAACTTCAAACATTCTAGGGGCAAGATCACCTTCTTCGATAGTTTCAAGAAGTCTTGTTAAGGCTCTTTCACCGGCTTGAAGTTGGAATACTAGTGATGACATTGTCATCTCGTCCATTCTCTTCTTTGCCTTTACATATTCGTTGTGTTCGATAATATCAGCGTCTAAATAGAAACGCATCAAACTGTCGATAGTCTTTTTAGCCTGCTTATCTGCACCTGACTTTACTTGTCTAAAATCAAATGGCTCGTATTGTTGGGCTGGTAGCTGTGGATCTACTTCTACAATCCCATCTAAAGAATCATCATCGCCTATTAAACTATCCAATTCGTTTCTAATCTCGTCCGCTTGCGAACGCAGTGGTTTACCTTGTGCCATAAATGTTATTATGTTATTCTGATAATATATATCAGAAGTTTGGGATGCCGCCAATAACTTTGGCTCTTTGTCTCCAAGTATCTAGAACTTGCTGTCTAGTATCAGCTGTTAAATATGTCTGTGTATCTAGGTATTTGTTAACAGCATCAACCATAGATTCTTTTCTTTGCCTCATACCTAAGACCTTGTAGGTTAGCATCAACTTCTTTTGGGAGTAGAAGATATAAATGTTGTGGTAAAACACCAGACTTAATCATATCTCTCATACCTTGATCATCCTCACTTGGTTTTCCAGGTCTGTAATTACCGATGTTTTCGCCGGCTTGTGTAATGTGTTCGATTTCATGTCTGATCACATCTGATAAGTGCATGTAAATCTCTGACCAATACCCTGGCAGCCAATCAGCCTGGCATTTAAAGTCTACAATAATATAAGGTGTTTGATCATCTCCATCGTCGTCGATGTCTCTGCCGTCAGCACCAGTTGAGCCTAGAATTTCAAAACCACGACCTTCAATATACAGAGTACAATCTAAATCGAATTCAATCTTCTTATGACCATCTAGCATAACTTGTTCGTAGAATGAACTTTTCTTTTGACCTTTAGATACGTCAGCAACCCACTTTTTAATAGTGTCTGCCGTTAGTCTTCTTGCAATAGAGTCATATCTATTACGACCTTCTGTGATATATTGTTCGTATAACTTGACTTTCTTCATCGTGCGTTTCTATAACGTTGGTATGATAGTGATGGGATTGCGTTATCAGTAACTAGGGCATATTGCGCGTCTCTAACAAGTGATTGGTTAAGAATATTAGAGTGTTGTTCCTCTTCAATATTCTTCTTCCAAATTCTAATGTTTGTCATCTTCAATTGACCGCCTCTAAGTTGGTAACCCTTATTAAGATCCCAAATAAACTTCTGTGTAACAGGTCTGATCTCACTAAACTGAAGTTCTAGGTTATTGTCACCATCTTGCGGTCTAGTGTAATTCAATTGATCATTTAAGTAGTACATGTGTAGACCGATTTCCATGAAGTCATTAGAAAGATTTACAACAACACCATACCATTCGTCAGAACTTAGGATCATTCCATGCATGAATGTGTGTACTTGGTTATTAACCATCATTTCCACTTTGCTTGATGAAATTCTTAATGTGTAACCTACACCGAAACTTTCGCCGTTGATTACAGTGTACTTAGCGTTATCGATAGTATCAAACTTAGGAGAGAACCAGAATGTGAATGAAAGGTTTTCGTCCTGCGATTGTTTTGCTTGTTGTAAGTATTCAACTGCAACTTCATCAAATGCAACTGTACTTAAATCATAATGGTGTTTAGAAACAATAGTCCATCTGTTCTTTAAGTTGTAATCAACGATTTTAACAAGTGCGTTTGCAGAACTTCTAACGCCATCTTCCCAGATATGTGATACACCTTGAAGTTGTTGTGGTTTAGTTGTCTTTGTAAACTCGTCTTGAATTTCAGCACCGAAGATGTCATCAATACCAACTATTAGATTTTCAAGTTCAGCTTCTGCTGTTGCATTTTTAATAACCGCACTTCTATCCTGGTATTTAGTCAACATAACTCTCCAGTATGTGTGATTAACGTTAAACTCATCTGCGAGTGCTACAGACTTAACCTCATACATCTTATTATTCTTAGGGAAGTACAGGTAGTCTTTAACTCTAGGTCTCTTAAATTGACCGAAAGCCTTTTCAAATTGATAGTCTGTGATATGAATTTCAAAGTCCTCGAAACCGATACCAAAGATATCGAAGTTTACTGCTTCTGTTGGAAACTCGTTATCCGGTACAGATACTTTAACATTACTTTGATCAACTACGTCAAATAGAGAGTACTCCATGAAAATAACATCCTTAGTTCTTTCTCTAGGTTCTGTTCTATAATAACGAACATCCCATCCAAAAATATCTGATGTAATCTCTGTTAACTGTCTATAAAGATTGTTTGACTTAGTTAGTTGATATGGCTTAAAAATATTTGTATCGTCAACACATGGTTTAATGTTTGCACATCCAGAATAAGCAAATGGATCTGTACAATCTAAACAATATTGTGGACATGAAATAATAGTACCTGTTACATCTTCAATCGTAAATGTGATATCGATAAGTGTAATCGTTGTACCTGCTTGTAGATAATCTACTTCTGCTTTAATGTCAATCCAAACCGGTTTTGTACCATCCCATGTAATAAACATCAAATCACCAGGATTCATATCCTTTGTTAACAGTTGAAACTCGCTAAACTCTTCGTTTGTATGTGACCATCTGTAATAGTATGTGAATTGGTTATCGACATTAGTCTCTAACATGAACTCAACCATCGATGCAGTGAACGGTGCTGGAGCTGCAAGTTCCAAATGCATTGGAGAAACTTGTGAAGCAACCTCTAAAAGAGTATTACCCACGATGATTTTATCACCAGGGTTTACATTAAATGAAGTGCCAAAACCAGATACAGTTGTAGACCCTTCGGTGAAACTAATTCTTCCGACGGTAAAGCTATTACTAATACCTGCTAGAATTGCCCAATCAACAACACGAATTATGTTCTCATAGGGTTCAACTAGTTTAGCAATAAACTTATCACCAATCTCGCTTGCTGTAGTACCATTAACCATACTCTATTTATACCTCAATATTTTTGCGCGGTGGGAGCGGTTGTTGTACTTTCTTGATCTGATCTTGTGGCTTATAAACTTCACCAGCAATCCAAGATGCAACAAAACCAGTTAGAGAAACAAAGTAAACTGCTAAATCATTAAGATTAGCTTTGTACCATATAGCGAAAATACCTACAATAGTCCAAAGAACTACCATGGCATAAATCATTACTTCTCTTCTTGAACTTGGACCCTTCTTCATAAGACCTGTCTTTTCACTAGGTCTTTTAGACTCACTCCAAATATAAGTTGCAACGTAAGCAGTAAGGGAACCGAAGTAAGCTGCCAACTGGCTAAAATTAACTTCTAAAATAGCGCCATATACACCCATAGAGATCCAAAGCATCACTACGATGTACACAAGCTCTTCCCTTTTACCGAAACTGCTAAAAAATTCTTTGATTTTATTCATCAAGAAAGTAAACCTTTCTTGTATATATCTACCAATCTGTGACTAGGAGTATGTCTGGATTGTCACCTTCCATCTTATTATCTAGTGTATCTAGAATAAATGAGATGACTTCGGCAGTGTGATCATCGACCATGTCTGAATTCATTGCCATTTCTAGCTGAATTATCATGTCTCTAACCTTATGTGATTTGTATGGCTTGTCTATGATAAGACCAATATCCTTAAGAACTGTGTTTAGTTTTACAACATCGCTGATCTGTAAGAAGTCAGTAAGACGAATAGTTGCTTTAAGAATTTTATAAGAGTATTTAATCTGTCGGTTAGACCCTTCAAAATCCTCGATCATTCTACTAAATGTCCTTGATTTAGAAAGCGATAATTTAATCCACTTAAGATTTTCAAACTCTTCGACAATCTTATCTAAAAAGAAAAGTGAAGATGCGTCCCTGTGAATCAACTCAAATGTAATTGATTTAATACGCTTAAGTTCTCTGTTAAAGTTAAGATCTAATAGAGTTTGTAATTGATACGGTGAAACTACAATAGTATTTTCATCAACTCGCATGTAATCAAGTTGATTAAGACACTTAGTCCAAATCAAATTATCATAATGATTAAACTTAAATAGAGTGACATCAATGACATCACACATAACAGCGGAACTATAAATCTTCATGTTAGTATACCTTCATGCTATTTTCAATCATCTTCAGATCTGCATTTAACTGATCTGGCGCAAATTGTTGTAGCTCTTTGAATTCTCTTTTACCTATTTGATTACGATCAAGATAAACGCGAACTGCTTCATCTGAAGGTATATATTGATCTTTGCTTTTGGCAACTGCAGGGGCCTTCTTAGTCTTTGTGTAAATCCAAGAAGGAACCCCTTTAAATCTTTGTGCAACTAAATACCAAGAATCAATAACGCTAGATCCATCAATGCCGTTTCGATTAAACATATTTGCATTCTCTGGAAATTTAATTGCAAAGAATCTATTGATCATAAATGTATGGCGCTTCTTAGTGTGTTGCTTAACAGCTTTCCACTCTTTAGGGCGCTCGAACATGATCTTAATGAAATCAAAAAGCTTAGTATCGTCTAGCATGTATTTTATATGTAGAAATATAGATTAGTTTCGTTTGAATCTGATGCTAGGATTCCAGTAAATCTTTTGGTCTTGCTTCCAGTATGATAGTCCATCGCCGCGTTGATCTTCATCTGAAGAAATGTGTGGAATTTCAAAAGATTCAAATTGAATATCAGCCCAATCTTTAAAGCAATCATATTCGTGTTGCATCATATGTAAGCCATCTTCATCAGATCGTGGGTTATTAAAGAAAGTCATTACACCACCTGGCTTTAGTAGCTCAGGAACATATCTGAAAAATGGTGTGAGATCTTCATTCCAAGTATCAATATAGATGCCATCAAATTTTGGAAGATGCTCAAGAACTTCTTGCCATCGTGAAAATAAGATTCGAGTATTTGGTTTCTTTAACCAACCATCTTTAATGATTTTTTCACAAACATCTGGGTGCGGTTCAATAATCCAATGTTCATCAACGCCGTTTTTCTGGATATAGCTGTCAATCAAGCCCATTCCAAAACCAACATTTAAAACTCTTCCACCATATTGTGTTACAGTTTCTGCTTGTTTCATCATGATATACTCTTCCCACTCCATCATGACTGCTAATCCGTTCTCGTCTAGCAATCTACCGTCTTCAGTATATGATAACTTTTGTTGAAGATACGGTTTTGTATAATTAGTAAGGTGTTGTTGACTATCAACATTTGGCTGGCGACCGGATGCGTCAATTTTAAAATAACTCATTTAATTTCTTAGATTTAGGTTGATCTTCTTTTTTTGGTTTATCGTCCACCAATTTAAGCCCTGAGAACGCATCAAATTGCTTTGGTGTAGTCATCTTGTCACGATCAGTGAAACCAGTACCTTCGAGGATGCGTTCCATAGAACTAAGGCTATGAAGATCTGGTGAGTCATAAGGCTTGCTGATCTCCTTGTAGATTGCCTTTAGGATTGGATCTGGAATAGTGCGAACGTGAAGTAACATGAGTTGAATATTCTGCATTAGATTTGCTTGAATACTTTCAATTGTTGAGTTACTTACAACACGGTAGATTGCATCACACATCTTTTCACGAGATTCTTTAACAAAGAGTTGCTCTACCTCAAACTGACCGAAGTCTTTTTGGTACTGATTTAGAATCTTCTCAGCTTGTTTATCAGTGATTGAGTAAGTACGAACTTTGCCATTAGACATTGTCTTGTTATATGAAACTACTGAGGCAATGTTATCGCTTCGGTCACCTGTTAGAATCTTCTTAAAGATAAACTCACGGCTTTGAATCTCTTCAACGTTTACTCGGTTTTTCTTAGCCCATTCACGAATGTCTGCTTTAATACCACCTGAAATAGTCTCACTAGATGCCATGTTAAATAACAAATCATCATTATTCTCTTGAATAACTTCTGGCTCTGCAAGTACTTCAGAGAAACCTTCAAATGCAATGAGCGCTCTCTTTGTATTATAGTACCAAAGTGTGTAACCATCAGTGGCTTGAGTATAATCAACTAACTGAATAAGGTCACGGTCACCGGTCCAAACAATACAGTTCTTACCGAGATTATTTAGTTCAGTAGACCATGCAAATAGAATGTCATCTGCCTCAGCACCATTAGTCTGCTGAACGATAACACCTTGTTTTGCAAGTACTTCACGGAATTGGTCATACATGTTGTAAACACCTTCCCAGTTAACTGTCGTATCAACTGTACGAGTACCTTTGTATTCAGCTTCTGGAAAAAGATCTTTACGCCAAGACTTAGAGTCAACCGCAACAACAACTTGATCAATAAAAGGGCGCATTTTACGAACCTCGCTAGCAAAGTCAATACACAGCTTGCGCAAGAATTGTGCCTGTTCTTTTTCATCCCCTAACAAGATTCCCTTGCTACGAGGCATAACGTACAGCCTACTATATACAAAGTAGTTGCCGTCAATCATAAGTGTGTGCTTTCCTAGTTTCATAATCTTTATCTTTATACTGCTAATATACTAAATTCCGTCGACATAAAAAAATTATTCGCGAACAATTGTTTGAATTTTATACACACAGCTTAACATTGTAATTACAGGATCTACTACGAAGTTTCTCTGGGCTTGATGTTCAGCCACTGTGATAATAATCTGTGGGATAAACTTAACGTATTGTGACTTCTCTTGTTTAATATACTCAATAAAGTCTTGACCTAACGATTGAAGTACATCATCAACTCTGTTTGCATAGTCACTAACAAGAACCTTATAGTTCTGAACTGGATCCATCTGATTAAAGATGAGCTCGAATACGTCTTTATAGACTGAATTAAAGCGCTTAACATCTTCAATGTTAATCACATTAGTACCTTGCGTTTTGTAGCCCTGTAGCTTGTTAAGAGTTGTACGAAGGTCTGGGAAGTTACGACGGACAAATTCAACAAGAGCATCCTTTTCGATTGACATATCTTCAGACTTTGTAACATCATGAATACGTCGAATGTATTTCTTCGTTAGTTCAGTCTCTTCATTCTTATCAAAATCAAAGTTAATAACTTCAAATCGGGATAGAATAGGATCTGGTAACTTATTGATATAGTTACACGTTGCAATGAATCTAGAGTTTGATGCAAAAGTCTCCATAGTAGCACGGAGCGCTTTAAAGAATTGATCAGAAACACCATCGATCTCATCGAGAATAACCACTTTGAACTTGTTACGATCATCTAGAATAGACATTGTTGAACAAAAGTCTGTAATTCTTGTACGAATTACATCAACAGATGTGTCCGTAGATGCGTTAATATATAAGTAAGGTAGATCGAATTGATTTACAATTGCCTTTGCAGTTGAAGTCTTTCCTGTACCTGGCGAACCTGCAAACAACATGTTTTGTGTGATTCCATCTTTGAACTTAGCCATTACCCTTTCAGGTAGAATGAGCTGTTCAAGATTCTTGGGGCGATACTTTTCTGTAAAGAGCTGGTTCAATGATTGCATAAATGTATAAGTTTACATGGGTTTATACGACAAAGTACCCAACTTGTTTCAATAATGGCATACTCAAAGAAATATCCAAAGATCGAGTACAACCGAGGAGTCCGAGGGCGCCATGGTATATCTTTTAAGACCCTATTAAAGAGTCAAAAGAGATTCTTGATGGACCACCACAACATTAAAGAACTAGCAGAGGACGAACAAGTACTCAAAGCTATTATGGGAATTTACAGAGGTAATAACAATAGTGCTAAGGTAAAACTATTCTACGACTGGACTGAAGGTGATCTTAAACTCAAGGATGATCTTAACGAGTCATATGCAATGATCGATTGGGAATGCGCAATCAGTGGCAGGCCTATAAAAAGCAAAATGGGAGAATTCGATGCAAAGAACTTTGTACATCCTGAATTTTGGGATACACTCCAAGGGTCTATTAATCAAAATGTATTAAAGTCATCGATTGAATTTCGCCATAAATGTCAAGAGCTCCTACTGAATCAACAGAAGGAGCTCATGAAAGTGTTTAAAAAGAACGCTAATCCTCGTAAAGAATTATAGAAGCTTAGACATTCTATCTTTTACAGAAGTATTAAAGATAGACTCGTTTAGAGAAGAGTTCATCTCAGCGGTTCTGATTTGATTATTAATAGTAACATACAATGGTGTGTTATCCAACTGCCAATTTTCTTTTTCGTTGATATAAATAACCATCTCTTGTAGATTTAAATCGTATGCTCTTGCCATTAGAGATTCTTTTGGAGCTAACAATTGTTGCAGGCTCTTTCTTTGAGATGCAGCAGCTGCTGTAAGCATTGCCACTTTATCTTTAGAAGCTTTATCAGTTTTAGCTGATAAATCTGCAATTGCTTGTTCATACTCTGCAATCTTTGCCTTAGCAGCTTTAACTTCTGGAGTTTCTTCTGAAACTGGAGCTGGAGCTGGTTCCGGAGTTGGAGCTGGAGCTGGTTCCGAAGCTGGAGCTGGCTCTTGAGCTGAAGCTGGAGCTGGTTCCGAAGCTGGAGCTGGAGCTGGTTCCGAAGCTGGTGCTGGTTCCGGAGCCGCTTGTAGATCTGCAAGTTTCTTTTGAGCAGCAATAACTTTAGCTTGAATATCCTGCACACCTGCAGTATCGCCTTGAGTTGCTTTAATTCTCATTTGTAGATCTAGAATATTAACTTCAGCCTGTTGGATTTTAACTTTATCTGCTTTGTCAATCTTTCCTTTAGCTTCTTTAGCTGCATCAAGTTCACTTTTAAGAGCTATTAGTTCGTCATCACCTTTAACATCAACCTCGTCAGCTGCTGCAGCATCTTTAAATCGAAGCATTGCAGCAGTTTCTTCTTCTTGTCTTGCCTTAAGATCAGACATTCTTTGAGATAAATCAGCCTTTTTGCCTGGATCGTCTGAAAGACCTGTCATGTGCTTAATAAGAGCCATTTGACCATCCATTCTTGTAACCTCTACAGCTTTCTTAACATAAGGTGTTTTTTCCTTAATTCTATCGTTAAGCATTGCTTGAAGTTCATCAATCTGATCTTCAATCATTTTCTTCTTAGCATTAAGAGCAGAAACCTTATCGGCAACTTCAGCGCTTCTACCTAGATTAGCAGCAGCAAAACCTAAATCAAATGCATTCATTTTCATTTGGTTAATTCTCTTTTGAATCTTCTTAAATCTGCTTGCACCTTTTAGAAAGTCAATAAGACCTTCATTTATTTGTAATTCAATAATATCTAATTCATAGATATCTGTTAGAGTGCTTTCATAAATATAAGATTCTTTTGTTGGCGCTGCTTTTGCAGCTGCCTTGTCCTCTTTATATTTCTTATCACCTTTAGCTCCTTTTTCTTTTTGCTTTTCAAGCTTTCTAAGAGCGACTTCCTCGTCCTTAATTCTTTCACCGACCTCTTTCATTCTTTTCTTAAGATCTGCAGTTTTGTTAGGATCGTCTTCAAGACCTGTCATGTGTTTGATAAGTGCAAATTGACCTTCTAGTTTAGTCTTATTAAGAACCTTCTTAACGTATTTACCTCTTTCTCCTACTTTCTGATCAACCATTGCTTGAAGCTCTTTAACTTGAGCATCTACTTGTTTCTTCTTTTCGCTAGCAGCGGCTTTTTTACTTGGATCCTTTTCTCTAGAGCTTGCAAATGATAGGTCATATGAATTCATTTTCATTTGGTTGATTCTACCTTGCATCTTCTTATACTTCTTAGCATAAATTAACCAATCAGCTAGTTTAGATCCTACTGATTTTTTATCATCTTCATTTACTTCTTTTAGGTCTTGTTCAAACTCTTCGTAAATGTTTTTAGATAGTGCTTCTAAAGATGTGATGATTGTATCTACATCTTGCATCATTGATTGTCTATGATCTACTTTTGCAGTAGGATTATCGACAACAACAGGAGCGTCTTCGTTGACCTTATGCATAAATGCTTCGTGCATCATCAAAGATTTCTTTAGATTTAATTTCATATCTATTATTTATATTTTAATAATCTTAAACTATATATCATAAAAAAAGGGACGCATTTCTGCGTCCCTTTAAGGATTAAGTATAATCTTAAGATTATGCTAGGTTGATTAGGTTAGTCCAAGTACCACCGATCTCGAAAGATACGTATTGTGTCTCTGGGTGGAAACCAGCCTCAACTAGAGCGAATCTAGACTTAACTGCAATCTTTGGAGCCATAGTACCTTCTGCGATAGTCTGTACTGATTCAGCCATTAGGTATGGCATGAATACTAGACCTGGAGAGTTACCATCACCTTTTCTACCAACAGTTACAGAGTAATCGTCCCAAGATCTTCTTGGATCAGTGTAAACGTTGATACCAGCAACTGAACCTACAGGGTAGATAGCACCAGCAGCTTGAGAGAAAGTGTTAGCCATTGGGTTTGCAACGAAACCAGCAACTGACTGAAGAACTGTAGCAACTTGTGGGCCTACGACCGCGAAGTTACCAGCACCTCTTCTACCTCTGTTAGCGATTAGGTTAGCAGCAGCTAGAACTTGTGTAAGGATTTGTCTGTGTGCAGAAGCAACAGTCTCACCACCTGTTAGTGCAGAAGCAGCTAGAAGAGTGATGTCCATACCACCAGCACCTAGAGCAGCAGTAACGTTAGTTACACCTAGAGCAGCCATTCTAGCAAGGATCATGTTGTTGATAGACTGAGTTAGTTCGTTAGTTAGAACTGCCTCAACTTGAGCAACAGCGTCAACGCCGAATTGCTTAAGATCTTGAACTTGCTCTCTTGTCACAGCAGCAGCAACTTGGAAAGTCTCTGCAGCAACTGACTTAGAGAATAGAGATAGACCCATGATGTTCTCTGGAGTCTGCTCACCTGTAGCTCTGTCGAATGGATTGCCATCAGCCTTACCAGCGAAAGATGGGATGTGATCTTCTAGAGCCTTAACTAGATCGATAGTACCAGCGTAACCACCAACAACAGTAAAGTCATTTTGTAGGTTAACAGCGATAGTACCGTCAAACTTGAAGATAGGTAGACCGTCGATTCTTGAATCGCCGATGTAGTAGAAATCATTGTTGTCAGCAACTAGTTTGTCAGCCTCAACAGATGATTTGAAGAAGTATACGTTAGATGCAGAAGCTAGGTTTCTAGCAGCACCACCATCATATACGAAGTCTAGGTAAGAAAGTAGACCCATTGGACCAGCCATAGGAACTACAGGAACTAGATCTAGACCTACAGTTTGTGCAGCAACTTGCATTGCTAGTGGAAGAAGTGATGGAGACTTGTCGCCTGAACCGTCAGCTACACCATGTGCAGATGGGAAAGCAGCAGCGCCCATACCTTTTAGCATCATCGGCTGTACAGCAGATAGAGATGCTTCTTCATAAATCTTGTGGTTGTGGCAGTATTCTGACATCCAAGCAAGTTTGTTTGAATCGTTGATACCAGTAGCAGACTCGATGATTGGAGCCCATGTTGCTCTGATTTCAGCTTCATTAATTAGATTAGCCATTTTGTTATATTATTATTTTTTTGGCATTGTTTAAAGTCGACATTGCTCAGACGTTTTGCTTCTTCGTCTTTTAGTCGATTAGTGTATATATCCTGTTAATAATAAACCATTTTAACCTTTTTTTTAAAAAATTAAAAAAATTGATTTTTTAATAACAGAGTATGTTTGGTTTAAAAGGCTGAGACGTAAGTCCCAGCCTTTAATATATTAAATTAGTTTGATTACTTCTTGAATCTTGCAGCTAGTTGTGCAGCGATATCAGCAGTATCATATGTGATTGAAGTCTTCTTAGGAGCTACCTCAGCAGATTCCTTGATCATTTCAACCTTTTCCATTACAGATGCAACCTCTCTTAGGTCTCTTGTCTGCCAGAAGTTTCTTACTTGGTAAGGAGTTGTTAGTCTAACTAGCTTAGATTGTGCAGTTAGCTGGTTCCTCTTAGCTTCTGATAGATTGTTCCATATCTCTTTGTATTCTACTGGAGCAGCTTCTACGAAGTAAGGAACTTCTTGATTAGCAACCTCAACTAGAGCACCTTCCATTAGAGTAACGATTTGACCTTCTGTTAGGTAACCTCTACCCTCGATAGATGAAAGAACCTTAGTTCTGTCTTCTGTTGAAAGATCGTTGAATCTTGTTTGAGTAGACTCAGATACAAACCTAAAGAAGTGTGGATCGTTTGTCTTCTTTTCAGTAGCTTTATTGATAAGAGCAGATAGCTTCTCAGAAATTTCATTCTTATAAGTATCAAGGTGTGAAACTGCTTCTTCAGCTGCTTCTTCGCCTGCTTCTTCCTCTTCTTCTTTTTCGTCTTCGATTTCAATCTCAACTTCAACCTCTTCAGTCATAGCATCTTCTTCAGATGGTACATCTTGGTCAGCTGCGTCGATGATTTTCTTATCTTCTTCAGAAGAAACTTCTTCCATATCAGCCTTAATTTCTTCAGCAGGTAGGCCGGCCTCTTCACCGTTAGCTTCTTCAACAGCCTCTTCACCGTTAGCTTCTTTAACAGCCTCTTCTTCAGAAACTTCTACTTCTTCTTTAACAGTTACAGGGAAAGTCTTACCGTCGAATTCGAATTCAGTCTTGCCTTCGTCTTTAGCTTTCTTAGCAGCAGCTGCGAATGCTCTACCTTCAACAACTTCCTTAGCGCCTTCAGCACCTTCATCAGATGGTACATCTTGGTCAGCCGCGTCGATGATCTTCTTGTCATCTTCAGAGTTGATCTCTTTCATATCAGCTTTGATATCCTCAGCTGGTAGACCTGCCTCATCTTCAACAATTAGGTTAGAGTTGATAGTTTCAGCAATGTAGTCAGCATATTCAGAGATTGACTCAACGTTTTCTTTTAGGTAGTTTAGGTACTTAGTTACATTCTCGTAAGATGTAGCACCTTCGTTGTAAGATTCTGCTAAGTAGTTAGTGTAATCTTTTACATTGTTCATTGACTCAGCAATGTGCTCTGAGTATTCAATGCTTTGTTCCAACTTTTCTGCAATGTTGTTAGAGTGCTCGATGCTATTATCAAGTGTCTCTGCAACGTACTCTGCATATTGGATACCTTTGTCAGCTCTTTCAGCAACGTATTCTACGTAATCTGTAAGAGCATTCATTTTCTCTTCGATAGACTCAGTAGAAACGCCCGCTAGAGAACCTTTAAGTGATTTGATTTCTTCTGCAAGATATGCCGAATACTTATTGAAATCTTCAACACTTACAAATCTAGCTTTGTTTTCCATGATTGTGTCGTTATTATTTTGAGTGGATGTTTCGATTGTTAATAGTTCTTCATCAGAAGTTTGAGACATTTCATAAATTAGTAGGCCATCATTAGAATCGATACCATACGCTTCATTCATTCTCTTTAGTTCTGCATTTTCAAAACCTGGATCAGCAACTAGATCGTAAGTGAATAGTTGCTTAATTTTTACTTTACCATCAGATTCAACAACACCTGCAGCTCTAGAAGAGATGTGTAATGGAATACCAGCGTCAACAAGAGCTTTAGCTTGCTTACCAGCATCAGTGTCAAGAAGTCTGATTCTACCCTTGATTAGGTTTGACTCTTTATCGTAAGTAAGTTCTTCGATAACGTGCGAAACACTCTTTAGGGAGATGTCAAATTTTTGTGGGTGGTCAAGCTCACCAAGTAGCTTAGATGACTTGATTTTTTCCTGTAGAGACTCAATTTGTGGTAGGTACTCTTCAGCAGTATAGATACGATTGTTTCTATTCTTTTTGTCAAGTTCACCGAAAACACCTTCAAGAACGTATGAGCCATTATTTGACTCAACGGATAGAGTATTTGATGATCTCTCTAGGATCAGTAGATTATGTTGATTCATGAATCTTTTAATATGTTTCTTTATATATCAGTCTTAAAAAACGAAAAAATAGATTTTTTACAATCCGGCCATTATATCGTCGGTAGATTCACCGCCATCGCCTTCTTTCTTTTTATCTTCTTCTTCTTTTTCTTTTTCTTTCTTTTCAGCCTGAATTTCATTATAGTAAGAAATTACTTTAGAAATATCTTCGCCTGCAAATGCAGTTTGACCGAATTTATCGTACATTTTATCCTTTACTTCCTCTTCTGTTTCAGATGAGATAAGAATACCTAGGATTTCTTCAGATGAGATTTCTGTACCATCAGTTGTAATCATATCGTCGATGACAACCTCTGAATCCTCGCCAGCTTTAATAGCCTCTTCGTTTGTTTTGTTAGAACCCTGTAGGAACTGTTCAAATGTAAGTAATTGTTTCATTAGATATGTATCTTATTTTACATGCCCATTCCGCCACCTAGACCGCCCATCATATCCATAGGATCTTCTTCACCGGCTGTTTTAGCTTCAGCACGTTTTTTGTAAGCATCATTTGCTTCTTTATCATCTGGTGACAATTTTAAGTATCTATCAACCAAGAAGTCTAGATCGAAGTATGGTATTTCAGACATTGTTGCAGGATCAGATACAGATAGATTATCTTTCAACTGACCAATAAATTCAATTCTACGCTCCATAACTTCCATATTCTTCAATTCAGAGAACATGTTTTCTTCGTTAAATCTTAATGCAATTTGTGTTCTGAATGCAGCATCGTTTGTAAACTCAGGATACTTCAAACACATTTGAATATAAAGTGGCTTAACAAGAACTTCTTGGAAAGCTGATCTTAGACGTCTGATAAACTTAGAGAACTTAATCTCATCTCTAATCATACCATCAGCTGCAAGGTTGAATTCGCCGCCACCATCTTCATACATGAATCTGTTAAATGGAATTTTAGATACTGCCTTAAGCTTATCGTTAAAGTACTTAAGTGCTTCTGTATCTGAAAGATCTGGTCCATCACCGCCAAGAGTTTCAATCTCTGGTGATTCACCTTCTTTAGATGGAAGCCAGTATTCTTTGTTGAACTGCATCATTGGCTTACCATCAGTTGCTAATGTACCTGATTCCCAATCAAAGTCAACGACTTCCTTATAGTTATTCATCAATTGTGCAAGAGACTGCTTTGCTCTTGTCTTTGATTTACCACCCATTGGAATTACAAACTTCATTCTAAATGAAGCGTTAGTCACAGCCCAGATAACTCTGGTATGCTCCATAATTCTCATTAGGTTAAATGCTCTAATCAATCTCTCAACATACGAAACTCTTGATGCTGTAGTGATTGATGAGTATGAGATATAAATGATTTGTGAGTCATAAAGAACTCTCTCCTTCATAGGATCATCCTTAAACTGAATCCAAACCTTTTTGCCATCTTCTTTGTTATAACCAGGCATTAATGTAACAGGATCAATTTCTTTAAAGCCAATGATCTGCTTTTGATCTGGAGAATAGATGATTTCAAATGAAAGGTAACCGTCAATAAGGAACTTTCTAAAGAAGTACCATGCAGATTGGTCACCTGTAAAACCGAAGTATTGGTAGATCTCTCTAAATGATCTTTTAAAATAAGCATCAACTTCGTCTGAAACATCTAGACCAATAATGTCTGGATAACAGAAGAAGTTTTTCTCATCATATACGATAGTTTCATCACAAAGAATATCTAGGATATCCTCAACTTCGTCTTGAAGTGAGAATTGTCTTAGCTCGTTTCTCTTTGTTTCATAGTTCTTATCGAAGAATGGAATCTGCTTACGCATGCTCGTATCTGTCATAGACAGAGCTGCAAATGCTGAATAGATGTCGTCGTTATCAACACCCATTGGATTCATTTGTCCATATCCGAAAGCATCTTCAGCAGGACCAATGGCCTGTGATTGGCGTAAAACCAAGTCATCATAATACATGCCGAATGACGATAGACGTTTTAGTCCATCGCTCAGCGTAAATGGTCTCTTACCTGTTGAAAGGGGACCGTTTCTTTTGTCTACAAAACCTGCCATTGTTTATACTATTTGATTATATATCTCATTTTTTATTGTAGTTTGAGAAGAATCTTCTCACCTGATTAACTGATGTGCCTTGAAGATCTATAAAATCACAAAGAGCGATTCTATGCCAGTTCTCATAAGAAACAGCAGCTTGCTTTTTCTTTAAGTTTGGAATATATTGTCTAACTGCAAATCCAAACCCGTATCTATCTAAGTATTTCTTCGCTGATTCATATTTCAGTGTTAGAGGTCCTTGATAAATTGCGTCATTTTGATTTCTAGTTGATTGAGTTTTAATCTGACCTGCTAGTTTACCATGGATATCATCAAGCATCTGCTCTTTGATAGCAACTGGTAAAAGGTTTAAATTAATTCCACAATCATTTTTACCTACAGGATCTAATGCCAATACAATAGGATTTTTATCCCACCATGGCAAATTCTCTGTAACTGGTGTTTCGTATCTAAATACGTATATTTTACCTGGGCTAAATCTAAGAAGAGCTTTTTCAGAAACTTCTTTATTTCTAAAGTCTTTTAATGCTTGATTATACCACTTCTCAGAAGCAGCACGAGCATTGGCTTTTGAGCCATTCTCTTTAATCATTGCATTAATTTGTTTCTTAATCTCTCCCATTACTTAAGCGAGTTTTCAGTCATTACGACAAACTTCCAACCTCTTTCGTTAGCATATTGTTGAGCCGCAATATATTTATCACGATTTGTAACATACTGCTCTGCGAGGTATCTGTAGTTTTCAATAGCCTTCTTAGAATTTGTCTTAGGTGGCTGTGGCTTTTTAATGTGAGATTCTGGTTTAACCTCAACTAACATTTGTTCTGTTGAACCGTCCTGCTTTCTAATAAGAATATAAAAGTCAGGGTTATATGTTCTCTGCTTATTCTTTAAGCTTGACCAGTATTTTATTTCAACTGGTTCAGAGGACCATCTAATTACATATTCGTTAGTGTCACACCACATCATGAACTTACGTTCCCATGATGATCTGTATATAATAGGTTCAGGCCCGACATACTTATTATTGTTGCCGGGCTTGAAATATCCTTGGACGAATCCGGAATTCTTTGTTGGTTTGACCCTCTTAATCGACATTAAATTGAATAGATTCCACCATCTCCATCTTCTGAACGGGACGCAGTGCGATCCAGAGATAGTGTATTCTTATACTTCTGTGGATGGATCTTATTCCAGCCTTTAGCATAACCACGCTTGGCGATTTCTGTGAAGTATGCGAATGCGTTAGGGTACTTCGGATTGAAGTTTCTCCAATACTTTAACAAATCCAACATAGCAAACTGAAGACAGTCTTGACGATCGTCTTCATATACGTACTTCATTTTATTGATAGCACGCTCGGCCAATAAGATAAGCATCTTCTCAGCAGTTGGAGTCAATTTATCTTGCTCCTTTGACTTTACGATTTCAGCGTAAAGGTCTTTGTTATTTAAGTAATTTTTAGCCACGTTGAGGTTAGTAGTATTATTTGATACCTTTTATACGTAAAAAAGGCTGGAATGTTTATTCCAGCCTTTAAAAATGATTTAAATCAACTATTAAAGAGCAGACTTAGCCGTTTCGATCTCCTTTTCTACGCGAGCAATTTCGCCTTCGATTAGTGCATCGGCAGCTTTGATCTCTTCGATTGATCTGTCTGCGTCAGCCAATAGACCTCTTTGGTCTTTTAGGAAGCTAACCATTTCTGATAGCTCTTTAATATTGTTAATAGTTACAACTCTTTCAGCTGCTTCGCCTTCTAGAAGGTCAGCTAGGAATTCAGTTGCATCAACACCTGTCTTCTCAGAAACAAACTCAAGTGCTGAGTTAGCTGAAGAAGCTTCAGTGAATTTAAATAGTCTTGTTGTCTCGTTTAGGTGTGCAATGTAAACATTACCTTCCATAACCATTAGGTTAATTCTATTACCCTTACCACTTGCATTGAAAACAAAATCAAGTGCCATAAGAGATTCGATACCCTTAGCTGCTTCTGTAAAAAGTGTTGCAGTTGAATGATCTTCGTATCTTACAACACCAGCTGCAAGGATATGATTAACGAAAGATTCTGCAATGATTTCAGAATTACCTAAGAAGAACTTGCCTTCTGAAACTGAGTATCTCATTTTGCTGATACCGTGGTACCATGTGATTTCGTTGTTTTCGAACTTAAAAACTTTAAGTGCTTCAACTAGATTGTTAAATGCTACAGGAGCTTCAACGCCTTCTGCAACAATGATAGTATTTTCTTCCGTGTTCGCAATGTAGTTAACACCTTCTACTGTGAAAAGGATGTTGTTTTCTGCGATCTGATAAAATGGTGAAATAATCATTTGTGATTGATTTATTTTATTGTCTTTGACTATATATCAGTCTTTTTTATTAGTCTATGATGTCTTTATCAATGTATTCGCTAGTTCTATCGATCTGTGTATCGATTTTTGCAGTGGTATACGTTTCAATATTAAACATTCTATTACCAATGTGCATCTCAGTTTCAAACTCAAATGATGGTAAGAATGAATTAACTTCAATAGAGAAAGTGATCTTATAACCTTCTTTAGAATCGAATGAAAACTCAATAGGTCTTTCAGTACTATAATCCTCTGGCATTGCATAATAAGATGCAATTCTATAAGTTCCTTCATTTAAATGACCAACCTCTACATTAAAATAGTTTGATTTGTAAAGGCGCTTGATAATCATCTCAGTAATCTTAAAGTTATCTAATTGAGAAGATGTGATAATTTCAACATCAAAGCTTAGAGTTACTGGAATCATTTCAAATTCTGCAGTATAACCTTCCATCGCACCGTTCTGATTCATTTTAGCATATTCGCCTCTAGTTCTTTTATTAACTAGTTTAGATGAATCGATTGACATGCTTGACATATTTGCAATACCTCTAGGTACTACATCATAGTTGCCATCTGCTTTCAGGTCTTCTGGCGTACATCCTAAACCATCTTTGGTTAGAAACAATAGGTTATCACGTAAAAAGTCTTCATCGCCAGAGATAGCGTAATAGAACGGTACATCGACCTCGACTCTATTATCGGCATCAATTTGACGGTAGAAATACACCTTATTATTTAAGTCTGCTAAAAGACCGATAATAATGTGTCTAACTACGCTATCATCAGCGTTATATTTTACGTTATATGTTGCCATTAAAATAGCATATATTTTGTTGTAAGCTTCTCAAGCTCTTTCTGATACAATTGCTTGTCAGCTGCATTTGAAGCAACTTGCTTATCTAGTTTATCTGCCATTGTCATTACTTTAAATCCAGTAAAACAATGTGGTGTCTTTTTTAGACATGACTTGATATAGAAGAACAATAGACTTGCACCGTGACCGTGTATCATGCCCATTGGCATTTTGTAATAATTAGATTTATTCATTAAAAGAATTGAATCAAATCCTTTTTGCAAGCTATCGCACTTTTCCAATCCAATAGAATCACTTAATGCATTAATACCGCTTGTATTAAATGCATTCGGATTAAGACCAACAATACCGATATTATTTAGATCCATTTTCTTTACGCTTTCAATAAATGCGTAAACATTAAAAATGATATCATCATCGATAAAACAAATTAATCTTTTAGAAGCTCTATTAAAGCCTAGATTCCAAGCTTCGTTCTTTCCAATTTCTCTACCACCCGTAGAAACAACTTTAACATTATCTGATTTTAGCTTATCTAAATTAAATGTAGTTTGATTTATTAAAATAAGCTCATCACTAGAACTCATTTCTTTTAAGATGATTTCGATTTGTTTGCCTACAAAGGGTGTTTTGAAAGTTGATGATATAATGAAACTAATCATGCTGGCTTGTTTTTCTTTATATATCGTTAATCGATACTCTCGATCTCGAACTTAGAAAAACCATTCTCACGATATATCTGTAGTTTCTTATCAAAGATTTCGTGTGGCAGAACAGTATGGTTAATTACAAATGTATTAATTTGATTATCTTTAATAACTTGTGAAAGAATCTTTAGAATGTTGTAAACACCATCAGAATCAACTGAACTTAACAACTCATCTAAGAATAGCAGATTCAACTGTGGGAATCTCAGCTTTAAAATCTTGATAATTGCAATGATAATAATAAAGTCTGCTTTTTTACGCTCTCCTGTAGAAAGAGTCATTGGATTAACTTCTTCACCTAAGTGTGTAATAATACAATCGAACTTCTCATTAAATCTAATATGAAATGAAAGGTGCATCGTATTTGCCATTGCGGCAATATTAGTGTTCAAACCTGGTAAGATTGTCTTAACAGCAAGATTCTTTACACCATCTTCACCTAAGATGCTTTCAATGATTTCTAAGAAGTGATAATCGTTTGATTGACTAGACTTATCTTTAGACTTTGTAATCTCCTGTGCCTCGAATTCTTTAATAAGGTCGTTAAGATGATCAAACTCTCCTGAAGATGTTGCACTCTCTTTAATTTTAACAAGCTCATTCTTTAAGCTCTTCATATTTGCATTCAATGAAGAAACCTTCTCAACAACTGCACGCTCTTTCATACGAGCATCCGCTAACTTTGATTTAATTGCTGTAACTTTCTGACCTGCATCTTCAATTTTTGACGGCATAGCATCAACAGTTGATACGTGTTCCTGTTTCTTATGTTCGTGGAATTCTGAATCCAATGGAGCTTCACAAGTAGGACATGTATTGTTCTCGTAAAGTGCTAGTTTCTTTTTTGCCGATTCAAACTCATACTTAAGTTTGTTATAATCGTTCATCTCTGTATCTAGGTCATCTTCATAAGTACCCATAGATTCAGAAATCTTTGCTCTAACCTCTTCAAGCTTATTCTTGTTCTCGTCAAACTTAATTAACTGAGACTTTAATTTCTCAATTTGATCATTATTCTTATTCTGACTCTCAGACTGAAGCTGATTCAACTTCATTCTAACTTGAACAATCGACTCATCGATCTGGCGAAGCTCAGCATCATATGAATCAATGTCGCTCTTAAGAGACTTGCGCTCTTCTTTAACGATACGTTGCATATCATTAAGAACTGAGAAGCCAAACATCTTATCGATGATTTGCTTTTTATCTGAAGGTGACATTGTCAAAAATGACTTGAAGTCATTGATAGACAAAATGATAATATTCTTAAATACATGGTAAGGAATACCGAACACCTCTTCTTCAAGGTACTCTTGTACTGATCTCTTACCTGCTTTATCAAACTCAACACCATTAATAGTGACACTGAATTTAGTAGGAGCAAGTCCGCGTTCAATCTCTACATCCATAGTTCCGCACTTCAACTTGATACGAACAAACATATCTTTGTTGATTCGGTTTGGTAGATCAGACATTCTTACACCCTCGACCTTTCCGTATAGTGCAAATATAATGGCATTGGCGATAGTTGTTTTACCATCACCATTCTTGCCTAGAGTTAAATACAACTCTGCGTTATCTTGGTTGAATTCAATCTTTTGAAGCTTATTGCCGTATGATGCAATGTTTCTGAATTCGATTGACTTTATCTTCATGCCTCTTCTGTTGTGTCAGATGTATAACTGTAAACACACTGATCGTGCAATTCTTTTAAGCGATCTTGAATCTTTTGTTTCATTTCATCATCATGAGACATCTGATCAACGTATGTTCTAAACAAGTGCTTGATGTCATAGTTCTTAAACTGTCCTTCAATCTCATCCATATCATAGAGGTCCTTATCGATGATGTCATCCTCTTGATAAATGTGTGGTTCAATCTTACGACTGATCTTTTGAATCTTGTTGATCAGAGTACTCAAAGACGCGTTCTGTGCAATCTTACTAGGAACATATAGATCTACAAAGTTATTCTGAATACTTGCCTTAAAGTTGCCAAGAGTTGTGTTATACAGTGTTGTAATATTGTGCTTGATAAACTTAGGCGAATATGTGTTCTCAAAGAAGGTTTCTTCCATTGTAGTCAAGTCAACAAGGTCAAATCCTTTTGGATTACCTGAGTCAGATCTTGTTAACTGGTAAGGAGTTCCTACCATTCTTAAAGATCCCTTTCTTTGACGATAGTGGATGTGTCCTGAATAAACTGCTTCATATCGATCAAACGTTTGAGAGTCTGATCCATGCATATTCTTAACCTTCGAGTTTAATGCAATACCTCTAACTTCTGAGTGACAGAATACGATATTTGCTTTAGGGTAATCTGCAAGTGTTTCTGCTTCGTGTTCAGGGTCTCTGCGCCATGGCATCAATAAAACATTCTTGTCTGCCCACTTATATTGAATTGGATCCTTGTAAACTTGAACGTTAGGAATCCATTTAATAGAATCAATTGCTGATACTTCATTTGATTTCTTAGCCCAAATATCATGGTTACCCACAATAACGTGCGTTGGTAGAATCTCACCAAGTCTTTCAAAAAGATTGATTGAATAGTGAAGTACTTTAAGGTTGATTGACTGTCTGTTATCAAACGCATCACCCACCTGAACTAGAATATCACCATCTCTAACATTCTTCTTTAATGTTGGGATAAAGACATTCTCGTAAAAGTCTTGTTGAATCTGTAGCCACTCCAAAGAATTTGAACGAATGCCCATGTGCATATCGCCTAAAATCCAAATTCTTTTAACAGGCTTTTGAAGTATAGCCTTTTCGATCATCAGAATAGTCTGTTAATGTTCTTCTTACTTAGGATTCCGGTACGGTTGTCCAACTCCTCGATCAAACCTTCTTTAAAGATATTTGAAAGTGAATTGTAAAACTTAGTAGGATGCAGATTGAAGTAATCACACATCTCGCTGAAGATCTCAATACGATTGTGATCTCTAACTAGTTCACCTTGGACATAATCGTATACATCGTTAATGTCATTCTTGCGTAACTTTCTAGAGTCTGCAAAATCATCCAATGAATTAAACACTTTGAAGCGTGAACCTTCAACTAATTCATGAATCTTTTCTTGTAGAATACGCTGAGCTATCTTCTCTTCTTCTGGTCTATCGTCTACATACTGTGGACTGACATTGAATGAAATGTTTGTATCTAATTCGAATTCTGCACTCTCAAATGAGTTGTCAAAAATCTTATCCTGTTTAGTTCTAGCCATTACAGTTGGTGCATATTTGAACCTGTGATATCTTCAGTCTCTGTCAATCTCATCAGGTTGTAATTAATAATAAGGCGGCATTTAGTGCCCTTACCTTCTCCGTCTCTGATCTTTAGGATCTTTAACCAATATTCATAGTTGGCTCTCATCAAATCGTCTTGGATAATACCAAGCATGACATCAGCAGTGTGTGAAAGACCTGCAGATTCTGCGATATCGCCCATTGAAATATCAGATGAGTTATACCCGTTTCTATTGATCTGTGTTGCTGTAACGATCAACCAGTTATTACGAACACCCATAGCCCGAAGATCTTCTGCAATCTGCTTAATCTTCATATAAGTATTCTCTGTATTAAGATTGCGATAGTTGGCTAGAATGTTAATGTAGTCAATGACAACAACATTTAACTTGATTCGCTTCTCTTCTTCAATTTGCTTTAAGTAAGCTTCAACATCTAGTACAGTTGCTTGTGATGTTGGGAACTGCTTAACGAATAATTGTCCAGGTGGAGTAAATCCATCACCTACAGTTTCAAGTCTACGTTGAATATATTCTTTATTCTGCGACTTGTCCTGGTATTCGTTAATTGGAATAGAAAGAAGATTAGAACCAATACGCTTTACAAACTTATGTGCTGCCATTTCAAGTGTAATGACTGCCGTATTGTGTCCCATTCTTACAGCGGTAGAAGCATCATTAGCCAAGAATATTGACTTACCGATGTTTTGCTCTCCAGCATAAACGATAAGGTTTCCACCTTTATCATAACCACCGCCTAACATTCTATCGATGAAGTTATAACCTGAACTCACCTTTTCAGTTTCTAACTGATCGTGTGAATTAGGATCAAAGAAATCTAGACCAAGGTCTGAATTAAATGTAAGGTTGTTACGGTCATTAATAAGACCCTTAACTTTATTTACAATTGCATCAACATTATCTGGATTAACTTCGGTTGACTTAATATATTCAACAGTATCAATTAACGATATGTCGAAGTTTCTCCACTTGATCCATGATTCAGCAGTTGAAGTCAACCACTCTTCATCATATTCATTTAAGTTCGCATCATAAATCATCTCAACAAGATCATTACTAATCTTGCCTTTAGCTTTACTATTTTGTACAAGCAGCTTCATTTGATCTCTTGACGGAGTCTCTTTGAAGCGTTCGTAGAACTTATATGCTAATCTAGATAATTGATCAATCTCTTCAGAAGTATAGAAGCCTGTTTTGATGGCCTCTAAGTATTTGATCTTACTTAAAGAGAGCTTGAAAAATATCTTTTCGAAATCTTGACCGAACTGCATTTGTTATTATTTAATAGTACTTATACTCTTTATTGACTATAAGTTTCATTTGATACACGATTCTATTCTTTTGCGAATGCACCAACTTCTTCAGAGTATGGAATATCTTTCCAAAGATTAATAGCAATTGCTTTACGAGTGCCTGATGTAACAGTATCTACTTTGTGGATTACAGTACCTGCATCGAAAATAATCAATCTATTTGGTTTTGCATGAATAACTTCAGGTTCTTTATCAAAACCATTGCTATAAACAAGTAATGATCCACCTTCGAATTCTTGACCTGCTGGATAATAGACAGTTCCAATTACAGGTGATTTAATCTCATTAGTTTTTTCAAACCATGCTTCGTCTTTATCAAAGTGAGGTACCAAATGATCTTTAAAACCAAGATCAGGATTTGCTGTTTGAATACCAGTCCAGTATTCAATACCGCTGATAGAAATTGATTCATATAGTGGTGAATGATATCTCCAAACATATTCGATCAATCTCTTTTTAACAGTGTTAGCTGGTGAATTCCACCAACCGTCCCAAAAATAATAAACACCAGGATCACTAAAGATCGATGCTTCATTATCTGCAATTTCTTTTAATAAGACTTCATCTTTGATGAAATCATCTACAGCTACAATCATTCGAATGGATTTATAATTATTTTATAAGCCTCTTTACCGGGCTCATCTTTGGTTTGTTCAATGTATCCTTCTTCAACTAGTTTGTTTAGGGATGCATCCATGATCGTATGATCACTTTCTTTAAAATGGTATGTAACCATTGCGTGTCTTGTAAAGCTTCCCTTATAGCGGTCTGGTTGTCTATACGCGAGGTTTACATAAAAATATAGAATATCGAAAGGATCTGGATATCCTTCCAGATCCTTTTCAATACCTAGTATGAATTTAACAGGAATCTGGTCCTCATTAATCGTTATGAGCATCTTCTAGCATTTCGTCAATATTGATATCGTCTAGCTCTTCAATATTGTAGTTAAAGATTGGCTTTAAGTGAGCATCAATCTGCTCTAGAACCTCTTTAGTAAATACCTTGTCGGTGAAGAACTCATCGTTCTTAACTGCTTCATCAAGATGCTTACAGATCCAAGTCCTTGCAGTCTTCTTAAGGATTTTCTCACCAGTTTTTGGATCGATCGTTCCACGATCTACACCACAGATATCCCATGTTGCATAGTTCTCAAGACCGACATACTTGTTCATGCCTTTAGAGAAGTGCAAGTGGAACTTAATATTCTGTGGTTTAGCAAAGCGATTCTTATTAGGCTTAGCTGTTACTACGATACCTGCTTTTTGATCGCCTTCTTTTAATTGTGCCTTATTCAAGAACAAAACAATTGAAGCTGCGTACTCAGGACCTGTACCACCACCTGCAACTTGACGTGAAATAAAGTCTTGAGTTTGGTATGTGTGGTTAGTAAACAAGAATGGAATCTTAAGATCAGCCATTGGAGTCATAATGATTCTAAAGATAGACTTAAGAACCTTAGAACGTGTCATATCTGACTTCTCTGAACCTGATGCTGCATCTTCGATTTCTTTTGCAGTTGCAAGGTTACCTGCAGAATCTAGAATGATCATTACCTTTGGTAGATCAACACCAGCTGCTTTAGCATCTTGCATCTTTTTAGTAATACGAGTAACCGAAGTACGGAAGTCCTGAACTGTGTTTACAGGTTGATAGTTTACTTTAGTAGTATCAATACCGAACTTCTTCATTTGATCACGGTCTACAGCTGCTTCAGAATCATAATAAACAACATTGTAGCCTAATGAAATAGCCTCACGAACAGTGTTCAACATTAGATATGTTTTACCAGTACCTGAAGGTCCGGCAATAGAACAAGCTCTGTTGTTAGGCCATCCACCGAATACAGTACCTGAGATACATGCATTAAGGTGATAGTTACCAGTGTCGATCCACTCTGTAACTTCACTAAACGACGAATGCTCCATAATGGAGCCTAATGGATTGATCTCCGCTAATTCAGCGTTAAGATCTGCGAATGTGAATTCAGTTATTTTCTTTGCCATCTTCTGGGAATGTTTCTTTTTCTTTTTCTCTAAGGTTTTTCAACTCTTCTAATAGAGTGAATATTGCAGAATCAATATCTGACATATTGTTCTGCAATCTATTAATTTCACCATAGATAAACTCGTATCTATCTACAAAGAACTTTTGTTCTGGTGTTAGTCTATTTTCTGAATTGTCCATAATATTAATATGCTGGACTATTGTCCTGAATATACTGCCAAACAATCTTTCTAACTTCAGAGCCAAATGACATATCGTTTGGGTTCTTAGTATGTAGTTCAACTAATTGAACCATTAGCTCATTTGCAACTTTTGTTTTCTGTGACATAATATTGTTTTCTTTTTATATGATGCTTTTACTGTTTTGTTTAAAACAATGTAGTAGCATAGATTAGATTGCGGTTGATGTGTTGTAAACCAACTGCTGTTAATACTCTATTTAGAGGATCGATGATAGACTTTTCAAACTGTGTTTCATAATCTACCTTAGGTGCAAATTCATAAGGATGATCACCTGGTAGATATGAGAACATATCTGAAATACCTGATGGATCGATTGCATGGTAGATTTTTAGCTTCTCACCGTTACCGATCATTCTATACTTCTGCTTATACTTACCGTTGTTGTTTAGCAAGAAGTTGTAATAACCCGCTGCTTTAACGTTAGGTGGACACTTTAGACCAAATTGAAACTCAATGTGATCATCTACAATGTACTTTTCGATATTGTTTGTTCTCTTGTTAAAAGAGATCTCATCGATCTTTGCCATCTTGAATTGCTTCTTTGCTTCACTTAAGAAGTTTGTAAGCTTTTGTAGGGTTTCACCAGTTGGACCGCCAGGTTCTGTGAATAAGATCTTAAGTGCTTCTGATAGCTTTGCTCTTGCAAATGTTGGTGTAGAAGACTGAATAGTATCGAAACCAACGGTCTTTACTTTTGAAAGAGGTTTATAACGGTCTTCTTCAGCAAGCTTATCTTCCCATGCAATGTCTTGGATGTATTTCTTCTTACTCATCCAGATACCTGAATAAGCAATAGTCTCAAGCTCGAATACTAAAAAGTTATCAGTGTTTGTTTTAACAGCATAGAGTTCCATTGCTTTTTGAATGTAACTCTTAACACGTAGGTTATAGACCTTTTGAATAAACTTATCAACAGATAAGGGTTCACCTTCCCATTGACACGTTCGATACATTTCGTCAAACTGTACGTAACATGAGTCAGTATCAATATAGATTACTGCTGGTTTGTGGCATTGTCCTTTAACAGTTAAGCCAAGCTCTTTATGTAGCTTGGTATCTTGATGCCAGAATTCTTGTGCATAACGATTCAAGATCTTCTCAGAATACATGATTGCATTCTGCCCTTGAAGCGTGATAGATTCAGCGATATCGATGTTAAAGAAGTGAAACCACTTATTACCAAATGCACCGTAGATAGAGTTTAGAGTTACCTTTACAGCCTGCTCATAAGCAGTATACTTGGCAGATTCCCTTTCATAGAAATCTGCCAAGGTCTGTAATTGTTCTAAATCTAGGCTATCTAATGGAGCGTTCTTTAACTCTTCGATAGTCATTATTCAGCTGATTGGCAAGTAGCGATTGTTAGAATGGTGTTTGAGTCGTTTGACTTCATAACCACCTTATTGCCTGATACGAATACTGCGTACTCTTCACGATCAAGAAGATTCAAATACTTCTTGTAAAGAATCGCCTTACCTGCTGAACCATTATACTCACCACCTGCTTGGTAGTTGTATGTTTTACCTTTAACACGAACACCTGAACCATTTGCGTTGATCTCGAACGTATCTTCTTTGTCTAGACCAAACAATGAACGAATCTTGCCAAGTGTGAATGTATCCAATGTGAAATCGAATTCAGAACCTTCGCGTGAGAAGATTGTTTCGATTTGTGAATCAGTCAAGTCTTTGAAACCAAGCGTAGGCTCTGAACAGACCAATGTGATCTCAAGCTCTTGGTTAAACAACTTAACAGTTGAAGCTACGAAGTCCTCTTCGTTTTCGACCAACTCAACCTCGGCAGAGATTTGATCGTTTTGGAACATCTTAATAGCATCAAGAACTTTGGTAGCATCAAAGAATGCAACCTTGATCTCTTTACCTTCTGGCAAAGAACCTTCGATCGTAAACATTTCACTGATAGGCAAAGTGTGCATCTTCACAGCATCTCGCTGTGGCAGGTAAACTGCAGATTCAACATTACCTTTACGCAACTTAAAGTACAAGAACGTGTCGATTGACTTTAGGCGATTAACAAATTCTGTGAATGCGTTTTGATCTACGCGGCTGATTTGAATTTTCATCTATTTATAATTTTGATTTAATTATTGTATGTAGTTTGTCTGACTTTGTTTCATAAAAAAGCCCGGATAACCGGGCTTTAAATTTCTATCCATCACATGATAAGCAATCTGTCATTGCTCTCTGCGCAATATCTCCTCGGAGTACTGATTCTGTTCGCATATAATATAGGGTCTTAACACCTTGCTTATATGCCTCTAAGTGAACTTGGTTGATATACTTAGGCTCAGCTTCTGTTGGGAACGCTAGGTTCAATGAAACTGCCTGATCAATATATTGTTGGCGAATACCTGCTTGGCGGACCAATTCCATTTGATTGATTTCTTTAAACGTCAAGAAAACATCTTTCATTGGGATCCAAGCATCTTTCTCAAGATTCGATAGTTTATCAAAGTCAGACTTTTTGACGTAGTTGCCCTTCTCGCCAAGCTTTGCCATCCAGTTATCCATAGACTCAACATTCTGAACTGAACCACCGTCAATTAGAATTTGATCCCAAACTTCTTTCTTGTTCATCTTGATTAGATCTAATGCTTTTTCAAGAGTTGGGTTCTTACGAATAAATGTACCTTTAGCTGTTTGTTCTGTGAATACGTTAGCTGCCCATGGCTCGATGCCAGCAGATACGTTACCAGATAGTTTTGAGTTTGACACGGTTGGAGCAATAGCTCTTAGGTGTGTATTTCTCATACCAGTGCCAACACACCATAGTGGCTCACCATAAACTTGTGCCATATCTCTAGATGCTCTTTCACTTTCGATCTTGATTTGTGAAAAGATCTTACGTGTTTCAAACTGAGCTGACATAGAATCGAATGGGATGTTTCTATCTTGTAGATATGTGTGCCATCCGAGAACTCCAAGACCCAGTGCTCTACCTTTCTCAGCAGAACGAACAGAGTTTTCAAAGCCTCTCATATATTTAGCCTTTGTGATGAACTCTTCTAGAACACCATCAAGGAACCATGTTGCAGTATAGATTAGATCTGTGTCTTTCCATTCTTCGTAACGTGCAAGGTTAACAGATGAAAGGCAACAAACAAATGAGTGATTCTCGTCAGTGTGTAACGCAATCTCTGAACAAATGTTAGTCATATAGACTTTAAGACCATTGTTCTTATATGCATCTGGATTTGCACGGTTGATATTACCTTTGAATACAATGTATGGCTCACCAGTAGTTCTACGCTTTCTTAGTACAGCAGCCCAACGCTTACGTGCCTCTTTATCACCGGCTTCTAGCTTTTGCATGAAACCATCTGATACGATTACCGATTGGTGCATATTTAGAGACTGGCGGTTTACATCGCCTTTAGGTTCTCTAATCTCTAGCCATTCCCAGAAATCACCGTGTTCAATATCGATATTAACTGATGCTGCTCCTCTACGAACTGAACCTTGGTTTGTTGCCAAAATTGTTGAGTCATAGATTTTGATAAACGGAACAATACCGTCTGAAGTACCGTTTTGTGAAATCTTAGAACCTGCCGGGCGGATCATGTTCACACCAATACCGACACCACCGCCATGTTTTGCAAGTAGCATCATCTCTAGGTTCTTAGCACCGATCTCATGGATTGAATCACCAACATCGATACCAAAACATGAAATAGGAAGACCTCTTTCTGTACCAGTATTTGAAAATACTGGAGTTGCAAGGTTTAACCAACCCCTCCACATGTAATCAAAGAACTTACTAGCCATATCTGGCTTACGTAGTCTTTTAGCTACAGTTGTTGCCACTCTCCAGTAAGCGTCCTTCGGCGTTTCGCCTTCTAATAAATATCCTTTGGATACGGTCTTAACATAAACTTCTGTGTTTGCCCATAACGGAAAATCAACACCAAGTTCCCAATTTAATTCCGCACCGTAATTAACTTCGTCTGTCATTATAATGCTTTTATTTTATATGTACTAAGAGCGTGTTTGTTTAAGAAAACAAATCATCTTCGTCCCAGTTTTCGTCTTCTCCTGACTTTGAATAATCAGTAGGACGAACGGCAAAGAAATCGGTATGTGTATGACCACCTGTTAAATGGTAGAACCAATCAAGTTCAGCTGCTGAATCTTTATCGAATTTTAGAATAGATTCATATCCAAGTTCATTTAGCTTTTCATTAGCTCTCATCTTAATAAACTCTTTAAGATCTGATGCTTTTAGATTATCTAGATCACCTGCTTCGAAGATCTTATCGATATAGTTCATTTCCATTTCAACCATCAACTGCGCAGCTTCTTCAACTTGTGATTGAACAGCACCTCTTAGTTCTGGATACTCTTCACACATATGTCTGAATAACTGGCAACCCATTTTTGAGTGTAGCGATTCATCACGAACAGACCATTTCATCTGTTGACCAATACCTTTTAACATGTTTCTCATTTGAAATGAGTAAAGAACTGCAAACGAAGAATACAACGCAACCCCTTCCGCAAAGGCTGAGAAGATCGCCAATGAACGTGCTACGTCTTTGCGAGCTTCAGCAGAACGTTGTAAATCTTCGTGTGTATAGTCTGCAGTTGTGTTCATTAAGAACTCAAATCGTTCGGCCGTTGCCGGCTCGTGTAGAAATGCCTTAAAATCTTCAAGGCCTAATGTTTCATTTAAGTATGAATAAGCTGTAGCATGGATAGTCTCCTGTGAACCAAACATCATTGCCATCTGCTTGATTTCATGTTTAGGGAACCAATTTGTTACCATACCAGTCCAATAGTCTGATACTGCACATTCTGTTTGTGCAAAACCTAATAGAATGTTACCAACTAGATTCTTCTCTGAATCATTTAGGTTCTCATTCCAGTCTTTAACGTCACCTTGCATTGAAATTTCTGTATGTAACCAGAACGCTTGAGCCTGCTTCAACCAGCCCTCTGTGTAGTAGACTGGATACTCAAACGGTTTAAATTCTATTCTTTCTTTGAATAATTGAGATTGTGACATTTTTAAAAAATCATTTTTTTAACTATTACCTTTTAGACTATATCGGGTCCTGAATTCGGCTAAGAATTTAGGACCCAACAGCGGCTTTTTCGATATAACCTATATATCGCGAGGGCCGCAAATCAGGTAAATTATACTACCTTATTAAAATTCTTTATCTTACGTTTTACCTCTTCGGCTTTCGTAAAATACTCATATGAGATTCCCTTATATTGTTTACGCTGAGAATATAAATCAGTCATAATTTGTCTAAGGATTGAATCATCTTTTGAGTAGACTGCACCAGAATCACAGACAATTTCATCTAGATTCTTTCTTCTTTCATCAATCTCACCTTTGTTAATCATACCCTTGTATGCATCTGGTGAAATATTGAACTGGCGCATGATGGATGGATACAGTGACGCAAAGTCAAACGCTGAAACTCCTTCATAGAATCCAACCACAGGTTCCTTAACATAAGCACCTGCAAACTGTGAATTCTTCTCAGCGTCTTCATGTGGTTCTGATGCAACTCGCTTGTTTTGATCTACCATCTTTCTAGCAATCAGGGCTTCGGTCACCGCTACCGGAGAAGCTGCTTTATAGAGTGGCATCATTGTGATTGATGCGAGTGTCAATAGAACCTCCATTGACTTTAGTTTTTGATCGATGTAATAGACAAGAACCGAGTCAACTACGTTATAGTAAACATACTTAGTGAAATCATCGTTGTAGAGGTCTTGTAGTGACCCCTGGTACTTGATCTTGTTTACGTTTAATACTTGACCTGAAACGTAATCGAGTGCGTTAGATTCCTTTACTTTAACCGATCGGTCGTATTTGTCATACAACTGCATGTAGTCAAGAATACCAATATGCATCGGACGTGAATCATTCTTATCTAGATTCTTTGTCATCGATGCTTCTTTGATATCGATCTGTAAACGTTTACAACGATTGACGATATACTGCCAGTCATAGTTGATGAAGTTCCAACCAGTCATCATCGGGAACTTAGGTAAGAAGCGATAGACAAATGTAGAGACCATGTCATACTCAGTATTGAACTTGCGGTATTCGAAAGTCCAGTCCTGATCAAAGTCTTTAAAGTACTTGTTAGTATCGTCTTCGATCTTCTTTATTTGGGCCGAAGATAAGTCTTCGAGTCCAAGCACGATCGCCTTTCGCTCAGGGGTAATGATAGAGAACGTGAGGATTCGAGACTTAGCTTCTTCGGCTTTAGGGAAACCGTCAACAATCTCCGTCTCAATATCGACGAAGTATGTCTTAGGTACATTATACGCAAAGATCTCATCCTTCTCTCGTTGTGGTAAACTGTCGAGAAAGTAGATCAATGAGAACTTATTGTATTGTCTGGCTTGACCAAGTTTGATTGGTCGACCATCCCAGTTTGTTAATGATTCGTGCTTAAATCGATCAGCCTCGTCAGTAACATACCAATTTTTGAACTGATCAATAGGATAGCGCTTAAAGTTTACCTTTCCCTCTTTGTCATAATAAGAGAGAATAATTTCGTTATTCTTCTGTTCTACGTCTAATAGCATTAGTAACCTCTTTTTTGACGGTTCTTATTCTCTTCAGCTTTTGCGAAGTAGTAGTTGTAAGCCGTTTTTGCATCGAGGCCAATTGATGCTGCGTAATTGATAAAGAAGTGTAGTACATCAATCCATTCCATGTACAGTTCTTTCTTATCATCTTCTGAAAGATCTGAAATCTTCATGGTTTCATACTTCGTGAAATCCTTCTTCCAGTATTTCCATACTGCATTACCAGAACCATCTTTAATACCACCTAATGCATCAGTCATTTCATGTAATTCATCAATGACCGCGTGGGTATTAACATGCCAGAAATTCATGATCTCTCTGATCGTCATTTCATCGAATGTGATTCCGTATGTTTTCTCTTGCATCTCTTTTTGATGCTCCATAATGTCTGCTAGGTGCGATGTTGATTCATTGTAAAAATCATTTACATATAAATCTTTGCACTCGTTATCTGTATTTGCCATGGTTGTTATATGGGATATCTTATTATTGTTTATTCAATAACCAACTACTTGACTGGATTTTATTACCAAGTCCGTCAATCATTTCGATTCCTAGCTCTTGACACACCGGTCCTTCTGGAATACTATTATTATTTTGATCACCGCCGTTTGCAAAAGCCAATTGATATTCTTTACCAAATTTAGCATAGGCTAATCTAATACTTTCACATACCGTTCTGTCTAGATCAATTGAAAGAATAACTTCATCAACTGCTTTAATATTACTAACAATAAACGTACGCTCTGCTTGATCTTGAAATGATTTAGAACCCTTTAAAGATCTTTGATAATCATTATTAACAATCACGATAAGCATGTCTCCATGCTCTCTTGCATTATTGAAGTATTCAATATGACCCTTGTGAATTGGATTGAAATATCCAGAAACGATGATTGCTCGCTTCATAGGCTTTTCGCTAAACTGAAGTTCAGGTGATGCTGAGATCTCATAAGCCTCTGATAATAGATTTGCTGCTTCTTCCACGAGTGATGCTATTTTTTTATTTAGTTTACATGTTGGGTGTTGAATGATGTGTGTATCAATGTTGCTTAGGATGATACCGAGCCTGTCAGCCATTTGGTTGTAATGTGACTGATCTAGTTTTGGTTTACGTGATTTCATTCTCCAACTGGAAATCCTTTTGGTTTTGGTGTTAAGTTTTTTCTAATAAACAATTCATAAGTTGCTTTGTCAGTAATGAACTTCACGTAGTCCTTTCTGCTTTCAACAACTTCAGTTACTTCTTCTAGAATTGCTGCATATTTTGGTGCAATACTAACCTTCTCATAATTACCAGGTTGAAAAAGATCCAATGCGATAGGTTGTAGATCTAGAATAAGGCTTCTGCCTACTAAAGGTTTTGAGTGAACGTTACCGAATCTTCTATTCTTACTGTTATCCCAATCCCATTCAAGCCAGTCAATTCGACCGGCTGCAGTTTCTGTACCATCGTCTAGGCACTTCAATAAAAAGTTACTATCCATTTCTTATTAGTTTAAAATTCTTATTTACTAGCTTGTTCCAAAGCCCGACCATGTATAACTCACCTGATTTCGTTTTAATAAACTGTAAGCTATGGTCGCTTTTGTTTTCAACATTCTTAGAGTTCTCGACGATAACGATTTCTCCAGTTAATGTATGTTCTAGTGAATCACCTGCGAAGATTTGATCGCACGTCTGTTCTAATTCATCGTTACCTATTGAAAACATATTAGTCCTGTTTTGTTTTTAAGATCTCTCTAAAAAATGAAATAACCACAATTGGCCAAAGAATAAAAACATATAAACGTTCTGAATTACTAAATGCATTATTGTTGAATTCTTCTTCTGTTGTCATATTCCTTGTTCCAAAATGCATCAGATCAAAGGCTAACATAGTTAGAATACCTAGCAATGTGTAAATCTCACCGTAAAAAATCAAATCGCTCATTTATTTAAATCTCCAAATTTAACAAAGTAATAATCATATGCTCTTAAGCCATCGCGCATACCCGGACCACGAGCTTCTACAATAACCTCTTTCTCTTCTTTTTCAAGTTCGATAGAGTATTGCCAAAGATCTTCAAGGATACGCTCGACATTAGAGCCCCTTGAAATTTGATTCTGTATAATAGATGTTCTAATCCTTTCGGACATCTTTCGCATTGGTGTTTTCATATAATAGATCTATAATACTATTATACGTCACCAGACCGTAAAGTTTCATCCGAGTGATACTTATCCCAAGTTTCTTTAAACTCAAAGTCAGCCATATCGAAATCAACTTGGTTATTTAATTCCTCAGAGAACTTAATGCCTCTAACAAAAAAATGCCAAGCGATCTTTCGCTCAGCGTTCCATTCAAATGATACCTTTTTAGACACTGTTTGTTTTTAAAGATTCATCAATTTAGTTAACGAATCTGAAAAGTCAACACCGGCAATCTTCGCTTCACTGAAAATAACTTCATGGTCAATATACTCGAACTTCTCTAAGTCGTTAGAGTTTGCATCTAACTGCTCTTTAATCGCTGCAACGATTTGCTCTTCCCATGAATATGCAACCTCGTCCATATCGACATCTTCGATAACAAACAAGACTCCACCTTTCGGCTTCCAGTATTCATTACCTTCGTGAAATCCATAGTTCTCGTAACGTTGTGCGTTTACATTGATTTTAACAGTCATAAGCTTTATCTTTAATTACAGTACTAATATAAACAATTTATTTGACATAAAAAAATCCTGAGGCAATTATTTTGCCTCAGGATTTAACTTTTTCGGAATTATTTTACCATCTTCAATGATTGCATAGCCACCATGATCCATTGCATCAATCAAATAGTACCGACCACCCATTGCTTTTTCAGTGGCCTCAAAGCTCTTAAATATATCTTCAACTTGAGTGTGGCCTACGACTTGAATAAAACGCTTCTTCAAACCACCGTCAGCTTTATTTGAACGCATTAAAGATCTTGGACGAATCCATAACGGGCCTTGCTCAACTGAATCACCTGAAGGATCCCAACCCTTATGGCTAAAGTTAAATAAGCCCGGTCGAGCTTTATATAAATCGTTCAATTGATCGATCATCGTATCTTTAGACCAAGACTCACCTAAGACTGTATAAAAAGTATCGTCCATCCAAACTGGGCTAATTCCAGCATGTGAGAAAATGAATTCACCTTGGCGATATGCAATCTGCAAGTGGTGCATATTCTTTTTCAAAGCATCGTTAAAGTCCCAACGCATTGCCGGTTGATAACCACTGTAAGTCTCATCGGTAATAGTATAATGATGGTCGTGATTTCCAATCAACATCACTACATTCTTATCTGACTCTTCTTTAAATCTGATAATCTCATTGAAGTTATGCAACTGCTCAACGCCTGAAATATCAAACGAGTCGAAGTAATCCCCGATAAAGATGATGTGCTCAGCTTCTGGGTGTGCTTCGACCATTTGTTTCCAGTTGGTGCGACCGTGTATATCTCCAATTATTAGTGTTTTCATTCTGCTGCGTATAAGTCTAAGTTATTCTCAACCATAAAACGATGAAACTCATCTCTAACATATTGTAGCATCTTAACTTCATCCTCTTTGAGGTCATCATCATACTTAAGATGTTTACGAAGTAATTGGTCCATCTCCCAACACACGTGCTTCCAATCACTGCCTTGAAGTGCAAGGTCGAAATCAACTTTATCTTCGGGAAGATTAAATTCTAAGATGGCTTTCATTTCTCTTTGGTGTTAAAGGTTTCTATTATATTCTTGAATCTCCTCTTCAGTAAGTGGCTTTACCCACTGCTTGTCTGCATACAAAGGCATTGCTCTAAATCCGTGAGGCTCTACTACAATT
>Ga0209137_1000079_pt1 | contig 103372 bp, 98 predicted proteins | sample SaaInl5LU_22_DNA_FD_184642 | JGI IMG/M metagenome (GOLD analysis project Ga0209137, IMG submission 184642) | Marine microbial communities from expanding oxygen minimum zones in the Saanich Inlet - ESP_105LU_22_DNA (SPAdes) (version 2) | ecosystem: Environmental > Aquatic > Marine > Intertidal...
CATAGGTTCTGAACTTGCTTTTTCTTTCATAAGTGAATAAAATCTACGAACTTGTTTTGTACTATTTTCGCTTTTTTGCACTCCAAAAATGATGACTCTTTTTCTTTTTTGAGGAACATTATAGTATGATGTGTCAAACAGAGCATTTTCTCTTAATTTGTCAGTTATTTCATAACCGATTTCCTCAAAAGCTTTTCTAACTCTTTTAACAATAGATATTCCGCCTGGTTTTGCAGAAAGAATTCCTTCTACATTTTCAAAAACAAATGCTTTTGGTTGAAAGTGGCTAACCATTTTTACATAACTCTCAAACAAAAAGTTACGATAATCGTCTTGCATACCATTTTCATCTCTAACTCTTCCAGCCATTGAATATGCTTGACAAGGTGGACCTCCAACAATTAGGTCAACATTTTCGTTACCAACAATTTTATCAAGTCCTTCGCTTTTTCCAAATTTTGAATCATCAAAACCATTGATTAATTCTTCTGTTCTTTGAATATCGAAATGTAATATGTTATTGCGGTCTAAATCATAATTCCATTTTGTGCTCAATCTCTTTTTAAGAGTTTGAACAGTTGGAAATTCCCAATCAACAGCAGCTAAAGTATTGTATTTTCCTGTTTGAAGAAATCCGTCTGTTAATCCACCACAACCAGCGAATAAGTCAATTACATTAATTTTCATCTTTCAAATAGTTTATCAAGTGAGTACCAAGAACTTTTCCTAGTAATGGTGGAACAGCATTTCCAACTTGTCTGTATTGTTGAGTTTTATTACCCAAAAAAACAAATTCATCAGGAAAGGATTGTAATCTCGCATTTTCTCTAACGCTAGGAACTCTATTCCATTTGTAATGAAAGTGATTTCTATGACCTGTATCTATAGTTTTAGATGGTCTCTTACTGTGATATCTAGTCCAAGCTTCATTAAATTTTCTAGAGTCTCCTACTCCTGGTGGCAAATCTTTGTGATTTCCACCTTCTGGAACTTGTGAAATAACATTTATAACGTGTTCAGTATGTTTCGTTCCAAGATGATTTTTTAAAACCTTATTTCCATTTCTCATTGTCTTTTGGTATTGGCTAAAAGCCTTTTTGTCATAGGACAATTCTTCATTCCCTAAATCGCTTACTAAATTTGGTAAATCTCCAATTGCGTCTTTACATCCAATATATTCTTCTGGTTTGTGAGTAGCTTCAGGGAATTCAAATATTCCAAGCTCTTTTTTAATTGCTACGAAAAAAACACGTTTTCTAATCTGTGGAACACCATAATCTGGTGCGTATAAAAGTTTAGGATTACAGTTGTATCCCATTTCTTCACACAATTCAATAATCTCTTTTTTTGCTTTTCCTTTGTATAAATTGAGTAATCCCGGGACATTCTCAATAATGATAGCTTTGGGATTTACTCTTTTAGCAAGTTTAAATACAGCATTGAAAAGTGTATTTCTTTCATCATTTTCATTTCTTGCTCCAGTCAATGAGAAACCTTGACAAGGTGGTCCAGCAATAATAACATCTACTTTATGCTCTCCTTTTGACTCTACGATTTTATCTATTGAGTCGTCTTCGTGCAAGTCTAAAAGAAGTGTTTTAGAATCGTTATGGTTTTGCTCAAATGTTTTTAAAGCTATTTCTGTATTATCTACACCTAAAATAACGTGGAATCCAGCTTGCTGGAATCCATAAGAGAATCCTCCGCATCCAGAGAATAAATCGATTGCGGTTAATTTTCTATTCATTTTCAAAATTTAATTTTGCTTGTTTTACGTTAGTATTTCTGAAATAAGTGGCATTATTTTCTGCAACTGAAAAAACTGATTCAGAGCATTTATATTTTAAAGCTTCTTTTGCAAATTTGTCAGCAAAAAATAAGTCATTAATTTTTTGGTTGTCAATTTTTAAGATTTTAGAAAGTTTTTCGAGTTTTGAAATACTAAACTTCTGTGTTCCATTTTCAATTCGGCAAATTGCACTAGTATTTATACCAATTTGATTACCAAATTCAGTTTGTGTCCAATCTCGTTTTTCTCGTTCGTTCTTAATGAATTGTCCGAAACCTGCCATTTTATTTATTTTAAAGTCAAGTTGACCTATTTTTAGCAAATGTAATTATAATTTGCGAATTTTATATCAACTTTTGAAAATGATTTTTGAAATGCGATGATTGAGGGCAGAGGCAAAGAAACAGCTCTTTTATTTTTTTTAAGCGTTGGCTTTTCGCGTTGGCAAAAAAATAAATGTGCTGTTTGTGCGTTGGCTTTTTTAGTTTAAATGTTGAAGTTTAGCACGGTTTCCGCATTACTTACAACTAGTTATATGTTTATAAAGATACTCTTTTTTCATTAAATTTCACGGGATAACGTCACTTTTTTGTGATCATTATCCGAAGATGCTACCTTTTGCAAAGCAACATCTAATGGATTCTGTATCTGAATTAAATCTTTTCTTTTTACATGTGTGTAAATCATTGTGGTTTCCGGCCTTGAATGCCCTAATAATGATTGTATATATCTAATATCAACACCATTTTCTAACAAATGGGTAGCATAACTATGTCTTAAAGTATGAGGCGTTACAGCTCTATGTATACTTGCCTTTTTACAACTTTTTTTTAAGAAAGCCCTAACAGAGCTGGCACTGTACTTTTCTGCTTGTATACCCTCAACAAAAAACTCTTTAGGTTTATAAGAGTAGTAGTAATTCTTTAATAAAGGTATAAAACTTTCCGCTAAACTAACGTACCTGTCTTTTCTACCTTTGCCACTCTTAACAATCAATTGTTTTCTTTCTAAATGAAAGTCTTTTAATCTTAAGTTTATTAACTCACTAATTCGTAAACCACAAGAGTAGAGTAGGGTTATAATTGCTCTATGCTTTAAATTTGTTGTTACACTTATAATTCGTAAAACTTCTTCTTGAGATAGTACTGATGGTAGTTTCTTAGATTTTTTAGGTCGGGTTAATTCAATATCATTAATTTTAGTTGATGGATAATAAGTAGTAAAAATTTTTAAAGCGCTAATAAACTGTCTTTGAGAACTTATAGAATAATTACGTTCTATAAACACCTTTTCTATAAAAAGTTCAACATTTCTATTATCCAAATCGCTCCAGGCCTTCTTGGAATGAAAATTAATAAAATCAGCAATGAAAAAAGTATAGGTTTTAAGCGTGCTTTCACTATATCTTTTACCTTTCATATAAAGGTAAAATCCATTCAAGAGTTTCTTTTCAGGTTCACTCAAATTACGAGTAAACAATTGTTTTTTAGATAACTTTGAGGTGTCTAATTGAGCAATGTTCTTAAATAAGTTTTCTAAAATAGTCAAATTTTCAGGGCTTGCTGAGGTATACCAACAAGCCAGACTTTTACTCCAATAAATATGTGGTGTACTTTTTAATGTATTGATAAGCTGCTGATGATAATCAAACTGAATTAAGATTTTTAATTCTTTTCGATGTGTTTTATGTGCAAGTACTACTTTAGGTAAGTTTGACAATTTTTCTCTTTTTAGCACTTTAAATATAAGAAAAAAAAATTATTTTTTGTTTATTTTAATAGTTTGATTTTCAGTATCTAAAAAAGTATCAATTTAAATGCGGATGTAACTTTTATTGTGTCGTGATACAATTTGAGTTGTATTAGCATGCGATTAAAGTTATGTCAGGGCTCATTTTTGAGGGCTATTTTACATAGTTCAAAATGAGCTGAACAATAGTTTTTAGAAATAAAAAAACTCGATCAACATTTGTTAATCGAGTTTTATATAAATGTCTTGTAAATTTTTAGAATCTAAATTCTAAACCTGCATATGCTCCAAAAGGATGTCCAGGTCTTAAACCTGCAGGCACTCTAGAAACTGCATAAGTTTCATCTAACAAGTTAATAATATTTGCAGTTAAATTTAAGTTTTTAGTTACATAGTACTTACCTGATACATCAACAATGAAGTTAGAATCTACACGTTCTGAATCTGCAATGGCTCCAGATCCTGCTAAGGTTCTAAACTCCCCATTAAAACGTCCATTAAAGTTTAATTCAAATTTGGTGTGTTCTAAAGAAAAACCAACATTAAACTGGTATTTTGGTATGTATGGCAATTCATCACCTACAGTTACTGTACCCCATAAATCATTAGAACTACCAAAACTGTTTTGAAACTCTGTATTTGTATACGTGTAGCCAAAAGATAATGGTAAAGACAAGGCAGCATTTGCTTTTGCAAAATTATAGTTTACCAATAATTCTAATCCGTTTACATTAACCTCACCAGCATTAAATTGATCTAAAGAACCAGTACCACCAGTTGCAGCCAAATCGCTTCCTAATAAATTAGAATAATCGTTAAAGAAACCAACTACTTCACCAGAAATACCCAAGAAATTAAAACGAGTACCTAATTCATAATTAATACTTTCTTCTGGCTCTTGACCATCTTGATTTCCTGGAGGCGAAAATCCTTTGTGAATTCCTCCAAAAATAGAGAAGTCATTACTAAATTTATAGTTTGTACCAATTCCTGGTATGAAAACATCTACATTGTTTTCTCTTTCAGATACATTTACACCTGTTCTGTCAACATCACTTTTACCATAATCTTGTCTTTTTAATGAGATGTTTTCATAACGTAAACCTGGGGTAAATGTCCAATTGTTGTACTTTAATCTATAAGTGATGAAAGAAGCAAATGCATTTGCACTTGATATTCTATTGGCATTTGTACCAGGCACGCCTGCAGTTCTCAATGCTAAATCTCCAGTATTAGAAATGCTGTATTTATCTACCCATTGAAAACGGTCTTCTTCATCATAATGAAAACGAACACCAAATTCAATATCATGAAACGCGTCTCCATTATACCAATGGTAATCTAATTTTGACTGTATACCTTGTGAGTAATATGCTCTGTTATTTGCTTTAACGCCAATGGCATCTGCACCAGAATTTACACTTCCGTTTACAATAGCAAAATGATCTGATAGTGTATTAGGGTTGTCTAAAATGTTTGCAATAGATTGTTTATCGCCATTAAAAGTAATATCGTTTAATTTATACCAATTTCTAGAAAAGTTGTTTCGATAAGCTGTAGTGGTTAAGCGAACATTTTCAGAAAAGTCTACTTTATGTGTTAGTGCATACTGAGTGTGATCTGTAGTCATTAAATCTTCGTTAGAAGAGGCATATCTAGAAAATGGATTTGCATTAAAATCTGCTTCTGTTAATCCTAAATACGTTTCATTACCTACTTCATCTGCATACTGAAATTTAAACTCTAAAGATTGTTTAACACTTGCGTTAGGAAATAGATTTACAGAGAATTTTGCAACCACATCATTCTTGTCAAAACCTGTATCTTTTCCACTTGGTAAAGTTTTAAAACCATCTGAACCATAATTTAAATATTCTACCATATATCCAAAAGTGTTGTTTCCTCCACCCACTTTTGCATGCAATTGTTGTGAGTTAAAACTACCATAGCTCGCTCTAATTTTTCCTCCAAATTCAGTTGGAATTTGAGAAGAAATCATATTAATGGCTCCACCCGTTGTAAATGGGCCATATTGCACTTGGCTACTCCCTTTTAATACTTCTACAGCTTCCATTCTTGCAATTGTGGGAAAATAATAGGCAGAAGAGGCACTATAAGGTGCAGGTGCCATTAAAATACCATCTTCCATAATTGTAATTTTAGAACTACGTTCTGGAGAGGTACCTCTTAAACTAATATTTGGTCTTAAACCAAAACCATCTTCTTCATAGATAGAAACACCAGGTACTGTTCTTAACGCTCTATTTACATCTGTAAAACTAAATTTCTGTAATTCTTTTGGTGATAAATAATAAGCGGAACCTGTTCTATTTTTTGCTACATATTTGTTACCGAAAATTGCAGTAGTAGAAATGATAACTTCGTCTAATTGTTGAATAGAATCTAAAGTCTTTGCTTCTGCTTTCTTTTCTTGAGCGTTGATTGTTAATGTAATAAGTGATAAAATTAATACTGATACCTTCTTCATTTTATTTAGATTAAGTATAAATAGGTTTTAAATCGGGTGCAAATATACGACCTCATAACAGTTTTTCCAAAGCTTATTTAGAATAAATTAAAATAAAATTACAAAATTTTTTAAATTGATGAGAAAAGGTCTGAGAATCAAAAGAAAACGAATAAAGGATCAAATTAAATTAGTTTAAAATCATTATATATCGTAAATTTGCTCGCAATTATAGCTTAATTGCCACATGATCGCACACGAAAACAAAATTTTAGGAGAAGGTCTTACTTATGATGACGTACTTCTAGTTCCAGCATTCTCAGAAGTCTTACCTAGAGAAGTTAGTATTCAAACAAAATTTACCAAAAACATTACTATTAATGTACCTATTGTATCTGCTGCTATGGATACTGTAACAGAATCTTCTTTGGCCATAGCCATAGCAAGAGAAGGTGGTATTGGTGTTTTACATAAAAATATGACTACAGACCAACAGGCACAAGAAGTACGTAAAGTAAAACGAGCTGAAAGTGGTATGATTTTAGATCCTGTAACACTTCAAATGGATGCTACTGTTTTAGATGCAAAATTAAGCATGAAAGAACACAGTATTGGTGGTATTCCAATTGTGGATAAAGAAGGTACATTAAAAGGTATTGTAACCAACAGAGATTTACGTTTTGAGCATAAAAATAAAAGACCTATTGTAGAGGTAATGACGAGTGAAAATCTAGTTACTGCAGATGTTGGTACGTCTTTAAAAGATGCTGAGAAAATTTTGCAAAACTATAAAATTGAAAAGCTTTTAATTGTTGATGCAGATTATAAATTAAAAGGATTAATCACGTTTAGAGATATTACTAAAGTTACACAAAAGCCAATTGCCAATAAAGATTCTTTTGGTAGATTAAGAGTAGCTGCTGCTTTAGGAGTTACTGCAGATGCTGTAGATAGAGCTTCTGCTTTAGTAAAAGCTGGTGTAGATGCTGTAATTATAGATACTGCTCATGGGCATACAGCTGGAGTAGTAAAAGTTCTAAAAGCGGTTAAAGATAAATTTCCTGAGTTAGACGTTGTTGTTGGTAATATTGCAACTGCAGAAGCAGCTAAATATTTAGTAGCCGCTGGTGCAGATGCTGTAAAAGTAGGTATTGGTCCTGGTTCTATTTGTACAACAAGAGTTGTTGCAGGTGTTGGTTTCCCTCAATTTTCTGCTGTTTTAGAGGTGGCAAATGCTATAAAAGGTAGTGGTGTTCCTGTGATTGCAGATGGTGGAATACGATATACAGGTGATATTCCGAAGGCCATTGCTGCAGGTGCAGATTGTGTAATGTTAGGTTCATTGCTAGCAGGTACAAAAGAATCTCCAGGAGAAACCATTATTTACGAAGGAAGAAAATTCAAATCATATAGAGGTATGGGATCTGTAGAAGCTATGAAACAAGGTTCTAAAGATAGATATTTCCAAGATGTTGAAGATGATATTAAAAAATTAGTACCAGAAGGTATTGTTGGTAGAGTGCCTTATAAAGGTGAGTTATTTGAAAGTATTCACCAATTTATAGGTGGTTTACGAGCAGGTATGGGATATTGTGGAGCTAAGGATATAGAAACGTTAAAAGAAACAGGTAGATTTGTAAGAATCACAGCTAGTGGAATTAACGAAAGTCATCCTCATGATGTAGCTATTACAAAAGAAGCGCCTAATTATAGTAGGAGGTAAGCTAACTTTCAGTTTTAGAAGATTTTTTTTCTATGAAAATATTTTTTTTGTTATTACTGTAACAAAACAAAAAAAACTACGTCTTATTTGTAACGGTAAGTTTGTTTAACATTTATAATAAACGCTCCGTTACATAAGTTAGTTTTTTTTAGTTAGATTAGAGTCAAAGTCATTCATACTGATTTTGACTCTTTTTTTTTTAATTATTTTTGGAAGGTATTTTTTCGCGCTCTATTTTTCCTTTCTTTATCGCTTTGTAATTTTCATAACAATCCAATACAGCTTCTATCATTTGTAAATCTGAAGCTTTTTTAATAAAATAAGAAGAGTAGCTACAATCTGTAAGTAATTCATTCAATTCTTGCCTATCCATATCAAGGTATTCCATCATTACCTCTCTATCAAACTTACCGGCTAACATTTTTCTTAAATCGTCTTCTTTTTTTAGTTTTTGTAATTTTTTTAATTGCTTCGGTTTTTTTCCAAAAAGATTGTACAGATAATCTACAGGCTGAAAAAGAGCTGCTAGAGGTGAAGAAAAATCTCTTTTTTGAGCTTTACCCACTTCGTACGTTTGTTTTAAACCATTGATATGAATTCTTGTAAAACGATCTTTAGGAACTTGTTTTACATCAATTTCTAGCACACCAATAAGTTTTGTAGATTTTATGATTACTTCTTTAATTTGTTGTGGTTTTTCATACAAGGCTATCTCTAACTCGTTTCCCTTTAGAAGGTCGTTTGTTATTTTTAATTTTATAGAAGAAAAACCTAAATAAGAAACTAAAATAGTATCATTTACACTTGTTGGTAACTCAAAAAAACCTTTATCATTGGTAATGGTTCCTTGTACTGTATTTAAGTTTAAAACATGAGCAGCACTTAGAATACTATTGTCTTCTGCGTGTATGATTTGCCCTTTAAGAATTTTTTTTTCACTACTATCGTTCTGTGCAAATGCACTAAGGGCAACTAATAAACACCCAAAAAAGAATAATTTTTGCATAAAACAAAATTAAGTATTAAACCGTTTAAAAAGGTTAATATTTTGTGAAGAAGTAAAAAAAAAGTGCGCACGAGAAGATTCGAACTTCCACAAACTTGCGTTTACAGCCCCCTCAAGGCTGCGCGTCTACCAATTTCGCCACGTGCGCTTTAATTTGTATAAAAATAATCAATAAAAAATAAAAAAGTTAAGCAGATGCTTAACTTTTTCTTGTGACCGGGCTGGGGCTCGAACCCAGGACCCTCTCCTTAAAAGGGAGATGCTCTACCAACTGAGCTACCAGGTCTAAAATTAACAGCTGCAAATATACTATCAATCTTTGAATTGTAGGTGTTAAAAAGCTTAAATTTTTATCGATATTTGTAGAAAATAATAATTTATGGAAATTGTTTTGTTGGGCTATATGGCCTCAGGTAAATCTACTATTGGTAAAAAATTAGCTAAGTCATTAGACCTCAAATTTATAGACTTAGATGATTATATTATTGAAAAAGAAAAACAATCCATAAGTGCTATTTTTAGTACTAAAGGTGAAATTTATTTTAGAAAGATGGAACACCAATATCTGAAAGAAATCGTAAATAATTCCAAAGATTATGTTCTTTCACTAGGAGGTGGTACCCCTTGTTATGCAAATAATATGTCGTTGATTTTAGACAGTAATGCCATTTCTATTTATTTAAAAGGCAATACCAATACGTTAACAGAAAGACTAATTAGAAAAAAAGCAAAAAGACCATTAATTGCTTCATTAGAAGATGATAAAATACCGGAATTTGTTGCAAAACATCTTTTTGAGAGACGGCCTTTTTACGAACAATCAGAAAAAAGTATAAGTATAGATAACCTTACTAAAAAAGAAGTTGCCAAACAGATTAAGGCTACATTATTATAATAAGTATGCCTTAGAATCTGTACTAGAAAAATCTACTTGAATATGTTCTTTAATAGATGTAGATAAAGATACCCCTTTAAAATCTGCTTTTACTGGATATTTTTTATGATTTCTATTTACCAATACCGCTGTTTTAAATTGTTTTAAAGGAACATTTAAAAAATGTTTTACACCGTAAATTAATGTGGTACCTGAATTTAAAACATCATCTACCAATACCAAAGATTTGTTTTTGTACGCAGCTATTTCTAAAGAAGTAGTTATAGGCGCTAAAGGTTTTTTCTTATCGATGTTTACTTTACAAATGGTTATTTTTAAACCAGAAATTTCTTTGAGTGTGCTTACTATTTTTTCAGCAAAAACATATCCATTTCCTACAATACCTGCAATAATAACCTCTTTTTCATTACTATTACTTTCATAGATTTGATATGCAATTCTTTTTATTCTTTGGTTAATTTGTATCGTATCTAAAATAATATTACTGTCTGTTTTCATATTTCTGCTGTTGTATTATCTGTAAATCCTTCAATATCTCTTCGATCTTTTTTTGTGGGCCTCCCAGTTCCTTTTTTTCTGTAATAGTCTTTTGAATATTTCAAAAGTTCATTTTTTTGAAATTCCTCTTTTGGGGTAACATCCTTCCGATACAAATCTACCAATTTTGCACCAACCCTGCTTTCTGGTAAATCTAAAACTTTTATTTGATAATTAATTTGATTTTTGCGTACTCTTATCAATTCATTACCAAATACTTCTTTAGAAGGTTTTATATTGGTATCTAACATCTTTACTTGCCCTTTTTTACAAGCGTTTGTAGCCAAACTTCTTGTTTTAAAAAGTCGAATACACCATAAGTATTTGTCAATTCTCATAAAAAAAGTTAAAATATATGTTTTGTCTTTTTACAAAGGTATAAAAATGGTAAATTGCGCGCTCTAATTTTAGGTATAAATGATAAAATTAAAAAATATTATTGCAGTAATCGTAGTTTCGATTGTTATATATGCATGTGAAGATGAGGGGTTTATTGTAAACCCTTTTGCAGATGTAAATCATATTGCTTTAGCAGCTTCAGATAATGATTCTATTGTAAAGTTCTTAAAAAATCACTATTATGATCGCGATTTAGACTCTGTAAAACCATTAGTTTCTGGTAAGATAGCTATGTTTGACGATGTTCCTAACTTAAAAACTTTAGAGATTACCGAAAATACAATTGATTATAAATTATATGTATACGTAGCGAAACAAGGAGATGCTGGGGCAGATCCAGATAAAGGTTTTCCTACAGTTGTAGATTCTGTTTTTGTTAAATACGATGGTAGAACTGTAGCAGGGACTAGTTTCTCTGATACTAGTTTTGATAGCAATACTTCTGGTATCTGGTTTACTTTAGTTTCCGTAATTAAAGGATGGTCTTATGGTTTTACACAAGTTAAAGGAGGGGAGTTAAAAAAAGGGCCGAATGGAGAACCGTTTAACGGACCTATTACTTACTTAAATGGAGGTAAAGGAGTACTTTTTATTCCTTCAGGTTTGGCCTATCCATCATCCAATCCTAACAATCAGTCTAGTGCATTAGTAGATACAAACTTAATGTTTTACATTGATTTATTAACCTTAGTACCAAATACAGATCATGATAACGATGGTGTTCCTTCTATTTTAGAAGATGTTGATGCTGATGGCATTGTTACTAATGACGATTCTGATGAAGATGGTTTTCCTAATTACTTTGATGTAGATGATGATGGTGATGGAATATTTACAATAGATGAAGATGCGAATAATGATGGTGATCCTACAAATGATTTTAGCGATCCGAATAATCCAAATGTTCCCGATTATTTAAACCCTGATATCAATTAGGTTTTATTCATAAAACAAAAACGCTCTTACATTTGTAAGAGCGTTTTTTATTGTTTTTATTTTTTGCTATGCATTGTTTCTTTTACAAGCAAGAAGTGTGTTTTTTAATAACATTGCAATTGTCATTGGTCCTACACCACCAGGCACAGGAGTAATAAATTCAGATTTTGAGGCAACTTCATTAAAAGCAACATCGCCAATTAATCGAAAACCACTTTTTTTACTTGTATCTGCAACTCTAGTAATTCCTACATCGATAATCGTTGCATTTTCTTTTACCATATCTGCCTTTACAAATTCAGGGATTCCTATAGCAGCAACAATAATGTCTGCTTGTAAAGTAATTTCTTTTAAGTTTTTAGTTCTACTATGACACATGGTTACAGTAGCATTACCCACCTTTCTTTTTTGCGATAATAAAATACTCATAGGGCTTCCTACAATATGGCTTCTTCCTAAAACAACCACATGTTTACCAGAAGTTTCTACATTATATCTGTCTAATAATTCTAAAATTCCGAATGGAGTTGCAGAGATAAAAGTAGGCAGGTTTAAAGCCATCTTACCAACGTTTGTTGGATGAAACCCATCTACATCTTTATTTGGATCTACGGCCATAATCACCTTTTGCTCATCAATATGTTTTGGTAAAGGTAATTGTACTATAAAACCATCAATATCATTATTTACATTTAATATTTCTATTTCATTTAATAAATCCGTTTCAGAAATAGCTTCTGGCAAACGTATTAATGTAGATTCGAAACCTACACGTTCGCAAGCTTTAACCTTAGCATTTACATAAGTAATACTAGCTCCATTATTACCAACAATGATTGCCGCTAAATGTGGTGTTTTACTTCCTTTATTTTTTAAGGCTGTAACTTCTAAAGCAATTTCTTCCTTTATGTCTGCAGCTGTTTTTTTTCCGTCTAAAAGTATCATTTATTGATTGGGTATAAGTGGTTTTTATATCTAGTTCTTAACGCATGTTCTGCATCATTTGCATCATTTTTTTGCCACCACCACCTTGCATCATCTTCATCATTTTACTCATCTGGTTAAATTGCTTCATTAGTTGATTTACTTCTTGGATAGAAGTACCAGAGCCTTTTGCAATTCTTTTCTTTCTACTAGCATTAATTGTAGCAGGTGTAGTTCTTTCTTTTGGTGTCATTGAATGTATTATGGCTTCAATACCTTTAAAAGCATCGTCATCTATATCTACATCTTTCATGGCTTTACCAGCACCAGGAATCATGCCTACCAAATCCTTCATGCTCCCCATTTTTTTAATTTGCTGAATCTGGTTTAGAAAATCATCAAAACCAAATTGATTCTTAGCAATTTTTTTTTGAAGTTTTCTAGCTTCTTCTTCATCATATTGGTCTTGTGCTCTTTCTACTAAAGAAACAACATCTCCCATTCCTAAGATTCGATCTGCCATTCTATCTGGATAGAAAACATCGATAGCTTCCATTTTTTCTCCTGTACCAATAAACTTTATGGGTTTATTTACCACAGATTTTATAGACAATGCAGCACCACCTCTTGTATCTCCATCTAATTTTGTTAGTACAACACCATCAAAATTTAAAATATCATTAAATGCTTTTGCAGTATTTACAGCATCTTGCCCAGTCATAGAATCTACTACAAATAACGTTTCTTGTGGGGTAATGGCTTTGTGGATATTAGAAATTTCATTCATCATTTCTTGATCTACTGCCAAACGACCTGCAGTATCAATAATCACTACATTTTTACCATTTGCTTTTGCATGCTTTATTGCATTTTCAGAAATTTCTACAGGATTATTGTTGCCTACTTCAGCATAGACTTCTACACCTATTTGCTCTCCAACAACTTGTAATTGATTTATAGCAGCAGGTCTGTAAACATCACAACCTACCAACAAAACTTGTTTTGATTTTTTATTTTTTAAGTAGTTGGCCAACTTACCAGAAAATGTAGTTTTACCAGAACCTTGAAGACCAGACATTAAAATCACAGTAGGAGCACCTCCTAAATTAACACCAACTATTTCGCCCCCCATTAATTGAGTAAGCTCATCTTTTACCAGCTTTACCATTAATTGACCAGGGTTTAATGTAGTTAAAACATTTTGCCCTATTGCTTCTGATTGTACTTTTTTAGTAAAGTCTTTGGCTATTTTAAAATTAACATCGGCATCTAGTAAAGCTCTTCGTACTTCTTTTAAAGTTTCTGCAACATTAATTTCAGTAATCTGTCCATGTCCTTTAAGAGTATGTAAGGCTTTATCTAATTTATCACTTAAATTATTAAACATAATTTGATTTCGTTTTTAGGAAACACAAATTTACAAATTACTGTTCGCTTATAAAAATTAAAAGCCTATTCAGTCTTTAAAAAAAAGGCTTATTAAAAAGTTGGTTAAATGAAGTACAATAGAACCTAAAAAAAGTAATATCGCCATTAAAAAAAGCGCATTTAAATTAAAGCCTAGTAGTTCTTTTTGCTCCAAAACACCCTGGCTGTCTAAATGTAAAATAGCATATAAATAAGGAATTAGTGCCAGGGTTTGCAACAGTATATGAAGTATAGTAAGTAGTTTTTTAGGCGTTTTATTTGCCCAATCTAAAGCCAAATAGTTTACCCCAATTAACCCAAAGTAAATGGCAGAAACATAGCACCAAAAATCTACATTTAATAAATAGTTTATGTATGAAATTTCGATAGCAATAGGAATGTCTTTTTTTAAGAAACCCAAGAGTAAAAAAACAGGAATTCCTCCAAAGAAAAATAGGTGAGGCTTTTTTGTCAATAACTTCAATTACAAATATATTTTAAGGTGTTTAGAGAATTGCTAAGCGTGTAATTTTTTTTATTTCTTTTCAATAAACTCTAAAGCAACTCCATTGATACAGTGGCGTTTTCCTGTTGTTTTTTTCGGGCCATCATTAAAAGAATGTCCTAAATGCCCACCACAAGAATTGCATTTTAGCTCTGTTCTTGCATAGCCTATTTTATAATCTACATCTAAAGCTACATTGCCTTCTATAGGCCTATCAAAAGAGGGCCATCCTGTTCCAGAATCAAATTTATGTTCAGAACGATATAAAGGGGCTTTGCAAGCAGCACACACAAATGTTCCTTTTTTATAATTTTTATTTAACGGACTTGAAAATGGCTTTTCTGTACCAGCTTCTCTTAATACATAGTATTGTTGTGGTGATAGCAATTTTTTCCATTCAGTTTCTGTCTTTTGTATTTTAAAAGATTTTACTGCTTCTTTTTTAGTTTCTTGGGCATTACCCGAACAACTTATGATCATTATGAATAGAAAAAGACTGGTAATTTTTTTCATGAGTTTCTTTTTATAAATGTGACTATTTTTTCTGTAACTTTTTTATTTCTTAAAATTTTAGTGTGTCCTAAACCATGTGTTATGTAAAGACGTCCTTTTTTTAAATATTTTCTAATATGTAAAGCAGAACCTACCAAAACATCACCATCTAGCGCATCATGTACTACCAATGTTTTTATGTTCACGTTGGACGAAACAAAACTTGTAGCTTTATGAGCTACTTTAATGGCATATTTATTTTCAAAATAAGCGATTAATTTTTTACTAAACGTTAAGGGTAAACCTAAATTTTTTGTAAAGTTAGCAAAAATATCTTCTACTTTATCAGGGGTTCCTATAGTTACTAAACAGTTAAATGCTTTTTCTTTTGCTTGAAGATTCATTAATACTAATCCTCCAAAAGAATGACCAACACCTGCAGTAAAAGGACCAAATTCTTCTGTAATTGTTTTTACACATGCGATAAATTCAATAAGATTAGTTGTTTTTCCTGTCGAATTTCCGTGTGCTGGCCCATCAAAAGAAACCACCATGTAGCCTTGTTCTAATAAATGGTTTGCAATCATAAACAATTGGGTGGCTCTTCCAGACCAACCATGGGCTAATAGTACTTTCTTATCAGAAAAACCATACGATAAAACTTCGATGTCTTTTTGAATTGTGGTACAATAGATCTTCTTTTTTTGAGCGCTGTTAAACATACCCAATTCTCTTTTCGGAATTTTAAAATTTCTTGGAGTAGAAAATAGTTTAACAATAAGGGGTAAGGTTATACTTTTAGAAACGAAATGTAAAAGCCCCATACTTATTTTAAATAATTTTGGAACTTTTAAATGGGATGGTAGTGTAATTTCGTTAAAATAGTTATTCATTATTAATGATAATCAAACAGAATTATTATATTAATTACAAATATTGTTCAAATAAATTATAAATTAGATTTTATTAAAAAAAATAATAAAAGATGAGAAAAATAACCCCATTACTACTTGCTATTCTATTGTTTGAAATGTGTAGCACTGTACCTATTTCAGGTAGAAAAAGAGTTAATTTTGTAAGTGATTCTAAAGTTTTACCAGCAAGTTTTGCACAATACAATACATTTTTAGCTGCGAATACAATTTCAAAAAATAGTTCTAAAACCAAACAATTAAAAGATATAGGAAATAAAATTGCGGCTGCTGAAGATCGCTTTATGAGAGCAAATAATATGGTAAAAGAAGCAGAGGCGTACCAGTGGGACTTTAATCTTGTAGAAGATAAAACTGTAAATGCATGGTTTTTACCTGGGGGTAAAGTAGTATTCTATACTGGTATTTTACCTATTTGTAAAAATGAAGACGGAATTGCTGCGATTATGGGGCATGAAGTAGCACACGCATTTGCAAAGCATGGACAAGAAAGAATGTCTCAAGGACAATTACAGCAGGTAGGAGGTATGGCTTTGGCATTAGGTACCTCTTCAGAACCAAAACAAACGCAAGCAATTTGAAATACAGCTTTTGGTATTGGATCTGGATTGGGAATGTTAAAATTTAGTAGAGTCCATGAACAAGAAGCAGATAGGTTGGGTTTAATTTTTATGATGATGGCTGGCTTTGATGGTAAAGAGGCTGCAGAGGTTTGGGTAAGAATGAGTCAGCAAAATACAGCTGGCAAAAAAGGAATTGCAATTTTAAGTACTCACCCAACAAATACTTCTAGAATAAAAGACCTACAAGCTTATTTACCCACGGCTAACAAACTAGCAGCGCAATTTAATAATGGTAAAAGGTAATTTTTTAAACAAATAAAATTTATATATTGTGCCCGCTTAAACTAGTTTGGGCGCTTATTTTAGTAAAACATTTTTATGGCAGCTATAGGTAGTAAAAAATTAATTAATGCGTGGGCATTTTACGATTGGGCAAACTCGGTCTATTCTTTAGTGATTAGTACAGCAGTTTTTCCATTGTATTATAGTGCTGTAACAGATGGTGAAGTAGTTTCTTTTTTAGGAATGGAGTGGGAGCACCCAGATAGTTTATACAGTTATGCATTGTCTTTTTCTTTTTTTATTGTCGCTTTAATTTCTCCAATTTTATCGGGTATAGCAGATTATACAGGCAGTAAAAAGAAATTTATGAAATTCTTCTGTTTGTCAGGTAGTATCTCTGTAATGTGTTTGTACTTTTTTGAAGGTATAGAGACCGTTTGGATTGGTATTGTTTTTACCATATTAGCAAGTATTGGTTTTTGGTCTAGTCTAGTTTTTTATAATGCATATTTACCTGAAGTAGCTTATCCAGAACAACAAGACAATGCAAGTGCTAAAGGGTTTATTTATGGCTATATAGGTTCTATAATTTTATTAGTCATTAATTTAATCATCATTCAAAAACCAGACCTTTTTGGGATTGATGCTTCATTAGCATCAAGATTGTCTTTTGTAATGGTTGGTTTATGGTGGTTGGGATTTGCTCAAATTACTTTTAATAAATTACCTGATGATATTTACAATAAAAAACCAGAGAAAGATTACATATGGAAAGGGTTTAGAGAATTAAAAATAGTGTCTAAAGAGATTGCAAATTACCCTACTCTAAAACGTTTTTTAATTTCTTTCTTTTTACTAAGTGTTGGTGTACAAACTATTATTTTATTAGCCACCATTTTTGGATCTACAGAGTTAGGTTTGGCAACAATTGATTTAATTATTACGGTTTTACTTATACAGGTAGTGGCCATATTTGGTGCTTTATTATTTTCTAAATTATCTAAAAAAAACGGAAATTTATTTGCGCTTAAAATTACAATTGTAATTTGGATGTTAGTTTGTTTTTGTGCCTTTCTATTGCACAAAGATCTACCAAATATCTCTCTTTATTTTTATGGTTTGAGTGCAATTTTAGGTTTGGTTTTGGGTGCCATACAAACTTTAACAAGATCTACCTATTCAAAATTATTACCCGAAACCGAAGATCATGCAACTTATTTTAGCTTTTATGATGTTACAGAAAAAATTGCTATTGTTTTAGGAACGCTGGTCTATGGTATACTATACGCAATAACCGATTCTATGCAATGGTCTGTTTTATGCTTAGCTTTTTTCTTTTTAGCATCTTTTATCATCTTAAGTACATTAGAGAAAACAAAATATGTAAATTAAAAAAAAAAGTGCTGTTTTACAGCACTTTTTTTTAGTGTATATACTACTAAAACTTATTATTGTATACTGATATTAAAAGTTACTTCAATATCTGTACTACCTCCAGCATCCGTAGATGTACCATTATTTGGCTTTGTAGGTTCGTGTTTAAGAACAACGGTCAAAGATCCTGTACCACTGTTTCCTGTAGAAAGCGAAGTCGTTACACCTAATGGATTTCCGTTTCCGTCTGTATCTGTTTTTGTAATATTTAAACCCGATACTGTAGAAGTATAGAAAAACTCGTGCTCATCTGCCTCTGCGTTAACCTCTAAAGTAATATCCTCTGCAGGAGATTCTGTTCTATTTAATAATTGAATAGATCCTGTATAAGAGGTGTTAGCACTTAAAGTTCCAGAGGTAATTGTTGGTGCATTACCTGTATCACCATCTAAGTCTTCCCATTCTATAACTACAGCATTAGTTCCGTCTGTTAACGTATACACTACTGTTGTAATTAATTCTTCATCACTTCCATGGTCATGATCATCATGATCGTCTTCACAACTTGTAAATACTAATGTTGATAAGAATAATATGGCTAATAATTTAATATTCTTCATTTTGTTTAATTTTTAGTAATTAATTTTAATTTTTAAGTTATAATTTCTTCCTAGGTCATCAGCAAAATAACGTAGTCTGTTTAAATTTTCTCTGTAGCTTACATTAAATAGATTGTCTATAGTAAAACCAACTTCCATACTTCCTTTCTTAAAAGGATTAAACACAGCAGAAGAGCTAAAGTTAAAAAGTGTGTAACTTGGTGGAGTAGCACTAATATCCACAAAAACTTGTTGTTGTGTTACTGGATTTAAGGTTGTAAAATTATAATCTGGAAATCTATTTTGTTGTAAAACCGTTTTTTGATGTACACCAATTTTTAATTGATGAAAATCGTTGTTACTATACATAATACTGTTGCTAAAATTGGCCGAAGGCATATGAATTAAAGGGTTTTCATTGGTTAAGTCATCACCTTGTAATACGCTTAAACTTCCTTTATACTTAAAATGACTTGCTAATTTTTTGTTGATGTCAACATCAACTCCAAAAATTCTAGCCTGTACTTGGTGGTACTCCCAAACAGGAAAAGCACCTCTAATTGTAGTTTTAATTCCTGTAGGTATTAATTGTATAAAACCATCAATTTGTTTGTAATACGGACTAATAGAAAAGCCGATATTTTCGTTTTTCTTTTCTAAAGATAGTATAAACTTGTTGGCAGTTTCTTTATTGATTGTTAAAAAACCAATTTCAATTCTTGCTGCACTATGATGCAACCCACCACTGAATAATTCAGATGGATTGGGCATTCTTTGTGCTAAGCCGTAATTGAATAAAAAAGAGTAGTCTTCACCAAACCTTTTGGAATACCCTAAATTTGTTGAAAAATTATTGAATGAAAATTCAGGTCTTGTTAAAAGCTCTAAACCATCTATAATGCCGGTATCAAATTCAGGAAATAGCACATCGTAATTTAAGGCAGTCCAATCAGACTCAACATACCATTTTCTAGCTTTTATTTTAGAATAATCATACCGAATACCAGCACTAAACGTTGAAGTTTCGTTCATATCAAGTGCTACTATAGCATACGTACCAACCTCATATTTATTGTAATCTGGTATTAACGTATTTGCCCCTGTATTTACTATGGCATCATTGTTCTGGTATCTTACTAAAAAACCTGTATTCATTTTTAAATTATCAAATTTATTGATTTCTAAATTTGGTTGAATACTTGCCGTAAACAACTGTAAATCTATAACGGGCCTGTCTCTTAAATTTCCTCTACGTAAATCAAACTCTTTTCTTCGGTTTAGTTGAGCGTCTAACTGTAAATTTAATTTGCCAAAATTTTTAAAGCGTTTAAAGGCTTCTACTTTTGCTAAATGATGAAAAATGTTTTGTCTAGGAAAATTAATATCATAAGAAAAATCTTCTACAATTCTAGGTTCTTTATTGTTAATAGCTTCTACTAAGTCATTAACATTACCAATATGAGAAGATCTTAAAATCCCTATTTTATTATTTACAAAACTATAGAAGGCATCAAATCCTTTTTGATAACTGTTAAAGCCAGCTCTGAAAGATGTATTGATGTTTTCTAAACCTGTATTGATCAAATAATAATCTGGTGCTTTAAAATCTCCAAACTTCTTATAATTTGCTTGTAGTTTTGTGTAATACCCAGAATTAAATGTTTTAATAATTTCTGAGGTTACATTACCACCATTACCATTAGAATTTATAGAGGTAGTTGTGCTACCAAATAAACTATCTTTAATAGCATACTTTTTAGGTCTAATTAAAATTAAACCACCAATAGCATCACTACCATACCTTAGCGAGTTTGCGCCCTTAATAACATCAATTCTATCGCTAGCATTAATGTCAATATTTGGTGCATGTTCATCTCCCCATTCTTGGTCAAACATACGTACACTATTGTTTATAATCAATAATCGGCTACTGTGTAAACCGTGAATCATTGGTTTTACTATAGAATTACCCGTATTTAAAGAAGAAACACCACTTAATGTATTTAAAGCGTCTCCTAAAGATTTGTCTGTAAAATTTGTAATCACTTCTTTTTTTAGTGATTTCTCAATACTAGTAACTGCTGTTTTTGTATTTGTTTTTACAACAACCTCTTTAAGTTCCTCTAAATGGTGTTCTAAAGATATTTCTTTATAGGTATCTTTGGTTAAATTAATAACAAACCTTTGCGTTTCGCAAGCAACATGTTTTATTTCTAGTGTTAGTGTCCCTTCACATAAATTACTAAAAGCAAATTCACCTGCTACATTTGAGGTTGTGAATTTATTTAAATTCATAATATGAATAGATGCATCAACAATAAGACTATTGTCGTGAAAGTCCGTTATTTTTCCGTTAAAAGAGTAATTACAATCTTGCGCATTTGCATGGTGTACAGCCATACAAAGAGCACAAAAAATAAATAGTTTACGCATATTTGTTTTCTATATTCTACATAAGTTTTTTAAGCTAGAATATGCAGAGGTGGCCCTCTTAAAGAAAACGATAATTGCTGATAGTTTTTTAAGAAATTATAAGGTGTACTATTGTTTTTTTTAACAATAGCTTGGGTTTGTAATGTATAGCTGCTTATGGTTAAATAAGGGGTGCTTTGTTTTAGAAGATTTAAATTACAATCAAAATCTTTATCATGTAAATGCTGTACTACTTTAGAACTACAAACTGCATGCTCATGATTTAATAACTCATGTGCCGAATTTATAGCCAATGGTAATAAAAAAATTACCATTAATAAAGTACCTATATGTGCTTTTAACTTGCTGATATTAGCTTTTTTTTCTAATTCTTAAATTAAGCATTTCCACTCCTAAAGAAAATGCGATTGCAAAATACAAATATCCTTTAGGAATTGCACCTACTGTTTTGTTAAAAAATTCTGTATGAGATAGGTGGGCGCCTTCTGTTATTAGCATAAAGCCAATTAAAATTAAAAAAGACAAGGCTAACATTTGAATTGTAGGGTTTCTATTTACAAATGTATTTATGGGTTGCGCAAACACCATCATTATAAGAATAGAAACAATTACAGCGATTACCATAATTGTTAACGCTCCATTTACACCATTAGTCATACCAACAGCAGTAAGTATACTGTCAAAAGAAAATACAATATCAATTAAAATAATTTGAATTATAACACTTTTAAAAGAGATTACTTTTGGATTTTTTGTAGCGTTTGCATCTTGTGATTTGTCTATTTTATGACGAATTTCATTGGTGCTTTTGTATAATAGAAAAATTCCACCAAAAAATAAAATTAAGCTTTGACCAGTTAAACCGGTGCTAAACCAACCAACATCAATACTCCAAAAAGGATCTTTTAACGCAATTAGATAAGAAACACTAAATAATAAAACTATTCTTGTTACCATGGCTAAAATAAGCCCTAGTAGTGTTGCTTTTTTAACTTGTTCTTTGGGTAATTTATTCGCAGAAATAGAAATAAAAATAATATTATCTATACCTAGAATAATTTCTAAAAAAGTAAGTGTTAAGAGAGAAACCCAAGTTTCTACATGTAAAAATAGCTCCATTTATTGTACTTTATAAATTGTACCTTTTTTGGTAAATTTAGAAAAACCAATTTTAACTGTAAAATCATAAGAGTTTTCTTTGATTTTATTAATCTGAATGTACATAGGGTCTTTCTGTAAGCTATTTTTAGGATTGATATATTTTAACGTGTAAAAAAAATTATTTTTCCATTCTATTGATAACGTATCAATGGTATTTCCGTATTTACTAATTTGGATGCTATCTTTTCGAATAATGGTTTCTTTTACAAAATTATCTCCTGCAGGAATTTCGAAAACACCTTCTTTAAATTTATCTGAATTGTCTTTAAATTCAGAATTACAAGAATTTAATAGTAAAACACCAAAAAGTAAATAGAAAAAGTTTTTCATTAGATTCCTGTATAATTAGATGGCGTTATCGCTTTAAGCTCTGTTTTAATCGTATCCGAAACTTCTAAAGTATCAATAAAATTAGCAATAGAAGTTTGATTGATTTTTTCGTTGGTCCTGGTTAATCCTTTGAGAGCTTCGTACGGATTAGGATACGCTTCTCTTCTTAAAATAGTTTGAATAGCTTCTGCAACTACAGCCCAGTTGTTTTCTAAATCCTGCTCAAACTTTTCTTTATTTAATAAAAGTTTATTCAACCCTTTTAAAGTAGCAGTAAAAGCAATTATGGTGTGTCCAAAAGGGACACCAACATTTCTTAAAACAGTACTATCTGTTAAATCACGTTGCAAACGAGATATTGGTAATTTAGCTGATAAATGCTCAAAAATAGCGTTAGCAATACCTAAGTTTCCTTCAGAATTTTCAAAATCAATAGGATTTACTTTATGTGGCATTGCAGAAGAACCAACTTCCCCTTTTTTAATTTTTTGTTTAAAATAGTCCATAGAAACATACGTCCAGAAATCGCGGTCTAAATCTATGATGATTGTATTGATTCTTTTAATGCTGTCAAATAATGCAGCTAAATGATCGTAATGTTCAATTTGTGTGGTAGGAAAAGAGTGATGTAACCCTAACTTTTGCTCAACAAAATTAGCACCAAATTTTTTCCAATCTATAGTTGGATATGCTACTTTATGCGCATTAAAATTACCTGTTGCACCCCCAAATTTTGCAGCATTCGGAATGGCATTTAATAACTTAAATTGTGCTTTTAAACGCACAACAAAAACATCTATTTCTTTCCCTAATCGTGTAGGAGATGCTGGTTGGCCATGCGTTCTTGCTAGCATAGATACCTCTTTCCACTCAATAACTAAAGCCTCTAATTTTTCTACAAGCTCATGGTAATGAGGAACAAAAACATCTGTTATAGCTTCTTTAATAGATAAAGGAATTGCAGTATTGTTAATATCTTGAGAGGTTAACCCAAAATGAATAAACTCTTTGTACTGCTGCAGGTGTAAAGCATCAAATTTTTCTTTAATAAAATATTCAACAGCTTTAACATCATGATTCGTTACCTTTTCGATGTCTTTTATTTTTTGCGCGTCTTCAACAGTAAATTCTGTATAGATTTTACGAAGAGCACTAAACAAATCAGAATTAAAGTCTTCTAATTGTGCCAAAGGAATTTCACACAAAGCAATAAAATATTCAATTTCTACACGTACTCTATATTTTATTAAAGCTTCTTCAGAAAAATACGAAGAAAGATTGGCTATTTTATTTCTGTAACGTCCATCAATAGGAGAGATGGCATTTAATTGAGTTAGATTCATTTTTTGATGTTGTTAAATGCAAAAATAAGGATTTAAAGAGATTTATAATCTAGAATTTTGATGTTTTTCAATCAAATTTAAAATGTGTCTCCCTCTTGCTTTTGTACCTTTGCTTTCGTGAATTATTTTAGTTTGTATAAGGTGTTTTAATTCAGGATGAATCCACTTTTTTTCTAACCCAAATAAATACAAAGTATTCATACTATATGCCCTCACTGCAATTTTTTGCGGAGTAATTAGCCAGTCAAAACTTACTGCAACTATCGATTGAATATGACTTTCAGTTAATGTTCTTTTAAATTCATTATCTGTTTTACTATAATAGCCATTTGCTAAATGCTCACAAATTTTTGCACAAGGTCTAATTGCACTATCAAAATGTAAGTTTTTTAAATGTGCTGTAAAAAAATCTAAATGTGGTAGCATCCAGTGTAAATGATGATGGGTACAAAACCACTCTAAAACCCATGCTGCTTTTATAGAAACGGGGTGGTCTACTTTAAACACAACTTGAGTTAATGGTTCAAATAAAGCGCTATTATTTAAAACAATATTTGCAACTCTTTGTCTATTCTCTTTACCAGCATTCCCAAGATTTTCAAGTTCTTTTGTAATTTGTAGAACACTCATTTTAATTTTGAAAATTATATATTTACTTTAAATAAAAATTCATGCTAAAGATAAAAAGACTTGGTTGTGTAATGCTATTTTTCTCCTGCTTTTTTTTGAGTCAAACTTCTTTTGGTCAAAAAATAAATCAGTTTAATGCTCAAAATAAAAGAACAGGTGTTTGGAAAAAATATTACCAAAATAAAAGAATTCGCTATCAAGGACAGTTTAAAGATGGTAAAGAAGTAGGTGTCTTTAAATACTATGATATTTCCGACTCTAGAAATCCAATTATAGTTAAAAAGTACAATCAAAAGAACGATTCTGTATCCGTTACATTTTACACTATTTCTAGAAAAAAGCAAAGTGAAGGTATTTTTGTAAACAAAAAAAGAGAAGGGAAATGGGTGTATTTTTTTGATAAACAAAACATTATGTCTACTGAGGTGTATAAAAATGGGAAATTAAATGGAAAAGTCATAAATTATTATCCAAATGGAAAAGAAGCAGAAATTACCCACTATAAACTTGGAGTAAAGGAGGGACTATCTCAAAAGTTTTCTAGTGCTGGCATTTTAATCGAAGCGGTACATTACAAGAATGGTAAAGAAAACGGAATCGCAAAATATTTTGAATTAAATGGTAATTTAAAAGAAAAAGGCGAATATAAAAACGGAAAAAGAATAGGCAAATGGGAATTTTACTTGGAAGGTGAGGTTGTGCAAAAGCAAAATAAACGCCAAACTATAAAAAATTAATTTTTACTTTCATTACTAGAAACATCTCTTTTTTCAATTTATTATTCCTAATCAAAAGCGTAACTTTGTAGCTTTAAAGTTAAGAGATGAAAAGAGTAGTTGTTGGTCTTTCTGGTGGGGTTGATTCTAGTGTTACAGCACACTTACTTAAAGAACAAGGATATGAAGTAATAGGCCTTTTTATGAAAAATTGGCATGACGATTCAGTTACGATATCTAATGAATGTCCTTGGTTAGAGGATAGTAATGATGCAATGATTGTAGCAGAAAAGTTAGGGATACCTTTTCAAGTGGTAGATTTAAGTGAGCAATACAAAGAGCGTATTGTAGACTATATGTTTGCTGAGTATGAAAAAGGAAGAACGCCTAACCCAGATGTACTTTGCAATAGAGAGATTAAGTTTGATGTTTTTATGGATATTGCCTTACAATTGGGTGCAGATTATGTAGCTACAGGGCATTATTGTAGAAAAGCAGCAGAAGTTATTGAAGGCAAACCAGTATACAAATTATTGGCAGGTAAAGACAATAATAAAGATCAATCTTATTTCTTGTGTCAGTTATCACAACAACAACTGGCAAAAGCATTGTTTCCAATTGGGGAACTAACAAAACCAGAGGTTAGAAAAATTGCAAAAGCGGCAGACTTAATTACTGCAGAAAAGAAAGATTCACAGGGGCTATGTTTTATAGGTAAAGTTAGGCTACCTGAGTTTTTACAACAAAAACTACAACCTAAAACAGGAGCTATTGTTACTATACCTGCAGATTTTTCAGATTATGTAAAAGAGCACCCAAGTTTTGCTACCAAAGAAGAGGAGCTAAGCCATTTGGCAACAAAATTCAGGTATCATAAGACTGATGGTAAGGTAGTAGGTACACATCAAGGAGCCCATTACTTTACAAAAGGGCAGCGAAAAGGACTTGATGTTGGTGGTACAAAAGAGGCTTTATATGTCATAGAAACAGATGTGGTAGAAAATGTAATTTATACAGGAGAAGGCAAGCAACATAAAGGTTTATATAGAAATGTTTTATTTGTTGCTAATAAAGAAATTCATTGGATTCGTGAAGATTTAACTTTAATACCTGGTGAAACTATGCAGGTTGAAGCAAGAATAAGATATAGGCAAGCTTTAGAAAAAGCCATTTTGTATAAAGTAGAAACAGGTTTGTATGTAGAATTTGAGAATAAACAATCTGCGATACAAGAAGGTCAATTTGTTGCTTGGTATAAAAATGAAGAATTGTTAGGTTCAGGTGTAATTTCTTAAATTTACAAAAACCTTTCATGAGAAAAGAAGTTCTAATTCTATTTTTATTTATTTCATTTTTAAGTTTTTCTCAAAACAAAGAAATAATTACATATTATAATTCAAAGGGGCAAATTACCAAAGAAGCTTTAAAAGCAGTAATCATTCAAAAAGTTTCAAAAAAGAGTGATTCTCTATGGCTGTTTAGAAGGTTTAGAAGAAATAATCAATTGGCAGTTTATTGGTATTCTAAAACTAAAGATTCTCAGAATAAGATTGGTCAAATGGTTACTTTTGATTTGAACGATAGTATATCAAGTATTAAATATTTTAATAACCAAGGTTTAGAAAACGGAAAATTTTCCTCTTGGTTTGACAATCGAAATAAGAATTCTGAAGGGCGATATGTTAATGGCAAAAAAGAAGGACTTTGGAGACGATATTATTATACAGGTGAATTATCTTCAAAAGCTATGTTTAAGAATGATTCATTAATTAATGAGAGGTTTTATACCAAGGATGGTGCTGTAAAAGAAAAAGATGAAAATTGTTGTAGGAAGAATCCAGAATTTAAAGGAGGAATCAAGAAATACAGGAAAATGGTTCAGAAATTCCTTAAAACTTTAGATTATAAAATTAAAGGAAGTATAATTGTTAACTATACCATTGGTATAGATGGGAAACTAACTAATGTTAGAATTTATGATTTTTTACCATTGGATTTAAAGAATAAAATTATTAATTTTTTTAATAATATAGATGGTTGGCAACCTGGTTTTCTTGGTGGTAGAGAAATGCCTTTTCAAAATTCGTTTACCATTCATTTTAAATAAATATGAAAAACAAAATCACACAACTTTTTAATATACAATACCCAATTATTCAAGGAGGAATGATTTGGGTTTCTGGTTATAAATTAGCTGCTGCAGTTTCTAATGCAGGTGGTTTAGGGTTAATTGGTGCAGGTTCTATGTATCCAGAGGTTCTAAAAGCACACATTCAAAAATGTAAAAAGGCAACAGACAAACCCTTTGGTGTTAATGTGCCTATGTTGTATCCTCAAATTGATGAAATTATTGATATCATTATTGAAGAAGATGTTAAAATTGTATTTACTTCAGCAGGAAACCCCAAAACTTGGACAGCACATTTAAAAGCAAAAGGAATTACAGTTGTACACGTTGTAAGTTCTGTAAAATTTGCTTTAAAGGCTCAAAATGCAGGTGTTGATGCTGTAGTTTGTGAAGGTTTTGAGGCTGGAGGTCATAATGGACGTGAAGAAACCACTACGTTTACATTAATTCCAATGGTTAAAGAACAATTAGAAATACCTGTTATAGCAGCAGGAGGTATTGGTTCTGGTAGAGGAATGTTAGCAGCCATGGTTTTAGGCGCAGATGCTGTACAAATAGGTAGTAGGTTTGCAGCAACAGAAGAGTCTTCTGCTCATGCTAATTTTAAAGAACTCATAGTCGTTATAAAGGATGGGGATACTCATTTAACTTTAAAAGAATTGGCTCCTGTGCGTTTAATTAAAAATAAGTTTTTTGAGGAAGTACAAGAATTATATCAAAAAAAACCATCAATAGACGATTTAAAAAAATTATTGGGAAGAGCAAGAGCAAAAAAAGGAATGTTTGAAGGCGATTTAGAAAATGGAGAACTAGAAATCGGACAAATTGCAGGTTTAATTCATGAAATTCTACCAGCAAAAACAGTTTTACAAGATATTATAAAAGAATTTGAAGAGGTAAAATCCAATCTAAGTAGGCTTTAACGCGGTTTTTAAAAGATTATTGTAATTTTAGAGTTTTCTAAAATAAATGGCAGTATCTTTGTGGCTTATATAAACGTTGTTAGGAACTAATTTAACAACACATAATTTTTTTATAATGAATAAAGGTACCGTAAAATTTTTCAACGAATCTAAAGGATTTGGATTTATCACTGAAGAAGGAACAAACAAAGAACATTTTGTACATGTGTCAGGTTTAATTGACGAAATTCGTGAGAACGATGAAGTTGAATTTGAATTACAAGATGGAAGAAAAGGATTGAACGCAGTAAACGTAAAAGTATTATAATATATATTTATTACTAGTTAAATTTATCTAAAAAGCCTCACTATTTTTGAGGCTTTTTTTATTTTTGAATTTTAATTATATAGTATGACAGACCCTCGACAAAGAAAAAACATTAAAGTAGGATTATTTGTAGAAATTGTTCAAAAACCTCATCAAAGGTCAGGAGAACTAACTCAAGGAGAGGTGGCTAAGATTTTAACAAAATCAATACAACATCCTCATGGAATTAAAGTACAATTGAAATCAGGTATAGTAGGTCGAGTAAAAAATGTAGTAATCTAAATATTAGTCAATTGGAATTTTGATTAGGTAATTCTTTTTACTTTTATTATTTAAATGATTTTCTCTTAACCAAGGGTTGTGTTTTTTTAATTCTTTATAATTCAAACCAAAATTCTTAGCAAAAGAAGCAATATTAGTAATGGCTGAATCTACTTTTATTTCTTTCGTCTTTTCTAATGTATATAAGTCATTTTCATCAAAAACAAATCCGTATTTTTTGGGGTTAGAAATTACTTCTTTTAAGGCTAAAATTCTAAATACATAACGCTCTGTTTCGTCTGGTAACAGGGCATCGTAGTAAGATGTTACTTGTTGTGTTTCTAGTCTCTTTGCAATTCCGTAATTACCTGCGTTATAGGCAGCAGCGGCTAATGTCCATGAACCAAAACGTTCTTTCGCTTTTTTTAAATATGCTGCAGCAACTTTAGTAGATTTTTCAATGTGATACCGTTCGTCAACATTTTTATTAATTTCTAAGCCATACTCTTTTCCTGTTTTTTTCATAAAATGCCATATACCAGCAGCACCAGCTGTAGATGTTTCATCGATAAAACCACTTTCTGCTAGGGCTAGGTATTTAAAATCGTCTGGAATTCCATATTTTTTTAATAAGGGCTCTAGTATAAGGAAGTATTTATGCGCTCTTTTAAGTAATAATAGGCCATTGGATTGCCAGTAGGTATTTACCAATAACTCTCTATCCATTCTTTCTTTTACATCCTCTATTTCAATAGGAACTCTCTCTCCTGCTAAATTCAAATTATTAGGCAATTGAAGTGCTTTTACCTTGTAGTTTTTGTGTGTATTAGTTATAGATTGAACCTCATTTTCATGAATACCATTACTAAAAAACACAATAATTACTAGACATAAAAGCACCAAAGAAAGTGTCACTGTTTTTTTCATAATCATTATTAAATTTAGGTTAAAAATACTAAAATTTAACCGTTTAGGAAATTAGAATTTGTTGAATTATATTTGCTATTTCTTTCGCTCTTAAAATAATCATGGAATGATTTGCGTCCTGAATAGATATGCAGTTTTTAATATTTTTAAAAGGAAAGATTTCATCATTTGTTCCATGCAAGTGAATTGTGTTTTTTATACTTTTCTCTTGTTGCCAATTGATCACATTTTCTAAAGCCCATTTTAAATATTTTTCATCTCTTACAGATAAATATTTTTTATAAAGTTTTGCTTTTTTTTGAAGTTTTGTGCCAATAAAGAACTTAGCATAATTGTCAAAGTTTGTAATTATTCTAGTTGGAAATAATTTATAGATTTTACTTTTACTAGCAATTGCAAAAGAAGTAGGTAATTCTGAAGAGTTTTTTACACTAGAAATAATAATTATTTTTTGTGTATCAATATGTTTACTAATTTCTTGGACTAATATTCCACCAAAAGATACACCCACTAATACAGGGTTTTTATGAGTTATTTTTTTTGAAAGTCTACGAGCGTAATTTTCAATACTTTCTTCTAGATCTAAAGGATTTATCCAAGATAAGTAATGACATTTAAATTTATCTTTATTAAGTTTTAATTTTTTAAACGTTTTTGGTCCAGTAGCCAAACCTGGCATAAAATAGACATGTGTTTTGGCTTGGTCCATGGTATATATTCTAAATTAATTGCTTAAAATTTCTTTTTGTTCAAAATTAAAACGAACCAATCCATCTTCATCAATTTTGGTTAAAGTTATGCTGTGAAGTGTGTTCACTAAGTCTGGATTCCAAGGAGTTTTAACTTTTATATAATTTTCTGTAAAACCATGTATATATCCTTCTTTATTTTCACTTTCAAACAAAACAGTGCATGTAGTTCCTAATTGAGATTCATAAAAGGCTCTTCGTTTTTTTGCAGAGAGTCCACGCAACATTTTACTTCGTTTTGCTCTGGTTTTTTTAGGAACAACTCCTTCAAATTCTACAGCTCCGGTATTAGGCCTCTCAGAATACGTAAATACATGTAAATAAGAAATATCTAAATCATTTAAGTAAGTATAGGTTTCTAGAAACAACTCATCTGTTTCTCCAGGAAAACCAACAATCACATCCACACCAATACAAGCATTTGGCATTACTTCTTTAATCTTATGAACTCTGTTGGTGTAGGTATTTGTTAAATACCTACGTTTCATTTTTTTTAATAGCACATCGCTACCAGATTGAAGAGGGATATGAAAATGAGGTACAAAAGAGTTGGATGTTGAAACAAAATCTATTGTTTCATCTCTTAAAAGGTTAGGTTCTATAGATGAGATTCGTAAGCGATCGATTCCAGCAACTTTATCTAATTCTTTTACCAATTCTAAAAATGTATGTTCGTGCTTTTTATTTCCGAATTCACCTTTCCCATAATCACCAATATTTACACCTGTAAGTACAATTTCTTTAATCCCTTTAGAAGAAATTTCTTTTGCATTCTGAATTACATTTGGAAGTTTATCGCTTCTAGATATTCCTCTTGCTAAAGGAATAGTACAATAGGTACATTTATAATCACACCCATCTTGGACTTTTAAAAAAGCACGGGTTCTATCTCCTATAGAATAAGAGCCTACATAGAAGTCAGCATCAACGATTTCGCAAGAGTGGATTTCACCTAAATCATTTTTACTTAAATCATTTAGATAACTTGTAACATTAAACTTTTCTGTAGCTCCTAAAACTAAATCTACCCCATCTACAGCAGCTAATTCTTCTGGTTTAAGCTGTGCGTAGCAGCCAACAGCTATTAAAAAAGCTTCTTCATTCTTTTTTAAAGCATTTTTAACAATAGATTTAAAACGTTTGTCGGCATTATCTGTTACAGAGCATGTATTTATTACATAAATATCTGCTACTTCTTCAAAGGCAACTTTTTGAAATCCTTCATTTACAAAACCTCTAGCGATAGTAGATGTTTCAGAAAAATTTAATTTACAACCCAAAGTATAAAAAGCGACTTTTTTATCTAAGATCATTCCTTTACTTTTATCGTCTGCAAATTTACAAATTTAATTATGATAGTAGCTCATTTAAAACCTCCTTACTATGCTGTGATTTTTACAACAATTATAGAAGATAATAGTAAAGAATATAAAAAAACAGCAGAAAGAATGGAGCATTTAGCAAAAGCTCAGGATGGATTTTTAGGGGTAGAGTCTGCTAGGTCAGACATTGGAATCACGGTATCTTATTGGAAAAGTTTAGAAGCTATTCAGCAATGGAAACATCACGTAGAACACAGTGAAGCAAGAGCTTTGGGTAAAGAAAAATGGTACAAACAATACCAACTTAGAATTTGTAAGGTAGAACGAGAATATGGATTTAATAAGAAATAATGTACGCAAAAATTCAGAGTATTTTAGAAAAATTTATAAGTAAAGCTACAATCTATAAATATGGATTTAACTTTTCTCCAATGTATAAAAGGTCTACAGGGAAAATATTTTTTGTTTCTAAAAATCTACATAAAGTTACTATTAAAATTAAATTAAGTTTTAGAAATAGTAACTATGTAGGTTCTATTTTTGGTGGGAGCTTATTTTCTGCAACAGACCCAATTTATATGATTCAGCTTTTAAACATTTTAGGAAATACCTATGTAGTGTGGGACAAAGCAGCAACTATTAAATTTAAAAGACCTGCAAAAGAAACGTGTTATGCAAATTTTGAATTTACTAAAGAAGAGATAGAAAATTTAAAAAAAGACGTTGCAACACATCAAGAAATTACAATTAAAAAAAATGTTAAAATAACAAACCGCACAAAAGAAGTAGTTTTTGCAGAAGTCTCTAAAACAATTTATATCGCTCAAAAAAAATATTACAAACAAAAATTAAAACGAAAAAGAGTGGCTTAATTATTTATTCCACAAATACTTTCCAATTGATACGTGCTTGTATTGGAAAGTGGTCTGAATTTTTTTCGTTAAAAGAGGTAAACTGATTTATAATTGCATTTTCATCTGCCAAAATAAAATCGATTCTTAATGGAAATGCATAATTAAATGTTTTTCCGAATCCTTTACCTGCTTCTACAAAAGCATCTTTTTTGTTTTTAGCAATTTGTTTGTATACCCAAGAATAAGCGGTGTTATTAAAATCACCAGCCACTATTTTTTTTCCGAACCAATTGGCTTCGTGTGTTAAGAATTTTTCAGTTTGTGCTGCTTGTTTTTTAAATCCAGCGCTAAGTCTTGCAAATAATTTCTCTGAATTTTCCTGACCAAAATTTTCTGCCTTGGTGTTTAGTTCTAAAGATTGCAGGTGCAAATTGTAAATTCTTATTGTATCTTTTTCGTACAGAATGTCTGCAAAAATAATATTGTTTGCTGTATTTGTGAGTTCTAATGATCCTTTATTAATTATTTGATACTTAGAGTAAATCGCTAAACCAATATTTGAATTATCATTCTTTAACTTCACGTATGAATGAGAAAAATCAAAAGTTGGTGTATCTAAATTGTGATATTCTTGTAATACTAAAATATCTGGATCTTTTGCTGTAATAAATTCTTTTATCTTATTGGGGATAGTTTCATTGTCAATCCATTGCCAATGATTAAACATTCTTACATTGTAAGACATTATTTTTAAATCATTATTTAATGAAGATTTAGTTTCCTCTAATTTATATAGGGGAGTGGTAACAAAATATCCTAACACTAAAATACTAGTAGATAGTAAAAATTGTTTTTTTAATTTAATAAGCCAATAAATTACGAATAGAAGATTAATTAAGATTAATACAGGAACTATTAAACTTAAAAATGCAAAACTAGATAATGTTTTAGGCGAAATATATGGCAACACATAAGAGAGAAGAAGGCCAGTAGCTAATAAGGAATTTACTAAATAAATTATTTTATTTACGAATGATATATTTTTCACAAAAGCTAAACTACTTCTTTCCTTGTTTAAATAAAAATTCCTTTTCAGATTTAGTTAAAGTATCATATCCAGATTTACTTATTTTATCTAAGATACTGTCTATTTGTTTTTGAGTTAAATCTGTGTTTTTAGCGGTATTTTTTTTCGTTTTTCGCTTTGATTTATGTACTGTTTTTAAAGGTTTTTTTCTTTTTTTAAAGAGTAATGATACAAAGTCAAGAATTCTAATTTCTTTATTATTGTCTTGCTTTACATATAAAAACCCGAAAAGCGCACCTCCTAAATGCGCAAAATGGCCTCCAGCATTTGTGCCTACTAATCCCAATACGTCCAAACCAATCCAAAAAGCAGCGAGATATGAAAGTTTTACATAACCAATAAATCGTAATTTAATTTGATAATTTGGTATGTAAGCAGAAATAGCAATAAATATTGCTGATATTCCTGCAGAAGCCCCTACAAGTATAGAGGTTTTTCCATTAAATAGTGGGAAAAAGTTTTGACTGAATACAAATAAAAGTCCACCAAAAAAGGTGCCTAATAAGTAAAAACTTAAAAGTTGTTTTTGTGTAAAATATTCTAAAAATAAATTTCCAATGTAATACAGCACAATTAAGTTCATTAAAATATGAATAAAATCGGCATGTAAAAATCCATAACTAATTATAGACCATGGTTTAACGAGTAAACTAGAAGTGTTAGCCTCTAAAGAAAACCATTCAATAATAAAATGATATTCATTTACATATAAACCCTGAAACACTTTGGTAAGAAGTGTTACTAAAAATACAGCACAATTAATGTAGATTAATTTCGCTACAATATTTCCATTTTGAAAACGATCTTTTAAATTGTTTACAAGAGTCATATGTTATATTTAAACTGATTATTTTTCCAATAGTAAGCAATAATAAATCCAATTAAAGCTCCTCCAACGTGAGCAAAATGGGCTATATTACCAACTGAATATCTTGTCATTCCAAAAAATAAATCCCCAATAATCATCAAAGGAATAAAGTATTTTGCAGCTATTGGCACAGGAAAAAATAACAATGCCAATTTTGCATCTTTAAAATACAAGCCAAAGGCAACTAAAACACCATAAACAGCACCAGATGCCCCTACAGCTGGGGTATTATATAAAGAGGTTATTTTATTGAATTCCTCTTGAGTAACTGCACTAATAACTCTAGGATCATTCGTACTGCCAGATGTTAAAATGGAAGTAATTTCCGAATCTGTTAAGCCTGCATTTACAAATAATTCAAATAGATTGATAAACTGGTAATAGTTGACTAGTGTGTAAATAATCCCAGCACCTAAACCTGCTGAAAAATAAAAAAACAAAAACTTTTTCTTACCCCACATTTGTTCTAAAGGGGTTCCAAATGCCCACAAACCATACATGTTAAATAAAATATGAGCAAAACTTCCGTGCATAAATAGATGTGTTGCATATTGCCAAAATCCGAAGTTTTGATTTTTAGGAAAATGCAAAGCCAATATATTTGTAAAATCTAATTGTAATAATTGTGGTGCAATAAATACAATGATATTTATAATAATTAGGTGTTTTATGGCATCTGTAAGTCTATTCATAGTTAACTTTTAAATAAATGGTCAATTTCGTTTAAAGTTAATGTTTTAAAAGTTGCTTTTCCAAAAGGAGAAGTACTAGGTTCTTTACAAGAAAATAAATTATTTACTAAACTTTCTTGTTCTTTTTCTGAGAGTTTTGCGCCGGTTTTAATACATAGTGTTTTAGCAAATGATTTTGCCATTATATCAAAATGGCTAAAGCTTGCGTCTGGTAATTCTAAATTCATATCATTTAAAAGCTCCTCAAGAATAATTGTGATTTTACTTTCTGTAACAGAAATTGGAATTCCTTTAATTGTAATACTATCTTTAGTAAATTCATCAAAAGAAAAACCAGCATTTTCTAATTCAGATTTCAAAGAGTAAATCATTTCTATTTCCGCTGAAGAAAAGTTTATTTTAACCGGAAATAGTAGTTGTTGGCTATTGGCCTCTTTTATGGTAATACTCTCTAAAAATGATTCATATAAAATACGCTGATGAGCTAATGATTGGTGAATTAAAACAACACCAGATTTTATTAAGCTTAGCACATATTTTTTATGAATCTGAAATGTTTTTTGTGTATTAGTGGTTTCTTGTTGTTGAAACAACTCTTCTTGTTTGTCTTTTTCTTCTGATAAAACAGAGGTATATAAAGTTTCCCAATCTTGTTTTTTGTGTTCTCTTTTATGAAGAATATAATTCTCTTTCTGATTTACACTTTTAAAAGGATTAAAATCAGGGTCAACAATTATTTTGGGGGTGGTACTGGTATGATTATTTTTTTGTTGTGCGTAAGAAGTATCTAGATTTGAATCTCTATTAAAATCTAAAACTGGTGCTACATTGTACTGTCCTAAACTATGTTTAACAGTAGCTCTTAATATTGCATATAGTGCTTTTTCATTATCGAATTTAATTTCTGTTTTTGTAGGATGAATATTAATATCAATGGTCTGTGCAGGTACTTTCAGATATAAAAAGTAAGAAGGGTAAGCTCCTGTCTCTATTAAACCCTCAAAAGCATTTACAACAGCATGATTTAAATAAGCACTTTTAATAAAACGATCATTCACAAAGAAGAACTGTTCACCTCTTTTACGTTTAGAAAATTCAGGTTTTGCAACAAAACCTTCTATAGATAAGATATCTGTTTGTTCATTTATTGGAACTAATTTTTCATTCATTTTAGCCCCGAAAACAGATACAATTCGTTGTCTAAGATTGCCTCTTTTTAAATGATATACCTCATTATTATTGTGGTGAAATAAAAAAGAAATCGTAGGATGTGCTAATGCAACACGCTGAAATTCATCAATAATATGTCTTGTTTCTACAGTATCTGACTTTAAAAAATTTCTTCTAGCAGGAATATTATAAAATAGATTTTTTACAGCGATACTTGCCCCTTTTCCAGTAGCTATAAACTCTTGAGAGAGTTGGGTGCTACCTTCTATTTTTAAACAAGTACCTAATTCTTCATTTTCTTGTTTGGTTTTTAACTCTACGTGAGCAATAGCTGCAATAGAAGCTAATGCTTCGCCTCTAAACCCCTTCGTATTTAAATTAAATAAATCTTCTGCCTTCTCAATTTTTGATGTTGCATGTCTTTCAAAACACATTCGAGCGTCTGTATTACTCATTCCTTTACCATCATCAATAACCTGTATTAACGTTTTACCAGCATCTTTTAGTAATAATTTAATTGTAGTGGCGCCAGCATCTATTGCATTTTCTAAGAGTTCTTTTACAACAGAAGCAGGTCTTTGCACTACTTCTCCTGCTGCAATTTGGTTGGCTACGTGATCGGGTAAAAGTTGAATAATATCTGACATTATTTCTTATAAGAATATTGATAAATCAAAATCGATAATGTATAGAAAGCCAAAAAGTAATACTATAATGATATAAATTATTGTTTTATTTGTGCTTTTATCTGATTTTTTTAAGTCGTTAATAGCATCTGAAAATTTAGACTTTAATCCTTTGTTTTTTCCGGTAGTTGTTCTGAATTTATCTAATTTATGTTCAATTTTATAAGGACTACCATCACCTTTGTAATAGCGAGGTTGATATTCAAATTTTTTATTTGTTTTTTTTAAAAATCCCATAGTAATAGAAGATAGCTTTAAAAAAGCAATTAGGTATTAAGTTATTCAAATTTAAAGAAATTAAAGGAATGCATCAAGTAAAGCTGTTAAAAGTATTCTTAAAAAAGAACTATTAGCTTTAGAGAAACTAATTATTTATAAAATCGAATACGATAGCTGTAAAATGATTTAAAAAAAAAAAAGGGAGGTAAAGCTGTTTTATAAAAACGTTTAAAACCCAATATGTTCAGATGTTCTGTCTATATTTTTAAGTGCAGCCATTTTAAGTGCAGCAACAGCACATTCAATTCCTTTGTTGCCTAGTTTTCCTCCAGATCTATCAATAGACTGTTGTTTAGTATTGTCTGTTAAAACACAAAATATAACTGGTACATCATATTTTACATTTAAGTCTATAATGCCTTGTGTTACTCCTTCACACACAAAATCGAAATGCTTTGTTTCTCCTTGTATTACATTTCCAATAGCTATAACTGCATCTAACTTTTCGGTCTGAATCATTTTTTTACAGCCATAAACCAACTCAAAACTACCTGGAACATCCCAAGTAATGATGTTTTTCTGAATTGCACCACAATCTATAAGAGTTTCTATGGCTCCTTTTTTTAAATTTTGTGTAATTTCAGGATTCCATTCTGAAACAACAATCCCAAATCGAAAAGGTTTCGCGTTTGGGATTGTTGTTTTATCATAGTAAGATAAATTGGTTGTAGCCATATTTTACATTGTTAGTGGTTAGTTTGTCTTTTTTAAAAAATTAAATGGTACAAACTAGGTACTAATTTTTAGCATATTTTGCTGCATTGATAAATTTATCAATATCTCTACCTTGTTCTGAAGTAGTATATTTTTCACTAATTTCAGAGAACATAGCAACTGCTTTGTCATATTCTTTAAGCAACATTGCTGTTTGACCTGCTTTAAATAAAAATAAAGGAGTTGTAAATTCATTACGCTCAACATTAGCAGCTTTTTCATAGTATTCTAAAGCATCACTTTGCTGATCAATGTCTGAAAAAGCATCTCCGATTGCGCCAAGTGCTACAGCATTTAAAACTGCATTGTCAGAATCGAATTTTCCTAAATACGCAATTCCTTTGTCATATTGTTTCATCTGCAAATATGAAATACCAGCGTAATAATTTGCTAGATTACCAGCATTCGTTCCGCTATAAGCTTCAGCAATATCTAAAAAACCGTAGTTTCCATCTGCACCCTCTAAGCCTAAGTTTAATAATGAATCTATACCTGAACCAGCAGTTGCTGCTTCATCAAAATATTTTCTTGGAAAAGCCAATTCGTTAGACGCCTCTAATTCATTAGGAGCAACAATGTATTTATTGTATCCTAAAAATACTAAAAATACAACCACAACTGCAAGTAAGCCTCCAAATAAAGCTTTGCTGTTTTTCTCTATCCATTGTTCAGATTTTGAAGCAGTTTCGTCTAAAGTATTAAATAATTCTGCTGTTGTGCTGTCCATTTCCTCAACTTGCTGTTCAGCTTTTTTTCCTTCTGGTTTGTATTTTTTCTTGTATGTTGCCATATTTACTTAAAAATTAGTGGCGACAAAAATAGTTTTTTTAATTGGATTTTAAAAGAGGTTATTTCTCAAAATTTCAATAATTTGCACTCGTATTTTAATTCGAATAACACTTTATGTATTTACAACAGCTTTCATTAGTTAATTTTAAGAACATAAGTTCTCAATCGTTTGATTTTCAAGAGAAGATAAATTGTTTTGTTGGGAATAATGGAGTTGGTAAAACAAATGTCTTAGATGCAATTTACTATTTATCCTTCACAAAAAGCTATTTTAATGCTGTAGCTGTTCAAAACATAAAGCACGATGCCCCTTTTTTTATGATTGAGGGCAATTACTTGTTACAAGATAGAGTAGAAACCGTTATTTGTAGTTTAAAAAGGGGGCAAAAAAAGCTTTTAAAAAGAAATGGAAAAAATTACAATCGCTTTTCTGATCATATAGGTCAGTTTCCCCTTGTTATTATTTCTCCTGCAGATAGAGATTTAGTAACAGAGGGAAGTGACTTAAGAAGAAAATTTATTGATGGAGTTATTTCTCAGCAAAATAAGCCTTATTTAAAAGATTTAATAAACTATAATAAAGTACTAACGCAACGCAATTCTTTATTAAAATATTTTGCTGCAAACAGAACATTTGATGCGGTAAATTTAAGTGTTTATGATGCCCAATTGTCTGATTACGGTACAAAGATTTATGAAGCTAGAAAAGAGTTTTTAACAACATTTATACCAATATTTAATGAAAAATATAAAATTATTTCTGGTGATAAAGAAGCGGTGAATTTAAATTATAAAAGTCAACTTCATGACTTTACCATGCAAGATTTACTTGAAAAATCCTTAGATAAAGATAAGTTGTTACAATATAGCACGGCTGGTATTCATAAAGATGATTTATTTTTTGAAATTGGCAATTATCCAATTAAAAAATTTGGTTCTCAAGGACAGCAAAAATCTTTTTTAATAGCGCTTAAATTAGCACAGTTCGAATTTATAAAACAACAAGCAGGGAGTACTCCAATATTGCTTTTAGATGATATTTTTGATAAGTTAGATGAAAACAGAGTAGCACAAATTATAGATTTGGTGAATAATGACGATTTTGGACAAATTTTTATCACAGATACCCATGCAGAACGTACAGAGACTATTTTGAAGCAAGGAAATAAAAAATATCAAATTTTTAAACTTTAAATTATACACCACATGGCTAAAAGAGAAAATGATTCTTTTTCTATAGAAGATTTAATGCAACTTTTTATTAAAGAAAATAATTTAAGCAAGGGCATGCAGAAAATTAAAGTAGGGGAGACATGGACAAAAATGATGGGGCCAGGTGTTGCAAATCATACCACTTCCATAAAACTACAAAATAAAACGCTAATAGTTCATTTAACTTCTTCTGTTTTAAGAGAAGAATTGAGTTATGGGAAAGAAAAAATAATTAAATTAATGAATGAAGAGTTAGGAAGTACTATAATAACTAAACTAATGTTAGTTTAAAAAAAAAAAGACCTACAACATAGTGCAGGTCTTTTTAAGATATTTTCTATTCAACTTCTAAAACATTTCTCTTCCTGAAAAATGAAAGTTACTTTCAATTTCAGCATTTTCGTCAGAATCAGAACCATGAACAGCATTTTCTCCCATAGAAGTTGCATATAATTTTCTAATAGTTCCTTCTGCTGCGTCTGCAGGATTAGTAGCACCTATTAAAGTTCTAAAATCGTTAACTGCATTATCTTTTTCTAATACAGCAGCAATAATTGGTCCTCTTGTCATGAACGTTACCAACTCTCCAAAAAATGGACGCTCGTTATGCACTGCATAAAAAGTTTCAGCGTCAGCTTTTGTCATTTGTGTTTTCTTTAATGCTACGATTCTAAATCCTGCTGCATTAATTTTTTCTAAGATTGCTCCTGTATGTCCGTTCTCTACAGCATCAGGCTTAAGCATTGTAAATGTTCTATTTGTTGCCATTTTGTTTTTGTAAAATTTTTGCAAAAGTACGTCTTTTAATGGTATTTACAAGTTAATATGTTTGTTTCATTTCTTGAAGCAATACGTTGTTTTTTCCTCTCATTTCAAGTTGAATTGTTTTTTGATCAAAATCAAATTGTAAAAACCCAAAACTAATTTCATGAATTACTTCTTGTTTTCTTAGTGCATTTGGCTCTCCTTTATAGCTTGTATAAGAATGCGTAAGACCACTAGAAGTAAAATCTGTTAAAAGATATGGCAAGCCTTCTACATTTGTTTGTGAAAACTCAGAAATATGTCTGTCTCCAGACAGTAAAAGTATTCCTTTTGCTTTAGAGGTAATGATTAGTTTTTTTAATTTTGCAGCCTCATGCGGAAAATTTCCCCAAGTTTCAAATCCATGTTCTGAAGAAAGTATTTGTATGCTACTAACAATAATGTTAAAATCTGCTGTAGAGGTCTCCAGTTCATTTTGTAACCATAGCCATTGTTGTTTTCCTAAAATTGTTCCTTCACCATAAGGATTGGCTACATACCTTCTTTTTCCTTTTGCTTTAGAAAGTGCTGTTCTAAAATAGCGAGTATCTAAGAGTATGACTTTAATACTTCCTTTTGGAGTTGTAATGAGTTCTGAGTGGTAAATACCCTCTCTATTTCTTCTTGGACTATCTTTTGCAACTCCTAAAAAGTCTAAGAACAACTGTTGTGCTTGTTTCTTTTTCGGAAATTCTTTTCCACCATCATTAACTCCATAATCATGATCATCCCAAGTTGCTAAAATTGGTGTATTCTGTAGTAACGTTTTATACCCTTCTTGTTGTAGTAGTGTGTTATAGTCTTGCTTCATTTTATCCATATTTTCTGTATCAGAATAAATGTTATCACCACCCCAAATCCATAAATTTGGATTATTTTTTTCAATTGCACTCCAAAGAATATTTTTTTTACTTTGTTTGTTACAAGACCCAAATGCAATTGTATAATCTGTTTGTAAAGGTTTTTCGTTTTTTTCTTTAAATTTCTTAGTATTGCAAGATGAAAAACTTAAGCATAACAGACTTAAAATGAAATAAATTCTCATAATTAATAGTTAAATTAAATGTTATTTTTTTCAAAAGTACCATAAAAAAAGATTCAACCAATGTTATTAAATTGTATCTTCGTAAATTATGATTTTAAAAGGTTTTAATGAGTTAAGAGTTTTTTTAGAAACTCCTAAAAACATTGTAATTATAGGGCATAGAAACCCAGATGGAGATGCAGTTGGTTCTACTTTAGCACTTAAGCATTACCTAGATAAAAAAGGACATACTGCCACTGTTCTAATGCCAAATGATTACCCAGATTTTCTTCATTGGTTGCCAGGATCTGATACTACTTATCGTTTTGATTGGCAAAACAACCAATCTCAAAAAGCCATTCAAAAATCAGATATTATTTTTCTTTTAGACTTTAATACGCTGCATAGAGTAGGATCAGATATGCAAAATACATTAGAAAAATATCCAAATGATTTTGTAATGATAGATCACCATCAACAACCAGATGATATGAAATATATGTACTCTGATGTTAGCATATGTTCAACCTCCCAAATGGTGTATCAATTTATAGAAATGAATAGCGATTTGTTACTTATTGATAAAGATATTGCTACTTGTTTGTATACAGGGATTATGACTGATACTGGCTCATTTAGATTTCGATCTACAACAAGCTTAACTCATAGAATTATTGCAGATTTAATAGATAAAGGAGCTCAGAATGATAGGATACATAATAATGTATACGACGCTAATTCTTACAACCGATTATTGTTATTAGGGCAAGCTTTAAGTAATTTACAAATATTACCTGAGTACAATACAGCTTTTATAACTTTAACTGAGGAAGAAAAAAAACGATTTGATTTTCAAAAAGGTGATACAGAAGGGGTTGTGAATTATGCATTGTCTTTAAAAGGGATTATTTTTGCAGCAATTTTTATTGAAGATAAAGAACAAAACATAATTAAAATATCATTCAGATCAAAAGGTACATTCTCTGTAAATAAATTTGCAAGAAACCATTTTAATGGAGGAGGGCATGATAATGCTTCAGGGGGTAGATCTGAGTTGTCCATGGAAGAAACCATCACAAATTTTTCTTCTTTACTACAAAATTACAAAACTGAACTTGAGACTTCTTATGAAATATAGTGTATTTATAATTATAGTATTTCTTTTCATAAGCTCTTGTTCAAAAACAGCAGCCAGAAGGCCTATAAATTTAAAGCCCTCAACAACAATTTACGAAGAAGCAATTGAAAAAACGAAGTTGATTAATACTACAATCAACAAACAAATAACTTCTTATATTAATAATGATTCTTTAACCTCGTACATACAAAGTTCAGAAGGTTTTTGGTATACCTACATTACAAAAATAGCTAAGGATTCCCCTTTACCTGCAGCAGGAGACGAAGTAACTTTTACCTATAATATTCAGAGTTTAGAGGGTGTTTTAATTTATACTAAAGATGAACTAGGAATAAAAAACTATACAGTAGATAAAGAGGATTTTATATCAGGTTTGCAGAAGGGTATAAAGCTTATGAAAGAAGGTGAAACAGTAACATTTGTACTACCCGCTTATAGCGCATATGGTATTTTAGGAGATCAACAAAGAATAGGAACAAATCAATCAATAAAAAGTACAGTAACATTAATTAAAATTAAATAGAAAGTAATGAAAACAATTAAAGGTTTAGCAGTAGTAGCAGGTTTCTTAGCAATAGTTTCTTGTAATACTCAAAAAACAGAAGTAACATCTTTAGAAACAGAATTAGACTCTGCAAGTTATGCATTAGGATTGGATATGGCTTTAAAAATCAAATCGAACTTTAATGAAGCAAAAACAAATGCATTTATTCAGGGATATAGAGATGGTATCGATTCTACTAATATGTTAATGGAAGAAAAAGAGCTTGCTAGTTTTTTAAGAACTTTTTTCCAAAAGCAACAAATGCAACAGGCAGAAAGCAAAGCAAAAGAAAAATTTGCCGCTGTAAAAGAAGCTGGAGAAAAATTTTTAGCTGAAAATAAAACAAAAGAAGGAATTACAACTACAGAAAGTGGTTTGCAATATACAATCTTAAAAGAAGGAAATGGTCCTAAGGTACAACCTACTAGTAAGGTAAAATTACATTACCATGGAACTACAATTGAAGGAGAAGTTTTTGACAGTAGTGTAGATAGAAATGAGCCTTATGAGTCTAGAGCTAATGTGTTTATCCCTGGTTTTAACGAAGGTTTGTCTTTAATGAACGTAGGCGATAAATACAAATTTTTTATTCCACAAGAATTGGCTTATGGCGTTCAGCAAAGAGGCGAATTAATCAAACCTTTTTCAGCATTAATTTTTGAAGTAGAGATATTAGAGTTATTAGAAGAGTAAATGAAATCAGTAATTTATAGTATTTTATTTTTAGTTGTATGTACTAGTTGTACCTCTTTAAAATATAAAGATTTAAAAGACGGTATGTATGCAGAAATACAAACAAATAAAGGAGACGTTTTTATAGAACTTTACGCCAAAGATGTACCTATGACAGTCGCTAATTTTGTAGCACTATCTGAAGGAACAAATAATAGAGTTTCAGATTCTTTAAAAGGAGATAAGTTTTACGATGGCATTCGTTTTCATAGAGTTGTAGCTAATTTTATCATTCAAGGAGGAGACCCTACAGAAACAGGAAGAGGCACAGCTGGTTATCGGTTTGGAGATGAGTTTACTAGAAACGAAGCTGGAGATTTATTATATAAACATAATGATGCAGGAATACTTTCCATGGCAAATGGAGGTCCTAATTCTAATGGGAGTCAGTTTTTTATAACCCATAGAGCAATTCCTCATTTAGATGGTAAACATACTGTTTTTGGAAAAACGATTGTAAATTCTGAGCAATTATTACTTCTAAAAAAGAAATATAAAGATTCTTTAGGTTTACAAAAAGCAATAGATTCGCTTAGAATGCAGGTTGTTAATGCAATTAAAAAGTTAGACACTATACACACTATTAAAATTATTAGAATCGGTAAGGAAGCAAAGTCTTTTGATGCTTCAGTTGTTTTTGATAAAAAACTTTCTGAATTTGCACAAAGCGAAGAGGAGCGTGTTCAGCAAGAAAAAGATATAGAAACAGCTAGGTATTCTAAATATCTATCAGGTAAAGCTCTTTTTCATGAAAAAATGGGGGTTCGTAAATCAATAAAAACAGAATCTGGGTTACAAATTTTAAAACTTAAACAAAACCTATCAGGAAAAAAAGTTGTGGATTATAAACCGATCAAAGCTAACTTTACACTTTTTACTGCAGATGGTAAAAAGATTCAAAGTACAGAAGATAGTGGTCAACCTTTTATTTTTCAATTGAATGATACAGAAAAACCAATGATTACTGGTTTTAAAGAAGGGGTTAAAAATTTAAGAGAAGGAGAAAAAGTTAGACTTTTTATACCCTATTATATTGGTTTTGGTGCAGCAAAATACGGCCCATTTCCAGCAAAATCTGATTTGGTTTTTGAAGTAGAAATAGTAAAAGTTGGCACATAATTTGTTTGAAACGATTATACATATAGACCAAGAAATTCTTATATATTTAAATAATTTAGGAACAAAACAATGGGATCCCTTTTGGATGGCTATTACCAATCAATTTAATTGGGTTCCATTGTTTTTATTAGTCCTATTTTTAGTCATAAAAACGTTTGGATGGAAGCGTGGTGGCTTTATTATTTTAACAATGATTGTTTTGGTTGCTTTTTCTGATCAGTTTACCAATTTAATAAAAAACACCACCCAAAGATTAAGGCCAAACAATGATCCAAGTATTAATCATTTATTAAGAATAGTATATAGTCCTAAAGGATACAGTTTTATGTCTGGCCATGCAACTACTTCATCGTTTTTTTCGGTATACGTATTACTATTATTAAAAAATAAATTTAAAAATTACATTTTTTTAGTATTGTTATTTCCTGTATTCTTTTCCTATTCAAGGTTGTACCTAGGTGTTCATTTTCCGATAGATGTGCTAACAGGAATAGCTATTGGTAGTTCTTTAGCAGTTATTTACCATAAGCTCATATTAAAAATAAGCAAACGTATTTTTACAACTTCCATTCAATAAATTTTTATTTTCTAATGTAAGTTATGACGCTTACATCACCCTTATTTCTTAAAATAGCATCTTATTTTTGGATTAAAATACTTACCTCAATATTTAATAAAATCCTGAAAAAAGATTAATTTAGCCGCTGAAAAAATCAAAACAAAACATGAAGATATCTTACAATTGGTTACAGCAATTTCTACAAATAGACTGGGATGCAACCAAAACGGGTGAGTTGTTAACTGATTTAGGTTTAGAAGTAGAGGGGATAGAAACCAAAGAATCTATAAAAGGTAGTTTAAAAGGTATAGTTGTAGGTAAAGTTCTAACTTGTGAACAACACCCAAATGCAGATCGTTTAAAAGTAACTACTGTAGATTTAGGAGATGGAAAACCAGTACAAATTGTTTGTGGAGCGCCTAATGTTGCAGCTGGTCAAAAAGTACCTGTAGCAACAATTGGAACACTATTGTATGATGATAAAGGAGAAAGCTTTAAGATTAAGAAAGGAAAAATAAGAGGGGAAGAAAGTCATGGAATGATTTGTGCAGAAGATGAGTTAGGTTTAGGTACTAGTCATGATGGCATAATGGTTTTAGAAGATTCGATTAAAGAAGGTAGTTTAGGTACAGATGTTTTTAATGTAGAAATTGATCATGTATTTGAAATTGGATTAACCCCAAATAGATCTGACGCTATGAGCCATTTTGGAGTAGCAAGAGATTTAAGAGCCAGTCTTATACAACAAGAGAAGCAACTTGAATTAATTTCTCCATCTGTTAGTAATTTTCATGTGGCAGAAAGAACACTTCGCTTTGATGTAAACGTCGAGGATAAGGATTTAGTTCCTCGTTATTGTGGAATAGCAATTACAGATATAATTGTTAAAGATTCACCAGAATGGATTCAGAATAGATTAAAAGCGATTGGTTTAACACCAAAAAATAATATTGTAGACATTACAAATTATGTGTTACACGAACTAGGTCAACCACTTCACGCATTTGATGCACAACAAATTAAAGGAAATAAAGTAGTTGTTAAAACTTTAGCAGAGGGTACAAAATTTACAACATTAGATGAGGTGGAAAGATCACTTTCATCGGAAGACATTATGATTTGTGATGCAGAAGATAATCCACTATGTATTGCAGGGGTTTTTGGAGGATTAGACTCAGGAGTATCTAAAAATACGAATTCAATTTTCTTAGAGTCAGCATATTTTAATCCTGTTTCCATAAGAAAAACAGCCAAAAGACATGCTTTAAACACAGATGCTTCTTTCCGATTTGAGAGAGGTATAGATATTAATTTAACAAAGTATGCCTTAAAAAGAGCTGCTTTACTAATAGAAGAATATGCAGGGGGTAAAATTACTTCTGATATTTCAGATTTCTATCCTATAAAAATTGAAGATTTTCAAGTCTTTTTTTCTTACGAAAATGCATACCGATTAATAGGTCAAGAAATTCCAAAAGACACAATTAAAAATATTTTAGCTTCTTTAGAAATTAAAATTAATAGCGAAACTGAAGGAGGGATTGGATTAACAATTCCTTCTTACAGAACAGATGTTCAAAGAGAAGCAGACATTATAGAAGAGGTACTAAGAGTGTATGGATACAATAATATTGAGTTTTCACATAAACTGAATACATCTATATCTTTCGATTCTAATAAGGAGACTAAAATAGAGAACATTATTTCAGATCAGTTAAGCGCTTTAGGTTTTAATGAAATTATGTCCAATTCGTTAACAAAAGCCTCTTATATTAACTATGCTGAAGATTTAGATGAGTCTTTTAATGTAGCAATGTTAAATCCTTTAAGCACAGATTTAGGAGTACTTCGTCAATCTTTATTGTTTAGTGGATTAGAGTCTATATCATATAATTTAAACAGAAAAAATACTGCCTTAAAATTTTATGAATTTGGTAAATCTTATCATAAATACGCAGAAAAATATCAAGAAGATAAGCATTTAGCATTGTTTATTACAGGTAATAAAACCAAAAGTTCCTGGAATTCGACTTCTAAATTATCAGATTTCTTTTATGCTAAAGGGATATTAACAGCTCTTTTTGAGCGATTGGGAATGAATTCACTAAAAAGTACTCCAACTAAAAGTGCCCTTTTTTCTGAAGGGTTAACGTTTAGTTTAGGAAAAACTAAATTAGCTGAATTCGGAACAGTTAAAAAAACAATATTAAAAGAGTTTGGTATAAAACAAGAAGTTTTATTTGCTGATTTAAATTGGGAGAATATTTTAAAATTATCTAGTAAAAAACAAATAAAAGTAAACGATCTTTCTAAATTTCCTTCTGTAAAAAGAGATTTAGCATTATTAATTCCTGTAAAAACAACCTTTAAAGAAATTTATAATTTAGCTTTTCAAACTGAAAGAAAATTATTGAAAGAAGTAGATTTATTTGATGTTTATGAGGGAGAAAATGTTCCTGAAGGAAAAAAATCATACGCAATTAGTTTTGTTTTACAAGATGAAAATAAAACATTAGAAGACAAACAGATTGATAAAATCATGCAAAAATTACAGCTTAATTTCGAAAAGAATTTAGAAGCTGTATTAAGATAACCTAAAGGCTCCAATTGTGGAGCTTTTTTTATATTTGTATATTATGTATAAAGCCATTATAAGACCACTACTTTTTCTTTTCGATCCTGAGAAAGTTCATTATTTTACATTTTCTTTAATTGATATTCTTTCAAAAATACCTGGTGTTTCTTTACTTTTTAGAACATTCTATCAAATAAATAATAAAAAATTAGAACGTGATTTATTTGGACTAACCTTTAAAAATCCTGTTGGTTTGGCAGCAGGTTTTGATAAAAATGCAGTTTTATATAATGAATTAGCAAATTTTGGATTCGGATTTATAGAGATTGGAACTGTAACTCCAGAAGGGCAAGAAGGAAACCCAAAGAAAAGATTATTTCGTTTAAAAAATGATCAGGGAATTATTAATAGAATGGGATTTAATAATGAGGGCCTTGCAGCAGCAGTTTGTGAACTTAAAAAAAATAAAGGAAAAATTATTATAGGCGGTAATATTGGAAAAAACACGCAAACATTACCAGAAAATTATACTCAAGATTATTTAAGTTGTTTTGAGGGATTACATCCATATGTAGACTATTTTGTCTTAAATGTTAGTTGCCCAAATGTTGGAAGTCATGCAAAATTAAATGACAAAACTTATTTGTTAGAATTGATTAAAGCATGCCAGCAATTAAATCAAAAATTGGTTAATAATAGCTCAGAAAATCAAAATCTTAAACCAATATTACTAAAAATAGCTCCAGATTTAAACAACAATCAACTTGACGAAATTATAGAATTGGTAGCAGAAACAAAGATAGATGGGGTAATTGCTTCTAATACATCTACAGATAGAGCTAACTTAACTACATCTGATGAAAGATTACAAGAAATTGGTAATGGAGGTTTAAGTGGACAGCCAATTAAAAATAAAAGCACTGCAGTAATTCGTTATTTATATAAAAACTCCAATAACGGTTTTCCTATCATTGGAGTAGGAGGCATACATTCTGCAAAAGATGCTTTAGAAAAAATTGAAGCAGGAGCAACTCTAGTTCAAATTTATACGGGATTTATTTATGAAGGCCCAAGTATCATTAAAAAAATTAATAAAGCTATTTTAAAGAATTCTTTAGAGGTATAAAGTTACGTTTGTGTTAGAAACATTGTTTTCTTTTGCGTTAGCAACAGCTATATTAGCATTATCTCCTGGACCAGATAATATTTTTGTTTTAACACAAAGTTTAGTATATGGTAAAAGATACGGTTTAGCAACTGTTTATGGTTTAATAACAGGGTGTATTGTTCATACTACTTTACTAGCTTTTGGTGTATCTCTTATTATAAAAGAATCTGAAACTCTTTTTTTTACTATTAAATTTTTTGGTGCTATTTATCTATTGTTTTTGGCTTTTAAAGTTTACAAGTCAGACCCAAGTATTTTGCTTTCTAAAAAGAATGTAACTCAAAAAACTACAATTCAGTTATTTAAGCAAGGATTTGTAATGAATGTGTTTAATCCAAAAGTATCTATCTTTTTTTTAGCTTTTTTTCCTGGCTTTTTATTTTCTAAAACCCTATCCACTATTGTTCAGTTTTATATTTTAGGTTTAATTTTTATGGTGGTTTCTTTAATAATTTTTTCTTTAATATCAATTCTTGCAGCCAATATAGCAACATCACTAAAGAATAATTTAAAAATTGGAATCTATTTAAAGTGGCTACAAATTCTTGTTTTTGTAGTGATAGCTTTTTTTATTTTTATATAAAAAAAGCCTTACAATTTGTAAGGCTTTTAATGTGTTAAACTATTATTCTTTAACTTCAGGCTCTTTTACACCTAGCTTTTTCATTACTTTTTTTGTAATGTCATGATTTTCATCTAAGTATGCAAATTGATTTCCTCCAATTGTTAGTACTAGCGTATACCCATTTTCTTTAGCCACTTGGTCAATTGCAGTGTTTAATTTTTTGTACAAAGGCCTCATTAATTCATCTTGTTTAAGCTGCATAAGCTTAGTACCATTTTCTTGATATTTTTTTATATCCTGTTCTAAAGCTGTCAATTCTTTAATTAATGTTTTTTTCATTAACTCACCCATTTCTGGTTCTTTATCTCTAAAGTCTTTAACTCTTGTTTGATAATCGTTCATTTTGATAGCAAAAAGAGAATCTAATCTAACACCATAGTCTTGCGATCTTTTAATGACTACTTTCGCTTCTGGCATAAGATTTATAATATAATCGCTATCTATTGTTCCTGTTTTTGTTTGAGCAATAGAGATACTACTAATTAATGTAATAAGGAATACTGTAATTTTTAATTTCATAATGATGATTTAGTTTTCGCAAAGATATTAAACAGATTGATTTACAAAAATGTATCTTACCTTAATACAAATCAATTTTTATTGTTTTTAATGCTATCTGCTATGTAATTTATAATAATGTTTGGAGCTGTGTTGTAATCAAACCATTTGGTTTTTTCATCTTTTTTGAACCACGTTAATTGTCTTTTTGCAAATCTTCGTGTATTTTTCTTTATTTCTGATATGGCGAACTCTTTCGATGTTTTACCCTCAAAGTACTCAAATAACTCTTTATAACCTACAGTTTGTAATGCATTTAAACTTTTGTGTTTATGTAATAGTTTTGCTTCTTCAATTAGTCCGTTAGCAATCATAATATCTACACGTTTGTTTATTCTATCGTAAATAAGATTTCTCTCTGCGGTTAACCCAATTTTTATGGAAATAAAATTTCTTTTCTTTTTTGGTTTATTTTTAAAAGAAGAATAAGGCAGATTTGTACCTATACAAATTTCTAACGCTCTCATAATTCTATTAGGATTATCTATTTCAATATTTTCATAGGTCTCTTGGTCTAGCTCTTTTAATTTTTTTTGTAAGCTTATAATTCCTTTTGTTTTTAACTCTGAGGTTAAAGTTGTTCGTATTGATTTATCTACTTCAGGAAAATAATCTAGGCCATGTAAAACAGCATCTACATACAAGCCACTTCCTCCTACCATTACTTGTACTGGATTCTTTGTGAATAATTCAGTTAGTTTTTCTAAACTGTCTCTTTCAAACTTACCAACATTATAATTGTTAAAAATACTTCTGTCTTGAATAAAATGATGTGTAGCTGCAGCAAGCTCTTGTTCTTCGGGAACTGCAGTACCAATTTTCATTTCTTTAAAAAATTGTCGTGAATCTGAAGAAATAATATCACTATTAAAGTGATTGGCTAATGTTAAGCTAAGTGCTGTTTTTCCAATAGCAGTAGGACCAACTATTGTGATTAATATGTTTTCTTGCTTTTGAATCATGCAATCAAAGTACTTCCACAATGATAACAATAAATCGCATTTTTAGCATGCTTTTCTTTTAAACAATTAGGGCATGATTGTGTATTGGTATCAAGTGTTTCTGAAGTTTTTGAAATTTCTGAACTAACAATTCCTGTTGGTATTGCAATTATAGAATACCCTAAAATCATAATGATACTAGATATTAATTGCCCTAAAGGAGTTTGTGGTGCGATATCTCCAAACCCTACTGTAGTTAATGTAACTATAGCCCAGTAAATACTTTTGGGTATGTTAGTAAACCCATTTTCTTGGCCTTCTATCATGTACATGACAGTTCCTAAAATGATACAAACAATTAATACAAAAAACAAGAACACTGCAATTTTTGCTTTACTGGCTTTTAACGCAAGTATTAATTTATTACTTGCTCCAATATATCTTGCTAGTTTTAGTATTCTAAACACTCTGAGTAAACGCAGTGCTCTTAACGCAATAAGTCCTTGTGAACCTGCAAAAAATAGAGACAAATAAAAAGGAATCGTAGATAAAAAATCTACCATACCAAAAAAACTAAAAATATACTTTCTGGGTTTTCTTATGGCAATAATTCTAAGTAAATATTCTATACTAAAAAGAATAGTAATGATCCACTCTCCAAAGTAGAGCGTATTATGATACTTTGTATCAATACTCTGAACACTCTCTAGCATTACTAAAATAATGCTAGTTAAAATTGCAACTAATAAAATGACATCAAATAGTTTTCCTTGAGTAGTGTCTGCTTCATAAATAATTTCATGAAGTTTATTTTTCCAACTATTTTTTTGTTTTTTATTGTTCACGGTTTTGTAAAAGTTATAGTACAATACTACAAAGATTAAATGAGTTTTTTATTTTATTTAATGTAATTTTATCAATGTTCATAGGGACTTTTAAAAAATAAATAAAAAAAAACAAGTTTTTTAAAACCGTACTTTAAAAAAACTCGTAAGTATTGGTGAGATTCAAATAACAATAAAAAGAATATTAAAATGAAAAGTACTTAATACATAGTTAAAGAAAAAAATAGTCATAAGATCCCCCAATTTATATTTCTATTTAGATAAGTTCACTTTACATAAAATTATTTCCCCCAATTTAATTAATAATTTTAATTAAAGTTTTTATTAAAGAATATATCCCCCATATATTCTTCTAATAGGTTGTAACTAAATAAAAATAAACTCTTTTCTATTGGTTACTAAAACCCATGGATAACTTTTTCTAAAAAGTATCTCTATTTAACTCTTAAACTTATATTGTTTGGTTAGGCTGGTTTGAAGTATGTTTTTTCTGGAGCAAACTTCTTACTAGCCTTTTTTAATTATAAATAATGCAATGTTTATGCTAAAAATAGTAAATTATTTTGGTAAATAAAGAGTCATTTTATCGATAGTAACACTATCTAAATGTCCCATTTTAAGCTTATCATTAGTAATAAGATGCATATGAGAATTAGCATCATGGTGTGTAAAAACACCCTTATGATTTTCAGAATATACGCCAATAATTGTACAGTCAGTATCATCAACTTTATAATTTACTTGACCAATATGTGCCTCTTTTGGTGAACTTACAGTGTTTCCCTCAGGTAAGTTTTGTACGTGAATGGTTGCCTCTTTTACAGTTCCTATTACTTTAAAGGCAAAAGGAGTTGTGATTTCTTTTGTAGTCTTTGTTATATAAGCTTCTAGTTCTTTTAATGTTTTAATATTTTTAGGTAAAATAGATGTTTCCCATTGGGTAACATTAGAATATACAAAAAAGGGTGCAGCACCCTTTGTTGTTTGTGTAACAATTAGCGTAGAATCTGATGTTACTTCAGAGAGATAGGTAAGTCCATTATTGATTAATAGTTCTCCTTTTAAAAATTCTTGTGGCCCTAAACCATATAAGCCATCTTTATTGCTAATGGTATCTAAAGATATTGATGCAGATAATTTTCCTTTCCACATTACATCTTTCATTTTACCGACAATGTTAAATTTATTTTTAGATGCTGTTGGAGTTTTACAACTACTAAAAAAAAGCAAACAAATACATATTGCATAACTTTTTAAATAAGTGTGTTTATTTTTCATGATTTAAGTACATAATTAAACCAAAAATAAAATAAATTATTTATGAAACAGCACCTAATGTATAAAGTTGCTCTAGAGTAGGGGTTATACTGCCTCCTTCTGGCTCTAAGGTTATACCAAAAGCCTAAGAATTATTAGCATTTTTTATTGTAAATATTTTGTTAGTATCTGCAGTAAAGGAATCCAAAGTGCCAAGACTTTTAGGCGTTAAAGGATTTAATTTTAAAGACCAAACCTGATATACTTTTCCTTTTGGAGGATCTGGTAAGCCTTTGGCATCTAAATAAATGGCTTTTTCACTCTGATTCCAGTACACTTTAGCATAAGCTTCAGGTGCAACAGATTGTCCATTTAAAGTAACAGAAATAACTTCTTTATCTCTTAAAATTGCCAATAACTTTTTGGTATTTGTTAGCGTATTAGCTGTACTATCAATTTTAGCTTTCAATAGATCTTTCTCTAAACTATTAGACGCAAGTTGATCTTTTAATGACGTTGTATTTAAAACAGACAGCACAAGCGTTGTCCCTAAAACTAAAGACGCAGCCCAGCCAGTATACAATTTCCAATTTGATTTTTCTTTTTGCAAAGAAATTACTTTTGTGTCTTTTAATTCTAATTGTTTTTTAATAGTGTCGAAAGAATAGGAACTATCTTTTTTTGTAAAAGCAGTTAACTGAACAATCGCTTTTTCTATTGATGCTACTTCAGTTTGTAAGTCTAAATTTTGTTGAATTGCAAAGGATACCTCCTTATTTTCTTTTTCAGATAATGAGCCTGCAACATACAATTCTAAAATTCCAGATGCTATTTATTCTTTACTATTCATTTTTTATACTCTTAATATTTTTCTAAGCTCACCAATGCAAGTTCCATTTCTTGTTTTTATAGTTCCAAGAGTTATGCTTAAGGCTTCTGCCGTTTCTTTTTGGGTAAATCCTTTAAAATATAAATGTTCAATAACATTTCTACATGTTTCACCTAAGTTAGAAACATACTCTTTTAAACCTATTGTATTAACAACATTATTTAAGTTAGCACTGCTTTCTAATATATCTACGAAAAAATCAGCATTAAGGTTTTGTTTTGTCTGTTTAAATTTTTTTGACCGTGTGTAGTCTATGGCAGCATTTCTTGCAATATTAAGCAACCATGTAAAAAAAGCCCTTTTTTAGAGGAATAAGTAGCAGATTTATTCCATGCTTTTATAAAAACGTCTTGTGTGATTTCCTGTGTAATTTCATCATTTTTCACAATAGTATTGACAACGCCAGAAATACTATCACAATACATATTGTAAAGTTTTTCGTAGGCTTTACTATCTTTTTTTTGAAATTTTAAGATTAATTCCTCTTGATTCATATGGGGTTAAAACATAAATTTAGTCTAAATAAATTAGTAAAAAAAATATATAGAACTAATATTTTTTGAGGGAGATAAATTTCTTAATTCGAAAGAGTTTTTCATTAAGTTTAGGACTTAATTCTGCATCAACTTTCTAATCTTACTATTTTTTTTACCTTATTTCTATTTAAGAAATTTTTGGTAATTGTTTTGGCAATCTCTGAATGTTCAATAGTGGTAAGTACAGATTTTAAGATTTCGATGTTATTTTCTTGATAGGCTAAACTCGTGTAACCATAACTCTTAACTTGATTGTTTTCAATAAGAACAACGGCATGTTCTTCTACCTCTCTTCCTTTATCAATAAGTAAAAAATTATCATTATTAAAATCCTCATCAGCATGTTTAAATTTCTTTTTGAAATTAAACTTAGGCGCTAAATTTTCTAATTCTAAGTAGTATTTTAATCTTGTAAACAGTTCATTACCTGTTTTTTCAAAGGAAACAGAAATGGCTCTTTCTTGAATTTTTACAGATCTTCTTGAAGTTTTTATAAAAAGATTATTTATTTCAGATTTTATATTTTTTCCCTTACCGATATAAATAACTTTTCCATTAGCATCATGGACATAGAATACTCCGAGCACAGTTGGGATTTCTTCAATTAAATTTTTTAGTTTTTCTTTCTCTAATCGTTTATCAAAGTATTTTATTGCATTCTGTATTATGCTTTTTTTATCGTCTTTTGCCAGCAGTAGTTTAAATAATTTTACTGTAGCCAAAGCATCTCCTGTTGCCCTATGCCTGTCTGTTATAGGTATTCCTAAAGATTTTGTTAGTTTGCCTAAACTATAAGAAGGTTGGTTTTGTATTAATGCTTGACTTAGTTCTACTGTACATAAAGTATTTCTTTCAAAATCAAAACCAAGTCTATTAAATTCTGTTCTTAGAATACGATAGTCAAAACTAGAGTTATGAGCAACCAGAATACAGTTTTTGGTAATTTCTACGATTCGTTTTGCAACCTCATAAAATTTTGGAGCATTTCTTAGCATTTTATTGTTGATGCCTGTAAGTTTTACAACAAATTCTTGAATTGGCTTTTCTGGATTAATTAAAGAAATAAATTGGTCTACAACCTCATGACCATCAAATTTATAAATTGCAATCTCAGTTATTCCTTCTTCATTAAACTTACCTCCAGTAGTCTCAATATCTAATATTGCGTACAAATTTTTTTATTTTTGTTAAAATTACTAATTATAATTTCGATTGCCAAATATAGCACTACCCACTCTTACCATAGTACTTCCATTTTTTATGGCTAAAGGGTAATCACCACTCATGCCCATTGAAAGAATATTTAGGTTACAGTTTGGTAATTTTATCTGTTTTTTTTGAGTATCAAAAAAATGTTTAAGCGATGAAAATTCCTCTTCTAATTGTTCTGTATTCTCAGTAAAGGTGGCCATTCCCATAAAACCGACAATATTAATATTTTGTAATGCTAAAAAATCTTCTGAGTTAAGTATTTCTTCAATAGCAGAAAAAGACAACCCAAACTTGGTTTCTTCTTTGGCAATTTTAGCTTGTAGTAGGCAGTCAATTACTCTATCGTGTTTTTTGGCTTCTTTATTAATAACTGTTAACGTTTTTAACTTATCAACACCATGAATTAAATTTACAAAATGGGCCATATACTTCACCTTATTGCTTTGTAAATGCCCTATCATATGCCACTGTATGTCTTTTGGTAGTTGTGTATACTTATCTACCATTTCTTGTATTTTATTTTCTCCAAAAACACGCTGACCAGCATCATAGGCCTTTTGTAAATCTGCTACTGGTTTTGTTTTTGAGACTGCAACTAGGGTTACTTCTTCTGGTATAGTATTTTTTATTTTTTTTAAGTTTTCTTGAATCATTTTATAGCTCATAAATAGTTAAAGCACTTCTTAATTTTGGTTCTATAAACGTTGTTTTTGGTGGCATTAATAAATTTGAATCTACAATCGTTTTCAATTCTCCAATAGTGGCAGGTAGCATTCCAAAAGATACTTTAAATTCACCTGAATCTACTTTTGTTTTTAACTCTAAACTACCTAACTTATTTTGTGAATAAACAATTTTATAATCGTTTCGAATATCTTTAATTCCTAAAATTGGTTTTAAAACAGTTGTATATAGTATTTGAGCGTCTAAACTACTTAAAGCATCTGTAATTTTATATACCGTTTTTTTTAAGTTTAGGGCATAAAATTCACCCTCTAAATACATGCTAAACTGATTTTTTTCTAAAGGTTTAAAAATTTCCTGGTATTTTTTTTGAATTTTAAAAACCTGTGCCAATTCCTCTAGAAATTCGCTAGCGGTTAGTCCATTTAAATCTCTAATAAATCGGTTGAATTCGTGAATAGCTAATTGATTGTCTGGTAGTAAGTAGCTCATAAAAAAATTATAAGGCTCATTACCAGTGTGATTTTTATTTTCTTTTGCTAATTTATTTGCTAATAAGCAAGAAGAAGTAGTTCTATGATGACCATCTGCAATGTATAAGGTAGTTACTTTTTTAAATGCTTCAGTAATTTGATTAATTTCATCATTATCATCTATTACCCAAAGAAAATGTGTGTTTTTATCTGTGGTAGTAAACTCGTATTCAGGTCTTTCTTTTTTATTTTTTTTAATAATAGCTTCAATAACTTTATTTTCTGGATACGTAAGAAGCACAGGTTCTGCATTAAATCCAATTTTTTTTAGATATTTTTCAAAAAGAACTTCCCTTTTTTGAAGTGTATCTTCGTGTTTTTTAATGACGTTATTATGGTAATCTTTTGCTGCAGCTGCAGAAATTATGCCACAAAATGAGTTTGTAGGTGTATTTTTTTGATAAATGTAAAATGCAGGGGTATCGTCTTTAGAGAAGTAATCACTCTTTTTAAATTCGTTGTATTTTTTTTGAACTAACTGAAACCGCTGTTCACTAGAAACTTCTTGATGGTATTTGTAATCTGGATTTAAAATATGCAAGAAAGTAAATGGATTAAAGTTTAGTTTAGCTCCTAATTCAGCGGGTGTATACGTCTCGTAAGATTTTGAAGAAACTAGTGCAGCTTTATCTCTACTGGGTCTTACAGCTTTAAACGGTTTTACAATTGCCATTCACTTGTTTTAAGTTTATAAATATCGTTTAGTTTAATAGTTTTATAATTTGATTTGCCAATTCTAAACCTGCTCTTTCTTGTGCTTCTTTTGTTAATGAGGCAATGTTTGGAGAAAGTGAAATTTCTGGATTCATCAAAAGTTGAACTGCAGGTATTGGTTCTGTTTCAAAAACATCTAAACCAGCATATTGTACCTTACCGCTTTCAATAGCTTTTATCAAATCTACTTCATTAAGAATACCACCTTTAGCAGTATTTATAAAACCAACACCATCTTTCATTTTTTCAAACTCAGCAGAAGTTATAACGTGTGTATCATGATTTGTTAAATGTAAAGAAATAAAATCAGATTCTTTTAATACATCTGCTATAGCCACTGTATGAATTGTAAAATCTACTTTTTGATGATTATAAAAATCTAAAGTTATCGTGGCTTCTTCAATAAAATCATCAAAAGCCATTACTTGCATTCCCAATCCAATAGCTATTTTTGCTACTTCTTGACCAACTTTGTCAAACCCCAAAATACCAATAGTTTTACCTCTTAATTCACTTCCTAAAGCATATGCTTTGTTAAGTTCATTAAAACGTGAATCACCTTCAAGAGGCATTTCTCTGTTAGATGAATGTAAAAAACGAGCCATACCAAATAAGTGCGCAAAAACTAATTCTGCATTAGCGATTGTAGAGGCATTTGTTGTATTAATAACGTGTAAACCGTTATCGATAGCAAAATCAACATCAATATTATCCATAGTAACACTTGAGTTTCCAATCAATTTTAAAGATGGACAAGCTTCTATTAATTCTTGTCTAATTTGGGTGTTTTTGTTCACTAAAACAGCGTCTATATTATTGGCATTTATAAAATTTTCTAGTTGGTTTTGAGCAACTTTAGTGCTATTTACTTCAAAACCTGCTTTTTCTAGAGCTTCAATTCCTTTTAATGTAATTCCGTCGTTTGCTAATATGATCATTATTGCGCTACAAATTCAATTTTAGAAAACCTATTGTTAAAGATCTTCTATGTATTAGTTAATTATTACGTTCTAGTTCTTGCATTACATCTACTAAAGCTTGTACACTGTATAAAGGTAATGCATTGTACATGCTTGCTCTGTAGCCACCTACAGATCTATGGCCATGTAAACCATTAATATTTGCATCTTGCCACATTTTATCGAATTTTTCTGATAATGATTCATCAGTTAATACAAATGTTGCATTCATAATACTTCTGTCTTCTTTAGCTACAATACCTTTAAATAAAGAATTTCTATCGATCTCTGCATACAATAGTTCCGCTTTTTTCTGGTTTACTTTTTCTATAAATGGAATTCCACCTAAATCTTTTAACCACTGTAAAGTAAGCATAGAAACATAAATAGGAAAAACGGCAGGTGTATTAAACATACTTTCTTTTTCTAGATGTACTTGGTAATTTAACATAGAAGGGATGTGCCTATCTACTTTGCCAAGAATTGCTTCTTTAAGTATGACTAAGGTAGTTCCTGCAGGGCCCATATTTTTTTGAGCTCCAGCATAAATTAAATCGAACTTTTCAAAATCTAATTGACGCGAAAAGATATCTGAACTCATGTCGCAAACCAAAGGCACAGTTGTCTCTGGGAAACTTTTCATTTGAGTGCCAGCAATAGTATTGTTGCTAGTGCAATGAAAATAATCTACATCATTTGGAATTGAATATTCTTTAGGAATGTAGCTGAAATTGTTGTCTTTAGATGAGGCTACTTCTACAATTTTACCAAACTCTTTCGCTTCTTTTATGGCTTTAGTAGACCATGTGCCTGTGTTTAAATAAGCCGCTTTTTTGTTGAGTAAGTTGTATGCTACCATTAAAAACTCCATGCTTGCGCCTCCATGTAAAAATAGCGCTTTGTACCCTTTGTTTTCTAATCCTAATAGTTCTAAAGCCAAACTTTTTGCCTTTTCAATTACATTTACAAAGTGTTTACTTCTGTGAGATATTTCTATCAATGATAAATTATCATCATTAAAATTTAGAATAGCTTCAGATGCTTTTTGTAAAACGTCTTCAGGTAAAATACAAGGGCCAGCACTAAAATTGTGTTTTTTCATTTGTTATAATTTAGATAAAAACGCTAAGGTGTTTACACCATCTGCATAATCAGTTAGTTTTGGATGTTGTGTTTGTCCAAAAGCAACTTCATTTTCCAGAAAATCTTTAGCTACAATACATTGAATTTTTTCGCTATCCTCATACAATTTGATTTTTAAATCAATTTCATTTTCGTAATACTCGTAAAAAATAGTTGCTATAGGAGAGGAGTAGCTTTCATCTTCCTTAATCATTAAAAAACCATTTTCTAGCAGATCAAATTCACTCATCAAATAAACGGCCTTATTGTAATCGTAATTATTGGCATATTTGGCATTATTAATTAGATCTTTTTTGGTGAACATACCGTTAAAAAAAGCATCAAAATTATAGCCCTTAGGAACGTATAATTTAGAAACAGATCTACACCCTAATCCAAAATATTGAAAAATATCATTGGCTAAGCCAACATAATCATCTTCAGTTTCATTACCTCTTATTACTGCAACAGAGTTTCTACTTTTTCTTATAATACTTGGTTTATCTTTAAAATAATACTCAAAATAACGAACTGTATTATTGCTTCCTGTGGCAATAACTGCGTCAAAATTGGTTAATTTTTCTTCGGTAAATGTTATTTTTCCTTTAAAGTTGTTATCTATATATTCTAGATATTTAGCTAAGAAAGGAAGCAAATATTTATCGTTAGAAGATTGTTTAACCAGTACTGAATGTCCTGAGATTAATACAGACAAAAAATCGTGAAAACCGACTAAAGGAATATTTCCTGCCATAATTATAGCCACCTTTTTTGTTGATTCTTGGTATAGTCTTACTTCTTTTGTGAATTTAGTTAAGTTCTCTCCTGTTAGGGCTTCAGCCCAACTTTGTAAAGCAAATAAAATATTGTCTTTAGTAAACCAAGAATTGTTTTCTTGTGCTAATTTAATTTGATGCTGAAAACCATCAAAAAATAAATCGTTATACTCAATATTTGGTTTCTTATCAATCTTAGTTGGTGAAAACTGACGTAAAAAGTCACCTAATTTTACGAATGCCGTAATTCTGTTTTGAATACTAGTCATTTATTTGGTTGTCTATTATTTTGGTTTTATTTTTGCAAAAGCAAAGGTACAAAACAGAAAAGAAAATTATGGCAATTATAATAACAGATGAGTGTATAAATTGTGGAGCTTGTGAGCCTGAATGCCCTAATACTGCAATCTATGAAGGTGCAGATGATTGGAAATACGCTGATGGTACAGATTTGAGTGGAAATATTGTGTTACCAAACGGAAAATATGCAAACGCAGACGAAGACCAAGAGCCTGTTTCTGATGAAATATATTATATAGTTGCAGATAAATGTACTGAATGTAAAGGTTTTCATGAAGAACCACAATGTGCTGCAGTTTGTCCTGTAGACTGTTGTGTACCTGATGAAGATAATGTTGAATCAAAAGAAGTTTTGCTAGAAAAACAAGCATTTATGCATAATTCATAAAAACTTAAAAATACGATACTAAAAAAAGCCTCTGATAATTTAGAGGCTTTTTTTTATTCACGCTTTTTAAGATACTTTTTGAATAAATAAAAGATTTTAGTTTTCCGATTAAAAATAAGTTTAAGTTTAACAAAGTATTATATTTGCATTCTTAAAATTTAAGAATACTTAACTTAATTTAAGTTAAATACTATTCTTTAAACTGTAAATTTTATTTATGAAAGCTGGAATTGTAGGATTACCAAACGTAGGAAAATCAACTTTATTTAACTGTTTATCAAATGCAAAAGCGCAGAGTGCAAACTTTCCTTTTTGTACCATAGAACCTAATTTAGGAGTGGTAAATGTACCAGATACTAGAATTGAAAACTTAGAAGAATTGGTAAACCCAGAAAAGGTGGTGCCAGCTACTGTAGAAATTGTAGATATTGCAGGTTTAGTAAAAGGGGCAAGTAAAGGGGAAGGTTTAGGAAATCAGTTCTTAGCAAATATTAGAGAAACAGATGCTATTTTGCACGTGTTACGTTGTTTTGATAATGACAATATTATTCATGTTGATAATTCAATAGATCCTGTTAGAGATAAAGAAACTATTGATATTGAGCTACAATTAAAAGATTTAGAAACAGTTCAAAAACGTTTAGAGCGTGTAAAAAGAACTGCAAAAACAGGGAATAAAGAAGCTCAGGCTGAATTAGTTGTTTTGCAGAAAATAGAAGACACTTTACTACAGAGTAAATCTGTAAGAGCTTTAGATTTTAACGAAAAAGAAATAGAGTTTGTACAATCGTTACAATTTATTACTGCAAAACCAGTGTTGTACGTGTGTAATGTTGATGAAAATTCAGCAGTTTCTGGTAATGCATATGTAGATAAAGTAAGAGAAGCGGTAAAAGAAGAAGATGCAGAAGTTATTGTGTTGGCAGTTGGTACAGAAGCAGATATTACTGAATTAGACGACTATGAAGAGCGTCAAATGTTTTTAGCTGATATTGGCCTAGAAGAAGCTGGTGTTTCACGTTTAATACGTTCTGCCTATAAATTATTAAACCTACAGACTTATTTTACTGCGGGTGTTAAAGAAGTAAGAGCTTGGACAATTCCTATTGGTTCAACGGCTCCTCAAGCTGCAGGGGTTATTCATACAGATTTCGAAAAAGGATTTATTAGAGCAGAAACTATTGCTTATGAAGACTACGTAACTTATGGTTCTGAAGCTAAAGTAAAAGAAGCGGGTAAAATGAGAGTAGAAGGTAAGGAGTATATCGTTAAAGACGGTGATGTTATGCATTTTCGATTTAATGTGTAACGAAAACAAAAAAATAAAAAAACCTCAATAATTAATTTTATTGAGGTTTTTTTTATCAGCATATTATCCTTTGTAAAAAGGAAGTTTTACAACTGTTGCAGGAATTGCTTTCTTACGAATCTGAATTTTAATTTGAGACCCTGGCTTTGTAAAGGGTGTGGTAACATATCCTAAACCAATACCTTTACTTAAACTTGGACTCATTGTTCCAGAAGTAACATTTCCAATCTTAGTAACTTCATTATCTACAATATCATAACCCTGTCTTGGGATACCTCTTTCATTTAACTCAAAAGCAACTAATTTTCTCGATGGTTTTTCTTCTTTTTGTTTTGCTAAAGCTTCAGAGTTTACAAAATCTTTAGTAAACTTTGTAATCCAACTTAAACCAGCTTCAATTGGCGATGTGGTATCATTAATATCATTTCCATATAAACAATACCCCATTTCTAAACGTAACGTGTCTCTTGCAGCTAAACCAATTGGTTGAATACCAAATTCTGCTCCTGCTAAAAATACGCTATTCCAAATTTGTTCTACTGCTTCGTTTTTACAGTAAATTTCAAATCCGCCAGAACCTGTATAACCCGTTGCAGAAATAATTACATTTTCTATGCCAGCAAAATCACCTACTTTAAATTTATAAAAAGGGATGTCAGCCAAATCTAAAGAAGAAAGCGATTGCATTGCTTCTATAGCTTTAGGCCCTTGAATGGCTAACAAAGAATACTCATCAGATAAATCTCTTAAATCAGCACCAAACTCTTCATTGTATTTAGAAATCCAATTCCAATCCTTCTCAATATTAGAAGCATTTACTACTAATAAATATTGATCTTCTTTAATTCTATAACAAATTAAATCATCTACAATTCCGTTTTCTTTGTTTGGGAAACAGCTGTATTGTGCATCACCAATTTCTAATTTAGAAGCATCATTAGAAGTAACCTTTTGTATTAGGGCTAAAGCATTCTCTCCAGACACTAAAAATTCCCCCATATGACTTACGTCAAAAACTCCCACAGACTCTCTTACAGTTAAGTGTTCTGCAGTTACGCCTTCGTATTGAACTGGCATGTTAAAGCCAGCAAAAGGCACCATTTTTGCTCCTAGCTTTTCGTGAACTTTATGTAAAGCAATATTTTTCATGTATAGATTTCTTAAATTTTCGGCTAAATTATTGAAAATTCAGCAATAAGTAAGCACTAAAATTCTGTTAATATTTGTACTTAAAAAAGAATTAATCTTACATTTGAAATATCAATTCAAGAAAATATGAGACCACTAAAATTATTTTTATTCCTTTTTTCACTTTTTTCTTTACACTTTAGTGCACAAATACCAACTGATTTTTTATCTAAAGATTTTCATAAAAATAGAAGAGAAGTTTTACGCTCTAAAATGCCAAAAAACTCAGTAGCTGTTGTGTTTGCAAATCCTTTAAGGAATAGAGCTAATGATGTAGATTATGTGTTTCATCAAGATCCTAATTTTTACTATTTAACAGGTTATAGAGAACCAAATGGAGTATTGATCTTGTTTTCTGAAAATCAAACAGATACTGAAGGTAGTACTTATAACGAAATATTATATGTACAACAACGAGATGCAAGAGCAGAACAATGGAATGGAAAACGTTTAGGAGTTGAAGGCGCTAAAAATGAATTAGGTTTTGATATGGCTTTTAACGCATCAGAATTCTTAAACTCAGATATCAACTTTAAAGGGTTTGATAAAGTTTACATAGAAAAATTTAATGACGATTACAGAAATTTAAGTGGTGCAGATATTTTTGATTTAGTGAAATCATTTAAAATGAAAGCGGAATACAATCCTGATGCTTATTTATCTAGAATGAAAGAATATGTATACAATAATATAGCCCAAGCTCCAATTGAGAGTAGTGCAAATGTTATTAATATTATAGATCGTTTAGCAACAAGATCTGAAGAGATTAAGAATGATAAGTTGTTAAATGCTTACAAAACAGCAGCATCTGATGCCATTAGAAAAGAAGTTCAGCAAAAAATTTCTTTAGCCTTAACACCAAGTACGAATATTGATTTAGATTTTTTACCAGGAACTTTAGCAACAATGCGCGAAGTTAAAACAACTCAAGAAGTTAAGTTATTAAGAAAAGCTGTAAGAATTTCTGCTGTTGGTCAAATAGAAGTAATGAAAGCAATGAAACCACACATGTCTGAAACTGAGTTGCAGGGTATTCATGAATTTGTATACAAAAAATATGGTGCTGAGTATGAAGGTTATCCATCTATAGTAGGTGCAGGTAATAATGGCTGTATTTTGCATTACATAGAAAATAACAAAACCAAGGTTGGTAACGATTTAGTACTCATGGATCTTGGAGCAGAGTATAGAGGTTTTACAGCAGATGTAACACGTACAATACCTGCAAATGGAAAGTTTACTGAAGAACAAAAACAAATTTATGATTTGGTATACGAAGCACAAGAAGCTGGTATTTCCTTGTATACAATTGGTACAAAAATGAGTGCACCCAATCAAGCAGCCAGAAAAATTGTGAATGAGGGTTTGTTTAAACTGGGTATTATTAAATCTGTAGATGAAAGACACAACTATTTTCCTCACGGTACTTCACATCATATTGGTTTGGATGTTCATGATCCAGGTAACTACAACACCTTTGAGGAAAATATGATAGTTACTATGGAGCCTGGAATATACATTCCTGAAGGTAGTCCATGTGATAAAAAGTGGTGGGGAATTGGTATACGCATTGAAGATGATATCTTAGTAACCAAAAACGGTCCTGTTAACTTATCTGAAGAAGCCCCAAGAACTACTGAAGCTATTGAAGCAATGATGGCTAAAAAGTCTGTTTTAGATGAATTTATATTACCTGATTTAGATGAGTAAGGAGCAACCTAATAATCCATTACATGGTATAAAGTTAGCTACAATTCTAGAGGAATTGTATTTAGAATATGGTTGGGAAGAATTGGGGTATGCCTTAAACATTAATGCATTTAAAAATAACCCTAGTTATAAATCTTCTTTAAAATTTTTAAGAACCACACCTTGGGCAAGAGAGAAAGTAGAAAAGTTTTACTTAAAAAACATGATTGTTTAATTTTTTGAAGCTATTTCCAGCTTTCATTACTCGCTTTTTTAAACTGAATAGGTTCAGCCTAAAAAGAGCTCAAACAATACGTTCAATCTGGGCTAAACGTATTTGCAAACATTTAGGATTAATCTTTAGCTAGATATAATTTTTAAAACTAATTCTTTCGTCAATGGTTTACCATTGGCGATTTTTTTTATGTTTTCGAAGGTAAACACAAAATTGCAACCCGATTTGTAGTTAGAACAGCCATAAGCAGATTTACCTTTTAAAACGGTTCCTTCCTTACATTTTGGACATGGAATTATATCATTATTTGCATTTGTTTTAGCGGTATCCACTTGTTTTATCTTAGGTTCAAGTTTTAGGTTAAAACTATCATCAAATCGAATTAGGCCTTCCACTTTTTCATCATTTAAAACAAAACCTTTAAGATTAGTTGTGCAACCTTTATCTATAAGCCTTATAATTTGGTTTTCAGACACTTTTTTATCATAAATAACAAACGGAATTTTAAAATCGCAATTATTTTTATATTCAGAACAACCATAGGCAGAAGATCCTTTCAATAGCTTACCTTGTTTACATTTTGGGCAGGTTTTGCCTAGTACTTGTTTTTTTGTTTTGCTTTTAGTTTTGGCAGCAGGTAAAGTGACTTTTTGTGTTTCAGAAGAAATTCTTTTTTTAACTTTATTAGATCGCACTTCATAAACCAATTCATCAACCATTTTTTTCATATTGTTAATGAATGTTCCTGCATTGAATTCACCACGTTCAATTTCTTTCAAGCGTTTTTCCCATCTACCAGTTAACTCTGCAGACTTTAACAATTCATTATCAATAATATTAATGAGGTCAATACCAGTTTGTGTAGGTAAAACTAGTTTCTTTTTACGTTCTATGTATTTTCTTCTAAATAAAGTTTCTATAATGCTGGCTCTTGTAGATGGCCTACCAATTCCATTTTCTTTCATTAGCTCACGCATTTCATCATCATCTACTTGTTTGCCTGCAGTTTCCATGGCTCTAAGTAAACTTGCCTCTGTAAAATTTCTTGGTGGTTTTGTCTCTTTTTCTAAAAAAGAAGGTTCATGCTTACCCTTTTCGCCCTTAATAAATGATGGTAAATTCGCAGCTACATTCAGTTCTTTTTTAAGGGTAGATTCTTTGGTTTCAAAAACAACTCGCCAACCTTTGTTAATAATTTCTTTACCAGTAGTTTTAAAAGGCACTTCTGCAGCCTTACCCATTACTGAAGTATTCGATACATCAGAATCTGGATAAAAAACAGCGATAAACCTTTTGGTAATAATATCATAAACTTGTTGCTGATTGTATTGCAAATTGCCTTGAATTCCTGTTGGAATTATGGCATGATGATCGGTTACCTTTTTGTCATCAAAAACACGTTTGGTTTTCTTTATTTTATTGCCTAAAAGTGGTTGAGTTAGCTGACTGTAATTGGTTAATTTTGATAAAATTCCGTGAATTTTTGGGTACAAATCATTAGGTAAAAAAGTAGTATCCACTCTTGGGTAGGTAACTACTTTCATTTCGTATAATTTCTGAACAATTTTTAGAGTTTCATCTGCAGAAAATCCAAATTTATTATTACAATATACCTGTAAACCTGTTAAATCGAAAAGTTTAGGAGCGTACTCTTTTCCTTTCTTTTTAGTAACCGAAATAATTTCAAAATCAGACTGTGCAACTTTATCTGCCAATATTTGACCATCTTCCTTTTTTAGAAAACGACCATCTTCATAATTAAAAAGAGTATTTCTATAGGTAGTTTGCAGCTCCCAATACGATTGTGGCTTAAAATGCTGAATTTCGTGATATCGATTCACCAACATTGCTAGAGTAGGAGTTTGCACTCTACCTACAGAAAGCACTTGTTTGTAGCCTCCAAATTTTACGGTGTACAAACGTGTAGCATTTAAACCTAAAAGCCAATCACCAATTGCTCTAGAATACCCTGCATAATAGAGGTTATCATATTTATCTGCAGATTCTAAATTATTAAAACCTTCTTTTATAGCCTCTTCAGTCAAGGATGAAATCCACAGGCGTTGTACTTTACCTTTGTAATTACATTGATTGATAACCCATCTTTGAATGAGTTCTCCTTCAGTTCCTGCATCACCACAATTGATAACAACATCTGCTTTTTCAAATAAAGATTTAACAATGTTAAACTGTTTTTTTATTCCAGAATCACCTGTAACTTTCGTATCAAAGCGTTCAGGAAGCATGGGTAAGTTGTTCAAATCCCAACTTTTCCAATGCGGTTTATAATCTTTAGGTTCTAAAAGCGTGCATAAATGACCGAATGTATACGTTACAGCATATCCATTCCCTTCATAGAATCCATCACGTTTTGTTTTGGCTCCAAGAATGTTTGCAATTTCTCTTGCTACACTTGGTTTTTCGGCTATACATACTTTCATAACTTATAGCGTTATTAAATACGTTACATCAATAATCTCAAAACTAGTTATACTACCTAGATCTAAAGAATTTTCTTTATTGTAAATAATTTCACAACTAGAATTTGCCTCTAGTTCTAGACAATTACTCGTGTTTGCACTAGATGAAGTAAAAGAATCATTATTTATTCTTGTGGTTACATAAGGAAGCCCCTTTACATATGTATCACTTAAATTATTTAAGGTAATCTTATAAGAGATTTTACTAGTATTATTGCCAGTATCAGCAACGATATTTAATTCAGTAACCTCGTAAGAAAAAGCATTTAATTTGGGTAACTCTTCAATGGTTTTAGCAATATTTGGTGTCTGGAAATCGCAATCGACCAATTGAGTAATTTCTGGTAGCACTGTAATACCTGTTGGACTAGTAATTGTAAAGCTATTTTGTACGATTATTTCCTTTTGACAATCACTCTGAGTGTCATTACAGGAACCTATAAAAATTAAAAAAAAAATAAAAAAAAATACTTTTTTAATTTGAATCATTATAAAATATTAAAGTCTCCAAATTAACTAATTATTTTTTCAAAAGCCAATCTTTTTGCTTGATAACTTGTATAAATAATTCCACAATATTGGTACCCAAGTTTTTTAATTAGAGATTGCATGCCTAAATTATCCTCATGGGTATCAATTTTTAAACTTTGGATATTTTTTTCTAAAAGAACTTGGTGAAATTCATCAAATAAAAAGGTAGCTAAACCTAACTTTCTGTATTCTTTTTTAATTGCCAATCGATGTATAACACCATAGTCTTTGTATTCAGCGACAAGCCATTCGCCACCAATTATCTTTTTATAAGTAGGCTCATTTCTTAAGGTAAACATAGAAGTTGCCATAATTGTGTCATCATCATTCACAACCACAAAACTTTCACTTTTTTCAATATCGTTTTCTACTTGTTCAGCATTAGGATATCCATTTTGCCACTGGTCAATATTTTGAGAAGCCAAATAGGTCTTAGCATCATTGATGATAACCATAATTTGTGCAACATCATTCAAGCTAGAACGTCTAATTTTCATCTGTAAATGAGTTTATATCATTTTAAAATCTAGTAATAATTTTCCATTTACAGAACATTGTAAATGATCGCCTTTAAAAATTTCTCCTTTTCCTAAAGCAGGAGTTCCTGTAAAAATTAAGTCTCCTGGTTGTAAGGTCATGTATTCAGAAATAAAAGAAATAATATCAGCAAAATTGTTAATCATATATGTTGTATTGCTCTTTTGTTTTTCTTCTCCATTAATTTTTAAATCAAAATCAATGTTAGCTAAATTATAAGCAGAAATTGGTTTAAAACTAGAAATTGGTGCTGCTCCATCAAAACCTTTTGCAAACTCCCAAGGATGTTTTGTTTCTCTTGCATTGGTTAAGATGTCTTTTGCTGTGTAGTCGATACCAATTGCAATTTCTGAAATGTAAGAATTGGCTTCTTCTTTGTTAATGTTCTTGCCTTCTTTACCAATTTTTACAACCAATTCAACTTCGTAAATTAGTTCATTGGTTATACTACTTGGGTAAAGTACATCACAATTCACAGCTAAGCTAGATTCTGGTTTTGAGAAAATAAATTTTTTACCTTTCTTTTTTTCTGGAATGTCTTTTAAGTCTATAACGTAATTGCTTCCTATACCTAGAATTTTCATGATTTGGTTGATTTTATTAAGAGTAAATGTAAAAAAATATCCACTAAAAATTTTGATTTCTTAGTGGATTTGTAGTGATTAATAGTTATTGTTAAGCTGTTACTTCAGCTTTTTGAACTTCTTTTTTTGTTGGAAGTTCTACATTTTCTTGATTTTTTAAAATATCTTGGATGGTTTGTCTTTTTCTAATTAGATAATCTTTACCGTCTACAAGCATTACTTCTGCAGGTAAATAGCGTGAATTGTAATTAGAAGCCATAGAAAAGCAGTAGGCACCAGCATTATGAAAACATAACACATCTTCCTCAGATATTTCAGCTATTCTTCTATTGGAAGCAAACGTATCTGTTTCACAAATATAACCTACAACTGAATAATAACGATCTCTACCTTTAGGATTAGAGATGTTTGTGATGTGATGATAAGAATTGTACATCATTGGCCTTACCAGATGATTAAATCCAGAATCTACATGCGCAAAAACTGTAGATGTAGTTTGTTTTACCACGTTAACTTTTGCTAAGAAAACACCTGCTTCTGACACTAAGAACTTACCAGGCTCAAACATTAGGGTAATATCTTTACCATAATCTGCACAGAATTCGTTAAATCTTTCCGATAATTGAATACCCAATTGCTCAATATCAGTAGAAATGTCTCCTTCTTTATAGGGTACTTTGAAGCCACTTCCAAAATCAATGAAATCTATATTTTTAAATTGACGAGCAACATCGAATAAAATATCTGAGGCACGTAAAAAGGTGTCGATATCTAAAATATCAGATCCTGTATGCATATGAATTCCGTTGATGTTCATTCCAGTATTCTCTACAACACGTTTAATGTGTGGAACTTGGTGAATTGAAATTCCGAATTTAGAGTCAATATGTCCCACAGAAATCTTAGAATTTCCTCCAGCCATAATGTGTGGATTTATTCTAACACAAACAGGAATTTCTGGATGTTTCTGACCAAAAATTTCTAAAATAGATAGGTTATCAATATTAATTTGAACACCCAATTTTGCAACTTCTTCAATTTCTTGAAGAGAAACACCATTTGGTGTATAAATAATATTTTTAGGATTGATTCCTGTTGTTAAGCCTAACTGAACTTCTTGATAAGAAACAGTGTCTAAACCTGCCCCTAAATTTTTAAAAAATTTTAAAATATTAATATTGGATAATGCTTTTACAGCGTAATTTAATTTTAAATTTTTAACATTACTGAATGCATTGGTTAACCTATGGTATTGAGAAGCAATTTTATCTGTATCATAGACATACAAGGGGCTTCCATATTTAGTTGCTAATTCTACAAGTTGAGAGTTATTCACGATTATTTATTTTATTGATTTCAAAAGTACTTAATTCCTTTATGTAAAGCGTATTTGTTTAAAAATACAACACATTGTTTTTTTTTGTGATTTTTATTCAATTCAAACAAGATAAAAATAGCATTCATTTTTTAAACAAGAGTAGTGCTTATCGTTGAAATCCTGTTAATAACTAATTAGTTTTACTATTTTATTAATTGGATGATAATCTTATCTTGCAAGTACTTCAATCCTAATAATAGTAAGCGATTACATGAGTAAAGAAACAAAATATACAGAAGATAATATTAGATCATTAGATTGGAAAGAGCACATTAGAATGCGTCCAGGAATGTATATTGGAAAGTTAGGAGATGGTTCTTCTGCAGACGATGGTATTTATATTCTTGTAAAAGAGGTCTTAGACAACTCTATTGATGAATATGTCATGGGAGCAGGTAAAACCATTGAAATTTCTATACAAGGAAGTAAAGTTACCGTTCGTGACTATGGACGTGGTATCCCTTTAGGAAAAGTGGTAGATGTTGTTTCTAAAATGAATACTGGAGGTAAATACGATTCAAAGGCCTTTAAAAAATCTGTTGGCTTAAATGGGGTAGGTACTAAGGCAGTAAATGCATTATCTTCTTATTTTAGAGTAGAATCTTCACGTGAAGGGAAATCTGCATCAGCAGAATTTAATCAAGGAAATTTAGAGAATCAAGAGTTTTTAGAGGAAACATCTCGTAGAAAAGGAACTAAAGTTTCTTTTATACCTGATGAAACTATATTTAAAAACTACAAATTCAGAAATGAATATGTAGCTAAAATGCTTAAGAATTACGTGTACTTAAACCCTGGTTTAACGATAATTTTTAATGGAGAAAAATTCTTTTCTAAAAATGGGTTAAAAGATTTATTAGAGGATAATAATAATACGGATGATATGTTGTATCCTATTATCCATTTAAAAGGAGATGATATAGAAGTTGCTTTAACCCATAGCAAAACGCAGTATTCAGAAGAATATTATTCGTTTGTAAATGGGCAACATACTACACAAGGAGGTACCCACCAATCTGCTTTTAGAGAAGCTATTGTAAAAACAATTCGAGAATTTTATGGTAAAAATTTTGAAGCTTCCGATGTTCGTAAATCTATTATTGCTGCAATAGCTATAAAAGTAATGGAACCTGTTTTTGAAAGCCAAACCAAAACAAAGTTAGGTTCTACAGATATGGGAGGTGATTTACCCACAGTACGAACATATATTAATGATTTTATAAAAACAAAACTTGATAATTTTTTACATAAAAACACCGATGTTGCAGACAAACTTTTAAAGAAAATAGTTCAGGCAGAGAAAGAAAGAAAAGAATTATCAGGAATTAGAAAGTTAGCAAGAGATAGAGCAAAAAAAGCAAGTTTACACAATAAAAAATTACGTGATTGTAGAATTCATTTAGGAGATATAAAAAAGGAGAATTATTTAGAGACTACATTATTTATTACTGAGGGTGATTCTGCATCTGGATCTATCACAAAATCTAGAAATGTAAATACGCAAGCTGTTTTTAGTTTAAAAGGTAAGCCTTTAAATTCTTATGGATTAAGTAAAAAGATTGTTTATGAAAACGAGGAATTTAATCTTTTGCAAGCAGCTTTAAACATAGAAGATGGCTTAGAGGACTTAAGATATAATAATATAGTAATTGCAACAGATGCAGATGTAGATGGGATGCACATTCGATTGTTGTTAATCACCTTTTTTCTTCAGTTTTTTCCTGAATTAATTAAAGAAGGACATTTGTATATTTTAGAAACTCCTTTGTTTAGAGTTCGAAATAAAAAAGAAACATTCTACTGTTATTCAGATGAGGAAAAAAGAGCAGCTATAGAAAAATTAAAAGGGAAACCAGAAATTACTCGATTTAAAGGATTGGGTGAAATATCACCTAATGAATTTGTACATTTTATTGGTGATGATATACGTTTAGATCCAGTAATGTTAGATAAAGAAATGACCATAGAACAGATGTTGCAATTTTATATGGGTAAGAACACCCCAGATAGACAAAAATTTATCATTAACAATTTAAAGGTCGAATTAGATTACGTAGAAGAGGAGGTTTAGAACATGAGCGAAGAAATAAACGAAAACGAACAAGAATTAACGAATCTAGATTCTAATACAGATTCACATCAAGAAGAAACCATAACCAAAGTTACAGGAATGTACAAAGAGTGGTTTTTAGACTATGCTTCTTATGTTATTTTAGAAAGAGCTGTCCCTTCTTTAGAAGATGGATTAAAACCAGTTCAGCGTAGAATAATGCATTCTATGAAAGATTTGGATGATGGTAGGTATAACAAGGTTGCTAATATTGTAGGGCATACCATGCAATATCATCCGCATGGAGATGCTTCAATCGCAGACGCTATGGTTCAAATTGGCCAGAAAGAATTGCTGATAGACATGCAAGGAAACTGGGGTAATATTTTAACAGGAGATAGAGCTGCAGCATCAAGGTATATAGAAGCGCGTTTGTCTAAGTTTGCGCTAGACGTAGTTTTTAACCCAAAAACAACTGAATGGAAGTTATCTTATGATGGTAGAAGAAAAGAACCTATAGATTTACCAGTAAAGTTTCCTTTACTATTGGCTCAAGGAGCAGAAGGTATTGCAGTGGGTTTATCTACTAAAGTGTTACCACATAACTTTAATGAATTAATAGATGCGTCTATTAAATATTTAAAAGGAAGAAGCTTTAAAATTCTGCCTGATTTTTTAACAGGAGGTATTGCAGATTTCACCAATTATAATGATGGTAAAAGAGGGGGGAAGGTTCGGATAAGAGCTAAGATATCTCAGTTAGATAAAAAAACATTAGTTATTTCAGAGATTCCTTTTTCTACAACAACATCTTCTTTAATTGATAGTATTTTAAAAGCGAATGATAAAGGTAAAATTAAAATAAAAAAAATTGAGGATAATACTGCTGCAGAGGTAGAGATTTTGGTGCATTTACCACCTAATGTTTCTCCAGATAAATCTATAGATGCACTGTATGCGTTTACCAATTGCGAAACCTCTATTTCTCCCTTAGCTTGTACTATTAAAGATAATAAACCTGTTTTTGTAGGTGTTTCGGATATGCTTAAGCATTCTACAGATTTAACGGTAGCTCTTTTAAAACGGGAATTAGAAATTCAGTTAAATGAGTTAGAAGAACAATGGCACTTTTCATCTTTAGAGCGAATTTTTATTGAAAATAGAATTTATAGAGACATCGAAGAGCAAGAGACTTGGCCTGGTGTAATTGATGCGATAGACAAAGGTCTAAAACCTCATATTAAACATTTAAAAAGACCAATTACAGAAGAAGATATTACGCGACTTACAGAAATAAGAATTAAGAAAATATCTAAGTTTGATATTGATAAAGCCAAACAATATATAGAAAGTTTGGAAGATAAAATTACTGGTGTTAAAAATCATTTAGAAAATTTAATAGAGTTTGCTATTGATTATTTTAAAAGGTTAAAAGACACCTATGGTAAAGGCAAAGAACGCAAGACAGAAATACGAATTTTTGATGATATTGAGGCCTCTAAAGTTGCCATGAATAATGCCAAACTATATGTAAATAAATCAGAAGGATTTATTGGTACTTCATTAAGACGAGATGAATTTGTTACCGATTGCTCAGATATAGACGATATTATTGTTTTTAGAAAAGATGGTGTAATGTTAATAACAAAGGTAGAAGCTAAAACTTTTGTAGGAAAAGATATTATACATCTTGCTGTCTTTAAAAAGAAAGATAAACGTACTGTTTATAATATGATGTATAGGGAGGGTAAAAGTGGTTCTAGTTACATGAAACGTTTTAATGTTACCTCTGTTACAAGAGATAAAGAATATAATTTAGTTAACGGTAGTAAAGGTGCTCTAGTTCATTACTTTTCTGCAAATCCTAATGGTGAAGCAGAAGTTGTAACTATAAATTTAAGGGCAGTAGGTAGCGTTAAGAAACTAAAATGGGATATTGATTTTGCCGATTTAGCTTTAAAAGGTAGGGCAGTACGTGGAAATACAATTACTAAATATGCCATTAAAAATGTAGAATTTAAATCTGAGGGAGTATCTACATTAAAACCAAGAAAAATATGGTTTGATGACGCTGTGCAAAGACTAAATGTAGATAATAGGGGTGAGCTTCTTGGTGAGTTTAGAGCAGAAGATAAATTATTAATCATAACACAAAGCGGGAAAGTAAAAGCTGTTAAACCAGATTTAGCCATGCATTTTGAAGATGATATGATTGTTTTAGAAAAATGGAAACCCAACAAACCAATCTCTGTAATTTATTTTGATGGAGATAAAGAGCGTTATTATGTAAAACGTTTTCTAATAGAAACACCAGAAAAAGAAGAGGAATTTATATCTGATCACCCAAAAAGCCAATTAGAAATTGTAACCACAGACCATAGGCCAATTGCAGAGGTGCAATTTTCTAAGAGAACTTTAGAGCATAAAGAAGTAAATTTTGAAGATTTCATCGCTGTTAAAGGTATTAAGGCACTAGGAAATCAATTAACAACAGATAAAATTAAAAATGTAAATTTATTAGAACCCTTACCTTATATAGAGCCCGAAGAAAAAAAAACAGATGATATTGAAGTCATCGAAGAACAAATTTTAGAAGATAAATTACCTTTAAAGATTTCTGAAGCTGATGCTAAAAAAACAGTAACTCAAGAGCTTTCTGCGAAAGAAAAAGCAAAGTTAGCTTTGGAACAATCAATAGCTAAGAAAAAAGCAGAACAAAAAAAAATAGATGATGAAAATCAGACGAAACTTTTTTAACTAAAAAAGCGTTCTTCTTCAGTGAACGCTTTTTATATATTTCTTTTGTAACACTATTTCATTTTTTCAAAAAATGTCATTTTATAATCTGGCAGTAAATTTCGATCTATTATTTTAATAATATCTTTTAAAACTAGATCGGGTCTAGTAGGTGCTAACTCATAGTAAATGATACCACCTGTTTTTCCTTTTTTTAAAGCAGCACTATAAATTTCATCCTTTTTGAACGCATTAAATTCTTTATAAATTTTATGATATGCTATCATTTGCTCTTTAGAGTAAAAATATCCTGGAGCAATCCAAAAGTCTGCATCTGCTGCTTTATCGAACACACTTTCTATGCTTAAAGATAAACTTCCTTTTCCTTTAGTATGACTCCAAATATAATTTATATTCGCATCTTTTAAAAATTGTGCTACAAAACTACCTCCAGCAGGTAGATTCCAAATGCCTTTATTCATTATTGCACCAGATAAGATAGTAGGGTTGTTTTCAATTTTTTTTGCTATTTTTTTTGCTTCTAAATAATTTGTTTCAATTTCATTAAAAATACGATTCGCCTCCTTTTCTTTATTAAAAAGAACACCAAAAAATTTAATCCACTCTGCTCTTCCCAATGGTGTTTCTTCTAACCAATCACCATTATAAATAACGTTAACTCCAGACTTTTGAATAACTGTTAAGGATTTATCTAAGTTAGTTATACTATAACCAACAACTAAATCTGGATCTAGGTTTAGAATAATTTCAGTGTTTAATGAGGTTTCTTTACCAATTTCTGTGATCAATCCATCATCAATACGTTTCCTTGTTTTTTTTGAAGAAATATAGTTAGAAAAAGGAAAGCCAACTATTGTGTGTTCTTCTTCTAATAGCTCTATCATAGGGATATGTGTCGTAGAGGTAACTACTATTTCTCTAACGGGCACTACAAGTTCATTTATTAATGGTGCATCCTTGTTTTTTTTTGTTGTAATGAAGTATTCAAAAGTTTTTTTTGAATTTTGATATGGAGAAGTAATTATTAGTTTTTTATAATTATCACTAGTTATAATATCAAACCCTTTTGCATATTTAACGCTACTAGATGGTTTTGTTAATTCAGTATTTTGTTTCTTATCCTTGGTACAACCAATAACTAAAAAGCTAAATAATAATAATGTAACGTATATGCTTTTCATTCAACTTGCCTTTTTTGTTTAATGAGTATACAAATGTAATTCATTTATTGATTATATATTTCTGTAAATTTTTTTTAGATGAAGAATATTCAATTTGTTTTTAAATTCGTTAGATTTTTGTTAATAAACAATCTATCTTTGCAATGATTTTTGGTTTTAATGTAAAATATCATAGTGCATTAAATTAAAAGGGAATCTGGTTAAAATCCAGAACTGTACCCGCAACTGTAAGCTATAAAGCTTGTAATCTATTCTTTAACCACTGACATTTAGTTGGGAAGGTTTTGTTACAAGACGCAAGTCAGGAGACCTGCCTTTAATCACGAGTTAAAAACTTTCGGGATAAAAGTTTATGTACTTTAATTTTTCTGTACACAAAATTTACCTGATTTATTGTAAATCAAATTAATTAAAAATGAAAAAACAATTCTTAATTGTTAGTGTATTGATATGTCTAATTGCTAATACAAACGTATTTTCTCAACAAAAAAACGAGGAAGTAGAATCTTTAAATGAAGTAGTGATTACCGCTACAAAATTTGAAACAAATAAAAAAAATGTTGGTAAAGTTGTGTATCAAATTTCACAAAGAACGATTGCAAACAGTCAAGGTAAAACAATTGTAGATTTACTAAATGACATTCCTGGTGTAGAAATTAATGGTAACTTTAGCACCAAAGGTCAAAACTTAGGATACTACATTAGAGGAGGAAGAAATAGACAAGTAGCTATATTAATAGATGGTGTAAACGTAAATGACCCTAGTTCTTTTAATGGAGATTTTGATTTGCGTCAAATTGATATCAATCAAGTAGAAAAAATTGAAGTTTTAAAAGGTGCTTCGTCTACTCTTTATGGAACAGGAGCAGCAACAGGTGTTATTAATATTATATTAAAACAAGCATCAAAAGATCGTTTTTCAGGTTCACTTAATACCTCTGTAGGCTCTAATAGCTCTAGTAAAAACAATAATTTAAGTGCGGAAGAGTACACCACTAATTTTAATTTCAATGGAACCTTAGGGAAATTAAATTATTTAATGGCTTTAAACGCAAATGGTTCTTCTGGCTTGTCAGCTGCAGAAAGCACAACTTCTAGTCAATTTGAAGAAGATAATTTTGCAAGACAAAATGTTTTGGTAAAATTAAATTATGTAGTAAATGATAATTTTAAAGTAGGCTTATTAAGCAGTTACGACGAATTTTCTACAGATTTTGATGGTTTTGATTTTGATCCTGTAACATTTGCGAGTATTCCTGCAGACAGAGACAATAATTTAACGAGTATCCAAAAAAGAATTGGTTTAAATGCGGATTATACTTATAACAATGGAATGCTTAAGTTTAGAACGTTTATAACGGACATTAATAGAACAGAAACACCTTCGGACAATTTTTTTAATGGAGAGGTTTATGGATTTGACGTTTATAATAATTATGCATTTTCCAATGCTTTCTCGTTTCTAGTTGGTATTACATCACATTATCAAGATATGATACAGAGAACTTCATTTAGTACAATAGAAGAGGGAGCAGGAAAACAACATTTCTATGATCCTTATCTTTCTTTAAATTTTACGTCAGCCTCTGGTTTTAATTTTAATTTAGGTGGTCGTTTAAACATTCATAGCGAATATGGAAATAATTTTGTGTACAATGTAAACCCATCTTATAATTTTAAGATTCAAGAGCATCCTGTAAAACTATTTGCTTCTTATAGCACTTCTTTTATTACACCCACACTCTCAGAGATTTTTACAAAATTACCAAGTATAAACGAGTTGCTACCAGAAGAGAATGTAACTATAGAAGGAGGTTTTGATATTACTTTAAGTGATGTTTTAACGATAAATGCTACTTATTTTCAAAGAGAAGAAACTAATAAAATTGGTTATGATCCTGCTACATTCCAAACCATAAACGATTTGGGAAATTTTTCTGCAAAAGGTTTCGAGACAGAAATAACCTACATATTTTCTGAAAATTTAAAGTTGTTAGCTAACTACACATTTATAGATAGAGATGAAAACTTATTGTTGAAAATACCTCAAAATAAGTTTTTTATTAGAGGTAATTTCAATCTTACAAAAAACACATATACTTCTTTAAGCTTTAGATGGGTAGATGAAACTAAAGATTTTGGGAACAGTGTTTTAGAGGCCTATTCTCTTTTTGATTTTTTTATAAATCATAGTGTTTTACAAAATAAAGTTACTTTTTATGGGAGTGTAACAAATATTTTAAATGAAAAATTTCAAGAAATTGCTGGTTTTACAGCCCGAGGAAGAAATTATAATTTAGGTATAAAAATTAAGCTATAATTTTTTTTAAAAAGAATAGGTCAAAATTAATTTTTTATATTAAATTAAACTGATTTTTCTTTTAAAAGTATAGTAAGAAACAATACAAAATTCACAGCGATCTATTTACTAAGTTTTATTAAATTTATGAAGACCTTGATTCCCCCAATGTTAGTTGTTAGATAAGCTGCATAAAAGCCCTCTTTAAAAAAGAGGGCTTTATTGTTTTAAATCAATTGCTTTACTTCGCGTTTTATAATGCTTATTGCTGTCTCAGTTACAAGAGGTGTTTTTCCAAACTCAATAAGCGTATTTTCTCTTAAATCAGTTGCAGAATTAGATGCTTTTGCTATAATCTCTAATTTTTTAATAATGGTTGCTTTTGTAGCATTAATAGCTAGCCAAGTGTCTTCAGAAATATAAATTTGTTGCACAAAGTTGTGTTCTAATTCTTGATTGATAGTACCGATCAAAAGTTGAAGATAATCAGAAGTATTATCAGAGATTGGCGAAACACGAACGGCTAACTTTAATGGATTTACTCGATCGCAAAATAATACCATTCTCTCATAGGCTTGTAATTTAATAGAAAGCGTTTCTTTTTTTCGTGTTTCTATAATTCCAATTCTTTTATCAATTCTTATTTGTTGTATGTATCTTTTAAACATATAATATGCAACAAAACCTGTAACTGTTGCAGGTAACATATATGCAATGCTTTCTAAAATTAGATTTTCCATATTAAACTATTTTCGATATTACAAATATAAAATACCTTATCGATTTTATTGTTTACTAACATAAGATTATGTTCCATTTTTTAATTTACAATTAAAATAAATATATTTAAAAAATGTGAATAAAAACTAGTCATCTTGTTTTATATACACGATTAGTTTGGCTAAATTCACATTTTTAAATTCTATCAAAAAAACTATTGAATACTTACTTAGAATATTTAAACGAAGCACAAAAACAAGCGGTCTTACAAAAAGACGGCCCAATGATTATAATTGCAGGAGCAGGTTCAGGAAAAACAAGAGTACTTACTTATAGGATTGCGCATTTAATGCAATCTGGTGTAGATGCGTTTAATATTTTATCATTAACTTTTACCAATAAAGCTGCTCGAGAAATGAAAGATCGAATAGCTGGAGTGGTAGGTGCAAGTGAAGCTAAAAATTTGTGGATGGGAACATTTCATTCTGTCTTTGCCAGGATTTTAAGAGCAGAGGCAGATAAACTAGGTTTTCCTTCCAATTTTACAATATATGATACACAAGATTCTGTTCGTTTAATAGGTGCTATTATTAAGGAATTGAGTTTAGACAAAGAACGTTACAAACCAAAACAAATTCTAGGTAGAATTTCTTCTTTTAAAAATAGTTTAATTACGGTACGAGCTTATTTTAATAATCCAGACTTGCAGGAGGCAGATATGCATGCTAGTAGGCCAAAAGTTGGAGATATTTATAAAGAATATGTAGATAGATGTTTTAAATCTGGGGCTATGGATTTTGACGATTTATTACTAAGGACTAATGAATTGTTAGCGCGTTTTCCAGATGTTTTAGCAAAATACCAAGATAGGTTTAGATATATTATGGTTGATGAGTATCAAGATACCAACCATTCACAATATATTATTGTAAGAGCTTTGGCAGATCGTTTTCAAAACATTTGTGTTGTAGGAGACGATTCTCAGAGTATATATAGTTTTAGAGGAGCCAATATTCAGAATATTTTAAATTTTCAAAAGGACTACCCTGATGTAAAAACATTTAAATTAGAACAAAATTATAGGTCTACTAAAAATATTGTAAATGCAGCAAATTCTGTTATTGCAAGAAACAAAACGAAATTAGATAAAGAAGTTTGGACCTCTAATGATTCCGGAGAATCCATACAAGTGATGCGAACGATTTCTGATGGAGAAGAAGGACGTTTTGTTGCCCAATCTATTTGGGAAAATATGATGAATCTTCAAATGAATCCAGATAGTTTTTGTGTGCTATACAGAACCAACTCACAATCTAGAGCTATAGAAGATGCTTTAAGGAAGAAGAACATAGCGTATACCATTTATGGTGGAATCTCATTTTACCAAAGAAAAGAAATAAAAGACATTCTTTCTTACTTAAGAATACTAATAAATCCAAACGATGAAGAGGCGTTAAAACGAATTATAAACTACCCAGCCAGAGGTATTGGAGCAACTACTATAGATCGTTTAACGATTGCAGCAAATCATTACAAGAAGTCTATTTTTGAAATTATTAAATATATTGATAAAATTGATGTAAAAATAAATTCAGGAACAAAGAATAAGCTACAGAATTTTATGAACATGATGCTTAGGTTGCAAATAGAAGCAAAAACTAAAAATGCGTTTGAAATTGCAGAAGTTGTTGTGAAAGAAACTAGATTAATTAAAGATCTAGAAAAAGACGAAACTCCAGAATCGGTAAGTAAAGTAGAAAACGTTCAAGAACTTCTAAATGGAATTAAAGATTTTATTACAGATAAAATTGAAGAAGGAGAAGATTGTTCTTTAACTACATTTTTAGAAGATGTTGCGCTAGCAACGGATTTCGATACCAAAAAGAATAATGATAAACCAAGTGTTTCTCTAATGACAATTCACCAATCAAAAGGATTGGAGTATTTATATGTATATATTGTTGGTTTAGAAGAAAATTTATTTCCTTCTGCCATGAGTATGAATACTAGAAGTGAGTTAGAAGAGGAACGCAGACTTTTTTATGTTGCACTAACAAGGGCAGAAAAAGTTGCCTATTTATCTTATGCACAAACACGCTATAGGTGGGGGAAGTTAGTGGATGCAGAGCCTAGTAGATTTTTAGAAGAAATAGACGATCAATTTTTACATTACATAACACCTAAAATGCCAGAGCCTTCTATAAATCGTTTTGTAGACAAAAGTATTTTTGACGATGCTCCAAAAGGAATCCGTTTTCAAAAACCAATTCAAAGAAAAAAAATAGAGAGAGATTTAGCAAAAAAGAAAGATATTATTGTACCTAAAAATCTTAAAAAAATCTCACAAGCCACAAGCAAAACAAATCTATTTGATGGCAATGTAGTGGTAGGTAATATTGTAGAGCACAATAGATTTGGTGCAGGTGAAGTTATTGCATTAGAAGGAAAAGGGCCAAACCAAAAAGCAGAAATAAAATTTAGTACAGTAGGTAAAAAGAAATTATTATTACAATTTGCAAAATTAAGAGTCATTGGATAAAAATTTGACGATAAGTAAAAAATAAAGTGTTATTTTGCAGCTTTAAACTACAAAATTAAAGTAACAAATCAGAAATGTTTAATCGAACTACTGTTAAACTTTTTTGAAACTACACTTCACAAAAATAGATAGATGACATTCGACTTAGAATACAATTCAGAGAGAACATTAATGATTATTCCAGAATATGGTAGACATATTCAAAAATTAGTAGACCATTGTTTAACGCTAGAAACAAAAGAAGAGCGCAATAAAATGGCACTAGCAATAGTAGACGTAATGGGAAATTTACAACCCCACTTAAGAGATGTTCCCGATTTTAAACACAAATTATGGGATCAGTTGTTTATCATGTCAAAATTTAATTTAGATGTGGACTCGCCTTATCCCATTCCTTCAAAAGAAGAACTACAAGAAAAACCAGAAAGTTTGCCTTATCCAAAATATGCTTCCAAATACCGTTATTATGGAAATAATATTCAGACCATGATAGATGTAGCTTTAAGTTGGGAAGAAGGAGAAAAAAAAGAAGCACTTGTTTTTACGATTGCCAATCATATGAAAAAGTGTTATTTAAATTGGAATAAAGATACTGTAGATGATGCTGTAATTTATAAACATTTATTTGAATTATCCAATTCAAAAATTGATTTAAGAGCTTCAGAAGAACCCTTATCTGAAAGTAAAAACTTATTAAAGAAACGCAATTCTCAAGGACAAAATCATACAAAAAATAATCATAAGAAGCCCAATAACAATAATAAGGGAAGAAAAAGATATTAAACTATGGCATCATTTAAAATAGAAGGAGGTTATAAATTAAATGGAACAATTACACCTCAAGGGGCAAAGAATGAAGTACTACAAATTTTGTGTGCTGTTTTACTTACACCCGAAAAGGTTACTGTTAATAATGTTCCCGATATTATAGATGTAAACAAGTTAATTTTTATTCTTGGAGAATTAGGAGTAAAAATAGAAAAACACAGTAGAAATTCTTATACCTTTCAAGCAGATGATCTTAAATTAGAGTATTTAGAATCTGAAAAATTTAAGAAAGATGGCAGCTCTTTAAGAGGTTCTATTATGCTAGTTGGTCCTCTATTGGCTAGGTTTGGAAAAGGGTATATACCAAGACCAGGTGGTGATAAAATTGGACGAAGAAGATTAGATACCCATTTTGAAGGTTTTATTAAGTTAGGAGCTACATTTCGTTATAATAAAGAAGAACGTTTTTATGGAGTAGAAGCTTCAGAACTTCTAGGAACTGAAATGCTATTAGATGAGGCATCAGTAACCGGTACAGCAAACATACTTATGGCTTCTGTTTTGGCAAAAGGGATTACAAAGATTTACAATGCTGCATGTGAACCATACATTCAACAGCTATGTAAAATGTTAAATAGTATGGGTGCTGATATTAGTGGTGTTGGTTCTAATTTGTTAATCATAAACGGAGTAGCATCTCTAGGTGGGTGTACCCATCGTGTTTTACCAGATATGATAGAAATAGGATCATGGATTGGTGTTGCTGTAATGACAAAATCAGAACTTACTATTAAAAATGTAAGTTGGGAAAACTTAGGGCAAATTCCTAGTGTTTTTAGAAAGTTAGGAATACAATTTGAAAAAAGAGGAGATGATATTTATATTCCAGAGCAAGAATCTTATGCAATACAAAGTTATATAGATGGCTCTGTTTTAACCGTTGCAGATGCTCCTTGGCCAGGTTTTACTCCAGATTTATTAAGTATTGTTCTAGTAATTGCTACACAAGCTAAAGGAACCGTTTTAATACATCAAAAAATGTTTGAAAGTCGTCTGTTCTTTGTGGATAAATTAATAGATATGGGAGCAAAAGTAATTTTATGTGATCCACATAGAGCAACAGTAATAGGGCATAACTTTCAAAGTACTCTAAAAGCTACTACAATGACATCTCCAGATATTAGAGCAGGGATTTCGCTTCTAATAGCAGCACTTTCTGCAAAGGGAACAAGTATCATTCATAATATAGAACAAATAGATAGAGGGTATGAAAATATTGAGGCAAGGTTAAAATCTATAGGTGCTAAAATTGAAAGAATTTAATTAATATTAAAAAAAAGTCAATTATTTAAAAAAAATTATATAGTGTCAAATTGGCACTATTTTTTTATTGGCAATATTTTTGACTATTAATTGTGTACAATTAATGATAAAATAAAATGAGTAAAAAGAATAAACATAAAGAAGAAGAGCTTACTAACGAGCAAGAGCAATTTCAAAACGAAGAGAATCAAGACGTTGAGACTAAAGAAGCAGCACCTGAACCTTCAGCAGAAGAACAAATACAAGCAGAAAAAGATAAGTTTTTAAGACTATTTGCTGAATTTGAAAATTATAAAAAACGTACTTCTAGAGAACGTATAGAATTATTTAAGACTGCAGGACAAGAATTAATGACATCATTACTGCCAATAGTAGACGATTTTGAGCGTGCATTATCACATATAGAAGAAGATAAAGAGGCAGAAGAATTGAGCAAAGGTGTGCTTTTAATCTACAATAAATTTTATAATACGTTAGAGCAAAAAGGACTTTCAAAGATAGAAACTAAAGCAGGTGATACGTTTGATGCAGAAATTCATGAGGCTATTACTCAAATTCCTGCACCATCAGAAGAATTAAAAGGCAAAGTTATAGATTGTGTAGAAAAAGGATACAGGCTTGGAGATAAAGTTATTCGCTATCCAAAAGTTGTAATAGGACAGTAATAAAGAAAAGTTAGTAATTAATCAATTCCATAACTTACAAGTTATAGTATTAATTATTGGCTAATGAAAAAATATTAAAAAATGGCAAAACAAGATTTTTACGAAATTTTAGGTATCTCAAAATCAGCATCACAATCTGAAATTAAAAAAGCCTATAGAAAAATGGCTATAAAATATCATCCTGATAAAAATCCTGATGATAAAGTAGCAGAGGAAAATTTCAAAAAAGCTGCAGAGGCTTATGAAGTTTTGAGTGATGAAAATAAAAAAGCAAGATACGATCAATATGGTCATGCTGCATTTGATGGCCCTCAAGGTGGAGGTGGCTTTGGAGGTGGTGGTATGAACATGGATGATATATTTAGCCAGTTTGGAGACATCTTTGGAGGAGGCGGCTTTGGTGGTTTTGGCGGTGGAGGCCAAAGACAAGCTAGAGTTAAAGGAAGTAATATGCGAATTCGTGTAAAACTTACTTTAGAAGAAATTGCCAAAGGAATCGAGAAAAAAGTAAAAGTTCGTAGAAAAATTCAAGCCGATGGTGTAAGTTATAAAACGTGTACCACTTGTAATGGTTCAGGTCAGGTAATGAGAGTTACCAATACCATATTAGGTAGAATGCAAACCGCAGCAACATGTACGTCATGTTCTGGTGCAGGAGAAATTATTAGTAGCAAACCCAATGGTTCTGATGCACAAGGTTTAATTGTAAAAGAAGAAACCGTATCTATTAATATTCCTGCAGGGGTCACAGAAGGTGTTCAATTAAAAGTAGGCGGAAAGGGAAATGAAGCACCAGGCAAAAATTCTATTCCAGGAGATTTATTAGTACTTATCGAAGAGATACCACACGAAAAGTTAAAAAGAGAAGGAACAAATATTCATTATGATTTATATGTTAATTTCTCGGAAGCAGTTTTAGGCACAAGTAAAGAAGTTGAAACGGTTTCAGGCAAAGTGAAAATTAAAATTGATGCAGGTACACAATCTGGAAAAATATTAAGACTTAAAGGAAAAGGTTTACCAAGTATTGAAAGGTATGGTACAGGAGATTTCCTTATTCACATTAATGTTTGGACACCTCAAGAACTTGATAAGGAACAGCGAACGTTTTTTGAAGATATGATGAATAATGAAAATTTTTCGCCAAATCCAAATACTTCAGACAAATCATTTTTTGAAAAAGTAAAAGATATGTTCTCTTAGAAAATGAAAATTTAGGTATACTAAATTTAATTATTTATTCAATTTGTATTATCTTTACAAAGTTATTATTTATAATAACATTCTTTTTCATAGCAATTTTTCCCATTCAAATTTATTTTGAATGGGTTTTGTTTTAATAAGAGAAAAATATAAAGTTAAGCAGACTAATCTTATCGCTTTAAAATATTTAAAGAGGAAAGTCCGGACACCAAAGAGTAATCATAGCGGATAACATCCGTCCAGCGTAAGCTGAGGACAAGTGCAACAGAAAGCAAGTACAGTTCGGCTGTAGTGAAACCAGGTAAACTCTATGAGGTGCAATGTCATGTAAATTAGAGCTTGAGGGCTACTCGCTCGATTCTAAAGGGTAGGCAGATAGATTTTAAAAGTAATTTTAAAACTAGATAAATGATAAGAGCCAATGCAATTGGTACAGAATTCGGCTTACTAGTCTGCTTTTATATTTTTTTCAAAAATTCATCCAATTATCCCCTTTTTGTTTTGAATAATTCTGTAAAAATTAAAAATAGCAATTTTTTATTCATTAATTACTTGAATCTATTATTTATCTTTCAAATTTAAATTTAATACTGTAATTTTGTTAAATCAATAAATTACTAGTTTATTTATGTAATTGTTTTGCAATTCTCCATAAGATTAGTAATATTAATTAATCAAAACAATTTTAGTATATAACTCTATGAATACTTACAAAGATTACGTCAAGGAAATTGAACAAAGAAAACGAATTGGACTTAACCCTAAGCCTATTGATAGTGCAGAACTATTAAGTGCTATAATTGATCAAATAAAAGATGTTAATAATGAAGATAGAGAAGATTCATTACATTTTTTTATTTATAATGTTTTACCTGGTACCACAAGTGCTGCAAAAGTAAAGGCAAAGTTTTTAAAGGAAATTATTCTTGGTGAATCTGTGTTAAAAGAAATTTCATCAGAATTTGCATTAGAGCAATTATCCCACATGAAAGGTGGGCCTTCAATAACTGTTTTACTAGACTTAGCTTTAGGGAACGATAAAGATATTGCTTTAAAAGCTGCAGCGGTTTTAAAAACACAAGTTTTTTTATATGATGCAGATACTAATCGTTTAGAACAAGCACATCATAATGGAAATACAATTGCTACTGCTATTATAGAAAGTTATGCAAAGGCAGAATTTTTTACAAAATTACCGGAAATTGAAGAAGAAATTCAAGTGGTTACTTATATAGCCGGTGTTGGTGATATATCTACAGATTTATTATCTCCTGGAGGAGATGCACATTCTAGATCTGATAGAGAACTACATGGACAATGCTTGTTTGAACATAACAAAGAGATGCAAAATGAGTTAATTGCGTTACAAGAAAAGCATCCAGATAAACGTGTAATGTTAATTGCAGAAAAAGGGACAATGGGTGTAGGATCTTCTAGAATGTCTGGGGTAAATAATGTAGCATTGTGGACAGGTGTAAAATCTAGTCCTTATGTTCCTTTTATCAATATAGCTCCGGTTATTGCAGGTACAAATGGTATTTCTCCTATTTTTTTAACCACAGTTGGTGTTACAGGTGGTATCGGAATTGACTTACAAAACTGGGTAAAGCAAAAAGATGAAAATGGAAATACAATTGTAGATGAAGATGGAGAACCAATTTTAAAACAAGTTTATTCAGTTGCAACGGGTACTGTTTTAACCATAAACACAAAAGAGAAGAAACTTTATCATGGTAAAACTGAGTTAAAAGATATTTCAAGTGCTTTAACACCACAAAAGAAAGAATTTATAAGAGCTGGTGGTTCTTATGCTGTAGTTTTTGGAAAAAAATTACAAACATTTGCAGCAAAAGTTTTACAAATAGAGGTGCCTCAAGTCTATGCAACTTCTAAAGAAATCTCTATTGAAGGACAAGGTTTAACTGCTGTAGAAAAGATTTTCAATAAAAATGCAGTAGGTGTTATTGGAGGTAAGGTATTACATGCAGGCTCTGATGTTAGGGTAGAAGTAAACATAGTGGGTTCTCAAGACACAACTGGTTTAATGACTTCTCAAGAATTAGAAATGATGGCAGCAACAACAATTTCTCCAATTGTAGATGGTGCTTATCAATCAGGTTGTCATACAGCCTCTGTTTGGGATGATAAATCTAAAGCAAATATTCCAAGATTAATGCAATTTATGAATGATTTTGGCCTAATAACGGGTCGTGATCCAAAAGGAAAGTATTTTCCAATGACAGATGTTATTCATAAAGTATTAAATGATATTACAGTAGGTGATTGGGATATTATTATTGGTGGAGATTCGCATACAAGAATGTCTAAAGGAGTAGCGTTCGGGGCAGATTCAGGAACTGTTGCTTTAGCTTTAGCAACAGGAGAAGCTACCATGCCTATTCCAGAATCTGTAAAAGTTACCTTTAAAGGGGCGATGAAATCTTATATGGATTTTAGAGATGTAGTTCATGCAACACAGCAGCAAATGTTAAAACAATTTGGAGGAGAAAATGTTTTTCAAGGAAGAATTATAGAAGTTCATATTGGGACACTTACTTCAGACGAAGCATTTACATTTACAGATTGGACAGCAGAAATGAAAGCTAAAGCTTCTATTTGTATTTCTGAAGATGATACCTTAATTGAATCTTTAGAGATTGCAAAAGGTAGAATCCAAATTATGATAGAGAAAGGCATGGATAATGCTAAACAAGTATTAAAAGGATTAGTCGATAAAGCAAATACAAGAATTACAGAGCTTAAAACAGGAATTAAACCTGCACTAAGACCAGATGCAAATGCGAACTATTATGCAGAGGTTGTTATTGATTTAGATGAAATAGCAGAGCCGATGATTGCAGATCCAGATGTGAATAATGAAGATGTTTCTAAGCGTTATACACATGATAATATTAGACCACTATCTTTTTATAAAGGAACAAAGAAAGTAGACTTAGGTTTTGTAGGTTCTTGTATGGTACATAAAGGAGACATGAAAATATTAGCTCAGATGCTAAAAAACATTGAAAGTCAGCATGGAAAAGTTGAATTCAAAGCCCCTTTAGTAGTTGCGCCTCCAACATATAATATTGTAGATGAATTAAAAGAAGAAGGAGATTGGAATGTGTTACAGAAATATTCTGGTTTTGAATTTGATGATAGTGCTCCAAAAGGATTGGCTAGAACCAAGTATCAGAACATGTTATATTTAGAACGTCCTGGTTGCAATTTATGTATGGGAAATCAAGAAAAAGCTGAGCCTGGAGATACAGTAATGGCTACTTCTACACGTTTGTTTCAAGGAAGGGTTGTAAAAGATGCAGGAGAGAAAAAAGGAGAATCTTTACTGTCTTCTACTCCAGTAGTAGTCTTATCTACAATTTTAGGAAGAACCCCTACTTTAGCAGAATATGAAGATGCTGTTGAAGGGATTGTTTTAACAAAATTTAAGCCTTCTCAAAAAAAGTTAGTAAACTAATTTTAGTACTAAAAATTTTTTATAAGCCTAAATCTTAAGATTTATGCTTTTTTGGTTAAAATTTTTATAGGTTAAAATGCCTAATTAGATTACTATTCTAATAAACTCCTAAAGAAATTTGGGAGTTTTTTTATGCCTTCCTATTAAGTGCTAGTATTCCTAGTAATGGACCTATACCTAAAAGTAAATACATATAATTAGAAGCTAAAACAATATTTAATTTTGTAATAAGTAAAATACTAATTATAGTAAGTGTATAGCCAATACAATTTACAATAGTTAATGCAGTTCCTTTATTTTTAGCTTCTACATTTTTTGCCACAAGTGTCGAAAACATGGGTGAATCTCCAATAACTAAAAAGCTCCAAATCATTAAGAAACTAATAAATATGTTTTGACTTTCTATAAAAAAAGCAAAAGGAGCCAATAAACAACAAATAAAAGAGCCTGTTAGAAATAAAAATGCAGTTTTTTTAACTCCAATTATTTCTGATAGGTACCCTGAAATAACACATGATAAACTTCCTATTCCTATGATAATAAAAGAAAGTAAAGAAATATCTATACTTATGTTATTGTAGGTATTATTGTAGGAAACCAGTAGTATTGGCACAAAAGCCCAGAAAGTATACAACTCCCACATATGGCCAAAATACCCAAAGGAAGCTTGTCTAAATTTCCTTTTTTTAAATACAGATGCTATAATTGAGAATTCAAAATTATTTGATCTTGTTCTAAAAGGACCATCTTTAACTAAAAAACACATCAAAAATCCACCAAATAATGATAGTATTGAGGTAATAATAATTACATATTTCCAAGAAATAAGAATTAACAAGTCATTAATTAAATGGGGTAGTGCAGTACCTAAAACCAAAGCTCCAACAAGGTATCCTAAAGATTTACCTAACTCTTTATCGTAATAATCTGAGGCAATTTTCATTCCTACAGGATAAATACCTGCCAGAAAAAAACCAGTTAAAAATCTAAATAGTAAAATATAGGTTGAATCAACTATTTCGAGAATAAAACAAAAGTTAAATAGTGCAGCACAAAAAGCACTTATCAAAAAAACTTTTGACGGAGAAAAGCGATCACTAATGCTAAAGAGGGAAAATGTTAATGTTCCAGATATAAAACCAAACTGAACAGCAGATGTTAACCAACCCATTGCATAAGCTTCTAATTGATATTCAATACGTATAGCATTCATAACTCCATTTGTTGCAAACCATAGCGATGTGCAGCAAAATTGAGAAATAACAATAATAGGGAGTACGTATTTAGGGTTTTTCATTCCACAACTAAATTAATATAAATTAGAGAATAATCGATTCTAAAATTTATAATCATCATTACTTTATCTATATTTGAATTGATGGAAAATGTAAAAATAATTGAATGCCCTAGAGATGCAATGCAAGGAATAAAATCTCATTTTATTTCTACAGACCGAAAGGCTTTTATACATTAATTCTTTATTAAAAGTTGGTTTTGATACTATTGATTTTGGTAGTTTTGTATCACCGAAAGCCATTCCTCAAATGAGAGACACAGCAGCTGTCTTGGCTCAGTTAGATTTAAGTACAACAAGAAGTAAATTACTTGCAATTATTGCCAATTACAGAGGAGCAGAGGATGCTGTTCAGTTTGAGGAAATTGACTATTTGGGTTACCCATTTTCAATATCTGAGAATTTTCAGATGAGAAACACACACAAAACGATTAACGAATCAATAATCACATTAGATAAAATATTAAACCTAGCTGAGCAATCAAAAAAAGAAGTGGTTGCTTATTTATCGATGGGTTTTGGTAATCCTTATGGAGATCCATGGAATGTAGATATAGTAGCTAATTGGACAAAGAAACTATCAAGTATGGGTGTTAAAATTTTATCTCTTTCAGATACAGTAGGTTCATCTACACCAGAAGTTATAGCATACTTATTTTCAAATTTAATTCCTAAATACACAAATATAGAATTTGGTGCCCATTTACATACAACTCCAGATAAATGGTTCGAAAAAGTAGATGCTGCATTTAAAGCCGGTTGTTTGCGTTTTGATGGTGCTATAAAAGGTTATGGAGGGTGCCCTATGGCTAAAGATGAACTTACGGGTAATATGCCAACGGAAAAACTAGTTAGTTATTTTACTTCCAAAAAAACAGAAACAAATATTAGACCTATGAGTTTTGAAAGCGCATATAATAAAGCTTTAGAAGTTTTTAATTAAAGTAAATTATAATGATAAAAAAAATATTTTCTTCAAGAAAATTACATAACAATTTAATATTATTTATAGCCTTAGTTTTATTTTCTTGTAATAGAGATGATAACACTATTTCTTTTACTTTTTTGCAGTTAAATGATGTTTATGAAATAGCACCAATTCAAGGAGGGAAATTTGGAGGGTTAGCAAGAGTAGAAACACTTCATAAACAATTGTTAGATGAAAATGAAAACTCGTTTCTTTTCATGGCAGGAGATTTCTTAAACCCTTCTTTAATTGGGTCTTTAAAAGTAAATGGAGAAAGAATTCGTGGTAAACAAATGGTAGAAGTTATGAATGCAATGAATTTTGATTTGGTTGCCTTTGGGAACCATGAATTTGATTTGCCTTATAAAGATCTTCAAAAACGATTAAATGAAAGTAATTTTCCTTGGATAGGAGGTAATGTTTATTTTAATGACAAAAATAATGTTCCATTTTATAAAAAAGTAAACAATAAAAAAGAACACATTCCTGAAACTTATATAAAAGAAATTTCTGATACAGATGGTACTTCATTAAAAGTTGGTTTTGTTAGTGTTTGTATACCTTCAAACCCAAAAGACTATGTGGTTTATGATAATATGTTTAAAAAAATAAGAACTTCTTATGCAGCAATTAAAGACTCAGTTGATGTAGTTTTTGGATTAACACATGTAAAAGTGACTCATGATAAAAGAATAGCCAAGTTATTACCTAATATACCATTAATAATGGGGGGACATGATCATACAAATATGCTTATTAAAACAGCTGGTGGAATAATTACTAAGGCAGATGCCAATGCAAAAACAGTGTATATACATCGTATTATTTATAATAAAGAAACCAAAGAAATATCTATAAATTCTGAACTTAAAGAAATAAATACAACTATTAAACCTGATAAAAATGTTAGTTTAATTATTGATAAATGGCAATCTATATTAAATTCTGAAATTAGTAATGTAATTTCTAATCCTAATGAAGTAATTTATACTTCTAACGAATACTTAGATGGAAGGGATAAACCAATTAGAAGTAAACAAACCAATTTAGGCAAATTAATTACAAAATCTATGGCGTTAGCATTTGATGAAAACATTGATTGTTCTTTAGTAAATGGAGGTTCAATTCGTATTGATGATCAACTATATGGAGATATTACACCAATGGATATTTTTCGTGTTTTACCATTTGGTGGAGCAGTACTTCGTGTTAAAATTAAAGGTAGGTTGTTAAAACGTGTTTTAGATTATGGTGAAATGGCTAGTGGAACTGGCGCTTATTTACAAAGATACAATATCCACAAATCAAAATCTGTCTGGTTTGTAAATGAACAAAAATTATTAGAAGATAAAATCTATTCAGTTGCTTTTTCTGATTACTTATTAAAAGGTTTTGATATTCCTTTTTTATCTGAAGAAAACGAAGAAGTTTATAGCATTTATTATCCTTTAGAAGACGAAATTGCTAATGATATTCGTAAAACAGTTGTGGCTTATTTAAAAACTAATTAATTTGAATAAAAAAAGCTCAAGATTTTAATCTTGAGCTTTTTTTTATCAATTTTAAGCATCTCTTCTTTTTCTTCCAAAACCTCCAGGTTTTCTATCACCTCTATTGGATGACGAAGATCTTCTTTCACTTCTATTTTTACCTCCGTTATCAGAACTTCTTCTAGATGACGAACCTTCTGCACTTCTTCTTCGACCAAAGCCTCCATCTTTTTTACCAAAAGATTTCTTTTTACCTCTTCGTCCTCCTTCTGAACGCTCTTTTTTGGTAATTTCTACATTTACAGATCTACCATCAAAATCTGGCTGATTAGAAGCAAAAGCATCTAAGGTCTCATTCTCAAAATTCTTATCTATTTCAAAGAAAGAAAAAGTATCTAAAATATCAATAGCACCAATTTCAATCTTATCACCAATATTCTGATCGTTTATTAAACCAATCAATTTAGCAGGATTTAAACTGTCTTTTCTACCAATGTTAATAAAAAAGCGAGTCATATTATCTGCAGTAGCTCTAACTCTAGAATTCTCTCTACCTAAATCATTTAAGTCTTTAGAGTTTTCATAGTATGCCAACATTGTGTTGAATTCTAATGAAACAAACTTTTGTATTAATTGTTCTCGGTCTAAATCTTTTAATTTTTCATAAATACTTGGTAAAAATTCTGTAATTTCAGATTCATTTACCTTGGTATCATTCACCTTATCAATTAAGTTCATTAATTGATTTTCTACAATTTCTTTACCTGTTGGTACTTTACCTTCAACAAATTTTTGTTTGATAATACGTTCAATAACGCGTAATTTCCCTTTTTCTCTATTGTTTACAAGAACAATAGATACACCTTTATTACCTGCTCTACCTGTTCTACCACTTCTATGGGTGTAGTTTTCTATTTGATCTGGTAATTTATGATTGATTACATGCGTTAATTCATTAACATCTAAACCACGAGCAGCTACATCTGTTGCTACTAAGATTTGTATTGTTTTTTTTCTAAACTTACCCATTACAGAGTCTCTCTGTGCTTGCGATAAATCTCCATGTAAAGAATCTGCATTGTATCCATCTTTAATTAAATTATCTGCAACTTCTTGTGTTTCTCTTCTAGTTCTACAGAAGATAATTGCATAGATGTCTGGATTTAAATCTGCAATTCTTTTTAAGGCAGGATACCGAGTTCTTTCTGTTACTGCATAATATTCATGACTAACATTTTCTGAACCTGAATTTTTTTCTCCAGAAGTAACTTCTATAGGAGTTGTCATATAATTTTTTGCAATAGCTTCTACTTCTCTAGGAAAAGTAGCAGAGAACAATAAGGTTTGTTTAGTTTCTGGTGTAGCTTCTAAAACTTTGTCTAGTTCTTCTTTAAAGCCCATGTTTAGCATTTCATCTGCTTCATCTAAAACCAACCATCTTACATTACCCAACTTTAATGCTCTTCTGTTAATTAAATCTACAGTTCTACCTGGAGTACCTACAACAATTTGAGATCCTTTTTTTAAAGATCTAATTTGATCTTCCATACTAGAACCCCCATAAACTGTAGTTACTTTTACATTTTTTAAATACTTACAAAAGTCTTTAATATTATTACCAATCTGAACGGCAAGTTCTCTTGTTGGAGATAATATAATGGCTTGTACATTATTATTATCCTCTTCTAAAAGCTCTAATATAGGCAAACTAAAAGCAGCAGTTTTACCTGTACCTGTTTGTGCAAACGCTTTTAAATCTGTATCAGAAGATATGATTTGTGGAATTGCTTTTTCTTGAATAACAGTTGGTTTTTCGTAACCTAAATCTGTTAATGCTTTGATGATAGGTGCTTTTAGCCCTATTTCTTTAAATGTTGACATTTCTGTGATTTTGTAGATTCACAGAACGCCCACCTGTAAATCTGATTATAAATTCGACCTGATTTTTAATGAGTTAGACTCAAAAATAAAATCGTGCAAATGTAGTACAAATTAAATGAATACCCTGAAGAATGTCTTTTTAAAATTAATTCTTATTTAAAACTTCTAAATAAGGAATAAGATTGTTTGAATATAGCGAAGCAAAACCATTAATAACTGTTCCGTTTTTGTTTACAAGAACAGTTCTTGTCATTTTACTCTTTAAAAAAGATTGAGCTGTATTTGTATTATCAATATAGAATTGGTTCTTTATATCTATGTTGTCCACTTTTTCTTTATCAAAACCATCAGTTTTAATTAAGCAGTATGAAATGTTAGGATAATTAGTATTCAAGTAAACCAAACGTGAAGAGATGTAAGATTTGGATACATATTCAGGATTCCAAAAAAGAAGAAAAGTATTTTTATTTTTAATCAACTTTCGGATGTTATGACTTGTATTATTGTAGTCCGTTATTCTGAAATTTGGGACTTTGTTTCCTAAAGTTATGGCTTTAGAATCGTTTAATAAGTTCTGAATTGTACCTTTATCTTTAATATTTGTAGAAGATTTTAGAAAAAGATTAAACGCATCTAGATTTATTTGATCTGAAGATTTATTGTAAAAATGGCTAACTAATGTTTGTTTCAAAAATGCGTTTTTAGTGCTTTCTGATGTAATTCTATCTTGTATAATATTTAACAAATCAATAGTAAAGCCCGATGTGTATTGTCTTTTCATGGGTTTATGACCAAGTGCATAAGTTTCGTTATACACAAAATTTCTAATATACCTAGAGTAAGGTGGAAAGTACATTAGATTATCTTTGTTAATGTTTATTGTATTTCGATACGCATAAAAAGTATTGTCAAGTTCTGGGAAATTTCCGTTCTCTGAGTATTTGGCATATAAGACTGGATATCTTTCTAGACGAGAATAGATAGGAAACGTAAGTGCAACTTTTAATACTTCAAAAAAACCATCTGTTTCTTCAGGATGATTGTCAACATAATCTTTAAAGGTAGCTTGTTTTATATTTAATAGAGAGTCTGTTTTTCTTTTAAAAAAGGTAGGCTCTTTTTTATTAAACCCGTAAAAAAGTGTTTTTTCTTTCTCATCTTCTAAAAAACAATCAATTAGTATGTTATTTCTATCAGCTCCATTTCCTGCAAAAACTAATGATTCGTCAAAATCCCAAGTATTTAAACGAAGCATTAAACTGTCTTTAGGCTCTAAATAAATGTATTGATTTTCATTGCCATGAACAAAATAATATAATCCCTCATTTGCATTTTTTAATTCTCCAATAAATTTATTGTTTTCACCTAATAGAAAGGTGTCAACTACCTGTTCCATAGAATATAGAACTACATTATTAGATTTGGGGTTTATAATTTTTCCACCAAAATAAGTAGTATTATTTTTTACAGAAGTTTGACAACTAATTAAACTTATTAAAATAAATATTTGAAATAAAAATATTAATTTTTTAATCATACAATATCTTGATCTATAGATCTTACAAAAATAACTATTCATTAGACTAGCCTTTGTTAATACGTTGTTAAATATTGTTGTTGCACAATAGCTTCATAAATGTCAATAAATTTAAAAAGAGAAGGTAAGCCTGTTTAAAGACAAATCAATTTATTACTTTTGCAAAAAATTAAAATAGAGTTATGTTATCAGTATCTAATTTATCTGTTCAGTTTGGAAAACGTGTTTTGTTTGATGAAGTAAATACCAAATTCCAGACAGGAAATTGTTATGGAATTATTGGTGCAAATGGAGCAGGTAAATCTACATTTTTAAAAATTATTTCTGGTAAAATGGATGCAACTTCGGGTCAAGTTCATTTAGAAACTGGAAAAAGGATGTCTGTACTTTCTCAAGATCATTATGCTTATGATGATCATCCTGTTTTAGAGACTGTTGTTATGGGAAACAAAGATCTTTTTAAAATTAAAAAAGAAATTGATGCTTTGTATGCAGATTATACAGATGAAAATGCAGAAAAAATTGGTGAACTTCAAATTGTATTTGAAGAAATGAATGGATGGAATGCAGATTCTGATGCTGCTGCCATGTTATCCAATTTAGGTATTTCCGAAGATTTACATTATACTTTAATGAAAGATTTAGACGGTAAACAAAAAGTACGTGTCTTAATAGCACAAGCTCTTTTTGGAAACCCAGATGTCTTAATTATGGATGAGCCTACCAACGATTTAGATTTTGAGACCATTGCTTGGTTAGAAAACTTTATTGCAAATTTTGACAACTGTGTAATTGTTGTATCACATGATAGGCATTTCTTAGATGCGGTTTGTACTCATATTTCTGATATTGATTTTGGTAAAATTAATCACTATTCAGGAAATTATACGTTTTGGTATGAATCGAGTCAATTAGCGGCAAAACAAAGAGCACAGCAAAATAAAAAAGCAGAAGATAAAAAGAAGGAATTAGAAGAATTTATACGTCGTTTTTCTGCTAACGTTGCAAAATCAAAACAAGCTACTTCTCGTAAGAAAATGATTGACAAATTAAACGTAGAAGATATTAAACCATCTAGTAGACGTTACCCAGCAATTATTTTTGATAGAGATAGAGAAGCAGGAGATCAAATTTTAAATGTAGAAGGATTAAGTAAACACTTTGAAGGTGAAAAATTATTTGATAACATCCATATAAACTTAAACAAAGGAGATAAAGTAGCTATTATTTCAAAAAATTCTAGAGCAATATCTGCCTTTTATCAAATTATTTCGAATAATGAACCTGCTGATGCAGGTAAATTTTCTTGGGGTGTGACGACAACACAATCGTATTTACCTTTAGACAATTCTAAATATTTTCAAAACGGAGATTTAAATTTAGTAGATTGGCTAAGGCAATATGCACAAACAGAAGAGGAGAGAGAAGAAGTTTTTTTAAGAGGGTTTTTAGGTAAAATGATTTTTTCTGGAGAAGAAGCCTTAAAGAAAAGTAATGTACTTTCAGGGGGTGAAAAAGTAAGATGTATGTTGTCAAAAATGATGATGAAAAGAGCTAATATTTTAATGTTAGATGAACCTACCAATCATTTAGATTTAGAATCGATACAAGCATTAAATAATTCATTAATAAATTTTAAAGGAACCATTTTGTTTTCTACTCATGACCACGAGTTTGCACAAACTGTAGCCAATAGAATTATTGAATTAACGCCTAAAGGTGCAATAGATAGGTATTCAACTTTTGATGATTATTTATCAGATCCTAAAATAAAAGAGTTAAGAGCATCCATGTATGCATAATATTTTCTTTAAACTAAAAAAAACGTTGTATAAACTATAAATTTATATCACGGTTTTTTTTAATAACAGATTTTCTATTTTCTTTGAAGAGGACTAATTATCTTAACATCAGAAAATGAAATTGCCCCTCTAACAACTCCATCAATAGTTTTCTTTAAGGCTTCTATAAGTTGCATTTTTAGTTGAGATTTATGGTAAATCAAACTCACCTCTCTTGCTGGAGGAGGGCTATTAAACTCTCTAAGATATTTTGTGTCAGTATTATTTAAATCTAAGGTATGTAAATAAGGTAAAAGTGTCATCCCTAAACCTTCTTTAGATAATTTTATAAGCGTATCAAAACTTCCACTCTGTAATTGAAATCCTTTTTTATTATCTATTTTATGGGCACTGCAAAGATTTATAATGTTATCTTTAAAGCAATGTCCGTCTTCTAAAAGAAGTATGTCTTCCATTACCAATTCGTTTACATCAATTTTCTTATTCTTAAATAATCGATGATTTTCAGGAATTAAACCTACAAATGGTTCATAATACAAAGGTCTCTCTTTTATGGCTTCATTTTCTAATGGAGTAGCAGCAATTGCAGCATCAATATGCCCATCAGTTAATTTTCTAATAATTTCTTCTGTAGTAAGTTCTTCAATAATCAGCTTGACTTTCGGGTATTTTTTAGTAAAATTATTCAAGAACATTGGGAGTAGGGTAGGCATAATAGTAGGGATAATACCTAGTTTAAATTCGCCCCCTACAAATCCTTTTTGTTGGTGTACAATATCTAAAATACGATTGCTCTCGTCTACAATGACTTTTGCTTGCTCTACGATTTTTTTACCAATATCGGTAAGTTCAATAGGTTTTTTAGATCTGTTGAATATTTGAACATTAAGTTCATCCTCTAGTTTTTGAATTTGCATACTTAAGGTAGGCTGCGTTACAAAACTATGCTCTGCTGCAACAGTAAAATTTTGGTATTCTGCAACAGATAAAACGTATTTTAGTTGTGTAATTGTCATATATAGTATTTTCTGATAAAGATATTAAATCTATCAATATTAATTATAGTTACACCTTCTTTTTTTCGTATATTTTTAAGTAAAATTAAAAACTATGAATAAAAATATATTAGGTTTAGAAAAATCAATTACAAAAAAATCAGTGGACTATTTAAATAGTTTACTGGCCAATTTTCAAATTTACTACCAAAATTTAAGAGGTTTACATTGGAATATTAAAGGTAAAAATTTTTTTGATTTGCATACAAAGTTTGAAGAATTTTACACTGATAGTCAAATTAAAATTGATGAAATTGCTGAACGAATATTAACGTTACAAGGTAAACCGTTGCATACGTTCTCTGATTATATTGCACACAGTAATGTACCTGTAGGTAAAGATATCTCTAATGATGAAGAAGCTGTTAAGCTTGTTATTTCTTCACTTTCTGAACTTTTAAAGATGGAGAGAATTATTTTAGAATTATCGGACACCATAGGTGATGAGGGAACCAATGCAATGATGAGCGATTTTATTTCAGAGCAGGAAAAGACTATTTGGATGCTAAATTCTTGGTTAGGAGTTTAGTGAATTCTAAACTGATATCCAATCTGATATCCTAATAAATTATAACCATCATTGGGTTTGTTAATATTTAAATTAGAGACATGCCCAAAATGTCCCCCAATATAGATGAATTGATTCTTAAAAAGTGTATAATTTAGCCCTAATGAAAAATTCTCTATAAATGTAAACCCTTTAGCTAGTCTTTCAGTTCGTTTATTCACAAAAGAAAAACCAAGACTCATGGAAGTTTCTATGGCTAATTTTGATAAAATTTGTTTACTCGCAGATACACCAAATTCTAGTGCATAAATATTGAATGTTTTAGGTGTTGTAAATTCTCTTCTTTTTTCTTGATAATCTTCTTGATCTGGGGTAATGTATTGCTCATTAATTAGTTGGTGTTTTAAAAATTGAATTTGAGGTTGTACTATTAATTCAAAATTAATATTTTTCCATTTCCCAATTGAATAAAAAAATTGTCCCTTGTAACTTTCTGAAGAATACGTGTAATCCGGATCGTCATGAAAAAAATTTTCGTTTGAACCATGCGCATATAAAAAGCCTATTTTCATAGGCTTTATTTTAGGTTCTTCTTGCCCTTGCATTGTAAAAACACAAATTCCAATAAGAAAAAAGAATAAGGTAAATCTCATATACAATTAGCTAAACATCTTAGCTACTTTCTCTGCTTTCTTACTTTCTCTATAATCATAAAATCCTTCTCCAGATTTGACCCCAAGTTTTCCGGCCATTACCATATTAACAAGAAGTGGACAAGGAGCATATTTAGGGTTTTTAAATCCATCATACATTACATTTAAAATAGATAAGCAAACATCTAAACCAATAAAGTCTGCAAGCTGCAATGGGCCCATTGGATGTGCCATCCCTAGTTTCATAACCGTATCAATTTCGATAACACCAGCAACACCATTGTATAAAGTCTCAATAGATTCATTAATCATTGGCATTAATATTCTATTGGCAACAAAACCTGGATAATCATTAACTTCTACAGGTGTTTTTTGAATTTTTTTACTCAAATCAACAATAAAAGCTGTAACCTCGTCTGAGGTATTGTATCCTCTAATAATTTCTACCAATTTCATAATAGGTACAGGGTTCATAAAATGCATCCCTATAACTTTATCTGCTCTTTGTGTTTCCGCTGCAATTTGTGTAATTGATATGGAAGAAGTATTGGTAGCTAAAATAGTATCTTCTGCACAAACCTCATCTAACTCTTTAAATATTTTCGATTTTAAAGTTGCGTTTTCAGTGGCAGCTTCAATGACCAAACTAGCGTATTTTATACCCTCTTTTATAGTGGTATAGGTAGAAATGTTTGAAAGTGTTTTCTTTTTGTCATCTTCACTAATTTTTTGTTTAGCCACCATTCTATCTAAATTTTTGGAGATGGTTGCAATTCCGTTGGCTAATGCTTTCTCAGAAACATCGATTAATTGTACATTATAATTGAATTGTGCAAATGTATGTGCTATACCATTACCCATAGTACCAGCACCTATTACTGCTATATTTTTCATAATTAAATTTATTTTTTTACTAAATCTTCTTCTGTTTTAAAACAATAGATTACCCATTGTGCAATACGTAGTGCTTCTGTACCATTTTCTAAAGAGACAATAGGTGTAGTATTATTTGTTATTGCGTCAGCAAAAGTTTCAAGTTCTTCTAAGATTGCGTTATTGTTAGAGACGTCTATATTTTCGAAATATATTTGTTTTTTTTTACCTGCATC
>Ga0209137_1000080_pt1 | contig 102713 bp, 101 predicted proteins | sample SaaInl5LU_22_DNA_FD_184642 | JGI IMG/M metagenome (GOLD analysis project Ga0209137, IMG submission 184642) | Marine microbial communities from expanding oxygen minimum zones in the Saanich Inlet - ESP_105LU_22_DNA (SPAdes) (version 2) | ecosystem: Environmental > Aquatic > Marine > Intertidal...
CTACACCGAGTTTGACGCCGGTGTCTTTGAGGGCTGCCGCTAACTGTTTGAAGGCGTCCAAGTTTCTAAACACCACGGATTCTTGGAATTCGATCCAGAGTTTGCTGGCCCACATATCGTTCTCGGTTAAGCGATGGACCAGCCACTCCGCAAAGCTGTTATCGGTCAGAGCCGAAAAGCTAAAGTTGATGCACACATCACGCCCTGTCACTTGAATTTTTTGCAGGGCGAGCTCAATAACCACTTTATCCAGATTTTGCGACAGATTCAGCCGGCTTACCCAAGGTAAGAAATCGCCCGCAGTATATTCATGGTCGTCTACGCCAATACGCACCGGGGCTTCGATATGAACGAAATCCCCTTCCGCATCCACAACGGGAAAGTCACCAAGATAAAACAACTTTTCGGTAAACGCGCGATCTAATATGTCTCGCCATTGACTAACCGTTTCATTGGTGCTTGCTACTTGCTCGGTAGAGACTTCTGTTAAATTCATTTTGGCAACGGCTGCCGATTCGTTCTCAGCCAGGCAGGCATCTAAACAGGTCAGCAAGGAACCGATGGTGTCTTTGTGTTTGACAGCGCACGCGGACCCTGGCATGCGGATGACGTCCTCTAAGCCTTGTTGCACAACTACATTCATCATGGTGTCGTGAATTTGTTGTGAGCTGAACTCCACGTCCTCGGTGCTCGGACACAGAATAGCGAAGTCTGATCCATTCAAACGGCCAGCACTCCAACCGCCCATGCGCAAGGTCAGTCGACGCAAGGCAAGCCCCATTTCTCGGATAAGGTTGTCCATGACCACTCGCCCCTGCGAGCGGTTAAGCGCGGCTAGGTCCATAATTCGAACGAGAGCTAAGACGCCCGTTTGATCCTGCCCTTGTCGCTTTAATTGTTCTTTTAAGGTGCCCAAGAACGGTTCTCGGTTCATCAGCCCCGTGACTTGATCGGTTTGGCTTTCAAGATTCCATTTTTCCAGCTTGCGCGCATCTTGCTGCAAAATTAGGCGCACTTTGTCCGCTAGAATGTTTAAGGCCTCTGCTAGGGGGCGATACTCGGCGATTGGAGGAAGGGGCCGCGTTTCAAACTGCCTGTTGGCAATTGCCTCCGCGTGGTCTTGTAGCGGGCGGAGCCCTCGGGTTTGAAGTTTTACTAAGGCAAGGCCGCCAAAACCCAGAATAGCGGAAGCGAGGGCACAAAATAGTAATATACGCAGAATGTTGTCCCACAGCAGGCTGCTCGCAAAGGTGGGGTCTGTTTCAATAACAACGCGTTTAAGACTGGACCATTCCCCTAAAATTAGGGCTTCGCCTTGTTTGATTGTTAAACTTAGTGCCGAGCTCAGGGCGTCTGGCGTAGCGGCCTGCAGTGATCGCTGGCGCTGGTAAACCACTTTACCACTGCCATCTTCTACCCGAATAAGGCGGTAGTGCCCTAGGTTGAATTGATTGTCGACCACTTTTTCGAGTTCTGGACCGCCGCCGCTGACCCGAGTCAGAGCACCGGCTAGAACCGCCGCGGCATCGCTATTTTGGCTATTTATTTGTTCCTGCAAATGCTCGCGTGTGTGCAGAGTGCTGAATATGGAAATTCCGACAAAAACCGACAGCATGGCCGCGATGACCATTAGCCATATGCGCTGAGTGAGTGACAGTGCAAGCATGATTAATGCGTATCCATAAGTGGAAATCCCTGCGCCTCGAGCTTGGCTAGGTAGCGCTGGATCTGTGAAGGTTGATAATCTGAGTCGTCTTGCAATTTTTGCGGGTACTGGTAGTCAAAAGGTCGGTAGGCAGCGACCGGCCGCAAGTCGGTGCGACGCTCTGCGGGTATGACCCGTGTCTCCAGGGAGTCCAGAATCAGAGGCGCGTTATTGGTGCCACACAGACAAAGTAACACCGCATGAGCCATCGGTTTTGTCATGCTGGGTGTGGTGCCCTGAGCCACCGTGTGCACGATGACGAGACGCTCCTGGTGTATGCCTAACATAAGCAAGCTTACGAGCTTTGCTAGGGCAAAATCTTCGGAGTCGCCTTGCTCATTGTTCAGGAGTTCCATGGGCGTGGCCCAAAAGTGGCTCTCGCCCCAGCTGTCCATGTCGGATGCTAGTTGCGCGGAGCGATTCACGTAGTCGTTAACACCACGTAACTTTAAGTCTAAAGGCTCTTTTTTTAGGTTGTTGATTTGGTCGAGCCATGCACGGCCTTTGGCATCTTTGATCTGGCCTTGGCTGAGTAGGTTAGCGCTTAACGAAGACCACTCAATGGCGGCGTGGCTTGTTGGAATACACAAGCCGAACCAGAGGCTTACTGCCGCATGACGCAGTGCCTTTACAATGTTGCTGTCTCGTCGTAACGAGGTGCTTGCCGCCATGATTGTTGCTCGCGTTATGTTGCAAATTAAGCGATTTGTCAGATGCTACCACGACTTAAGAAAATATGCATAGTTTGCCAATAACGTCAGGACAAGGCAGACATAAGGCTCGGTAAAATGAGCGAGGTCAAAATCGCGCAAATGGCCATGCTCAAACCTGCAAACGCTCCCGCTGCAGGACTGATTTGGAACGCTCTTGCTGTACCCACCCCGTGCGACAGCGTGCCCAAGGCCAGGCCAATCGCTACGGGGTCTTCAATGCGCCAGCGCTGAAGCAGCCAAGGGCCCAGCATGGCCCCGAGGATACCGGTAGCGATGACAATAACAGCCACTAGCGAGGCGTTGCCTCCAATTAAGTCGCTTATACCAATAGCCACGGGTGTGGTAACAGACTTGGTCATAACCGACATCAAGCTTGTGTGGTTCAACTTAAACCCCCAGCCAACCATAAAAGCGATGATTAGATTCACCACGGTAGCGGCACTCAGGGCTATAAGAAACGGGCGCCAGATTGTGGCAAGTCTTTTGCGTTCTCGGTACAAGGGGACGGCAATTGCAACCGTAGCCAGTTCAAGCCCCTCGGAGAGCAGTGAGGTTGATATTTTGAAGTCAGAGTAGCTGTGTTGCTGCCAAGTTAGAACACCAATAATGAGGACGCTGCTAGTGACGACAGGGTGCAGGTATGGAGGGCTGTGCGCGCGCCGATACAGCCTGAGCATAAGGCCGTAAGTCGCGCAAGTAATGATAAGCCAAACCAGAGAGTGAGTCGCAGATATCATATTAAATCTCGGATTTTCTGCGGACACTCGCATGGGCGAACAGTCTGACACATACCCACAGCCCCGTTACCGTAGATAGAATAATCGCTGCTGCAATACCGACTCCAGCCTCAGACAACAGCGTACCGAGGGTCATCAACCCAACCGCAGCGGGTATGAAGAGTAAGTTCATGTGGTTAAGCAGCGGCGCTGCGGCGTGAGCCAAGGCTTTAGGAATACGTCCGAGCATCGTTAAAATAGTAAACACCAATAGCATACCGATAACGGGTCCGGGAATTGCTATTGCATAGTGCGTTGCGAGATAGGTTCCTGCGACTTTCGCTATCCAAAGTATGAAAATGCCCAGACTAAAAAACCACGCTCGCGCAAAACGTTCCATTCGTCGGTTACTCTATTAAGGCCGCGTGTCTAAGCTCTGTTAGCGAGGCGCTGCCGGTAATGAAACAGCATATCTGCAGCTGCTGTTGCCATTGAGTCAAGACCTCGATCAGGGCGCTTTCCCCCTGCTGCGCCGCCGTTAACATAGGGGCGGCGGCCGAAGCAAAAGACGCCCCCAAGCGGATCGTTTTGGCGACATCCAGGCCCGATCGGATGCCCCCTGATGCGATTAAAGTCAGCGAATCATCTATGTTCAGCTGAGTACCCATACGCTTTAGAGAATCATGCAAGTTAATGCCGAAATTATGAAACACCTCACCCATCTGTGGGTTATTGCCGGCTCGATTACGCTCAGTTTCGATAGCAGCCCAACTGGTTCCGCCAGTGCCTGCGATGTCCAGATATCGCACTCCGACGTCTAACAATGTTTTCGCAGTTTTGGGCCCGATTCCGTGTCCAACTTCTTTGATAATGACAGGTACTGGGGCTTTGACAATGAGCGTTTCTATGGCCTTAAGAACGCCGCGCCATTGCCGATCGCCGTTCGCTTGAAGCACCTCCTGCAGGGGGTTTAAATGAACGAAAAGCCCATCCGCCTGCGCTATGTCAATACAGCGTATGGCATGGTCAACGCCCTCGGGTTGCGCGAGTTGCGCTCCGCCGATATTTGCCAATATGGGAATGGTCGGTGCTACCGACCGCAATTGAAAGCTGGCGCGCTGGTCGGGTTGCTCTATAGCGATTCGCATTGATCCTAGCCCCAGGGCAACCCCCGCTTGCTCTGCAGCAGCGGCGAGTGTTTCGTTAAGGCGTCGTGCAGATCGCGTGCCGCCGCTCATTGACGCTATAATCAGCGGTTGGCGGAGCGACTTCCCAAACAAGCTGCTGCCGGTATCGACCTCATTGAAATTCAGTTCGGGAATCGCACAGGGCTCGAACTTAACCTCAGACAAGCCATTGTCATTGGTCATTTGCATGGCGGGTAAGCCAGCCAAGTCTAGGTGTTCTCGTTTACGATCATTGATCGTCGCGTTGTTCATGTTCGAACGCCAATGCAGAGTGTCTAGGTAGATAATAGTCGATTAGTAGCATGTGGGGCACTGTTAGGGCAAAAATCCCGACAAAAAATAGTTGAATTACAGCAGTGGTCAGGCTGATGTCTGCGGGCATTACATAAAATGCGCCTAAGGCTATGAGTAGGGTAAGCGCAGTGGTGTTTTGTTTAAGCTTTTGTGCGCGACCGGGGTTCGAAAGTTTTGCAAGCGCCCATTGGGTGTGGCGCCGGGCGTGCCATACACAAAAATACAAACCTAATGACCAGAGTGGCGGCAGGCTGTAGATCAGCGTAAGACCAATGGCTAGAGCTGCAAGCGACCGGTAAGTGCGGGTCTTAAGCGCAAAAAAGCACAGTGCTGCGCAGGCCATGCCCCAGACCGGCAAGCTTAGGGTAAGCACCCGATCTATTATTTCCGTGTTAGTGTTGAGTTGAGCAAAAATGGGCTCGACCACTTCCCAGTGATAAAGGGGTAATGCTAGGGCCCAAAGGCCTCCTCGAGCCAGAGTCTCGATGTGTAGGTGGTTGACGTTTCGATCAGCGATATCGGAGCGGCCGAAATGCACGACGCTTAACAAAAGAAACAATAGCATCGACGGCGTGGGTGCCACAGACCAAAGAGCAATGCAGAAAATGGCCAGAGTAATATACGCACTAAACAACATTATGCGCTTGCTGGATGAAAACCGAGCGTTAAGCAAAGCGGCGTCTAGTGCCCCGTGAGGGATGCCAAAAATAGACATCATGACCAGAGGCGCGTAGAGCGTTAAGGCACCGTCAGGCACTGGTTAGCTCCGCCATAGGGATTGAACGAAGGGCCATTTTGGCGCCACTTGAATGGTCTTTAAACAGGGTGTCCAACCGCCTTCATCACATAAAAACTGAGCGAAGGTGTCACCGGGTAGACTGCGGGCCATTGCCATAAACAAGCGATAGACTGCATCTGGTTGGTGTCTTAGCACGCGCAAAAAAACGTTATCCATTAGGCGTGCTTTGAGTGAAAAGGCGCGGGAGTTCGATAACTTTGCCGTTCGAGAAAAGATCTCCGAGATGGCCTCGATTTGTCGCTGGGTGCCGTGCCAAGCATAGCCTGTCGATGCTCGAGATGCTCCGCCTGCAATGCCACAGCGCACTAACCTTGGATTAACAGGGAGTACTGGCCCCATAGGCAGCAGTCCAGATTCAGTTTCCAGTCGTTGCCAAGTGATATCGGGCGGCAAATTGGCGGTGATCCATTCCTGAATGCCACGATCGTAGTCGCTTTGTAGATAGCGTGTGGGGCTGAACGTGGTCGCTTCAACAAGAAGATCGCGCTCTGACAGAGGTAAGCAATAGATAAACGTAAGCCCATCGTGAGCGATAGCGCTTGCGCTGAAATCCATAAGTAGAGGTGAGTGTCGGTTGTGGGGCCGATCACAGCGCAGGGTATACCCTACAAATTGTTGCTTGATAGTGTGCTCGGGCACCTTAGGGGGTCTGGTGTCTACTACGTGGTTGCACTGCACTGTATTGCTGTCACAAAGCACTTGATAGCGGTTGGCGGTGGTACTTACTCTGTTGCAAGATTCCGTGATGCGCACGGAGCCCAGTCGATCGGCGAGGGCTTCCCGTTCCTGCTTGAAGCGTTGGGCGTTCAGTGTGGCGTACCTCCAGACGTCTGCATGCTGAGTCTGGTAGTGACCTGATGTGTCTCGAAATTGCCAGCTCGACCAGCGGCCTTCTATGCAGGGCCTGATCCAATCAGGTTCTGTTAATGTGCTGTTTAGCCAGGTGCTTATGCGTTGTGGTCGATCGTCGATGGGCCCTATGACCGCAAGGGCGAGGTTAGGGTGATTCTGCTTTAAGCGCACTGCAAGACTTAATCCCGCAATGCCTGCCCCTATAATAGCAAGGTCAACTCGGGTGGTCGACATGGGGTAAACCGTCAAGATTTGCGTGCAATTGCGGTGCGTGGCGAAAATTCATGCGGGGTGTTGGACGCACTAAAATACAGAACAGGTCAGGTAGCAGTCGCAAAATCAACCCGACTTTTTCTAGCGGTGATATCACCGTACGGCCGCCCCACCAAGCGTAATTATTGCGCCGTAGTTTACGGCCGATGGCTCGATACAGGTTAGCGGCGATAAAAATTGCGATACGACTGGATCTGGGTAGGTAGGCAAGACCCCGTAAGCCGGAGTGGTAAAATGACTCGGCACGCAATAGTTGATCTGCAACAGTTTGCTGCACTCTTATTCTGATCGAGTCCGAAGCAAAACGGATCTCGACTGGCGTGACATCCGCCGGCAAGTAACGTCTGCCTAATTCGGCGTCTTCCAACACGTCACGGCAAATATTGGTTAATTGCATGGCGATCCCGAGATCAATTGCAAAGGGTAGCGCTCGGGTATCTGTTACCCCGAGTATGGGGCACATCATGAGTCCGACCGTGCCTGCTACGCGAAAGCAGTATCGATCCAGTTCGTGTTTGTTTGTGAGCGCTACGTGCTCGGTGTCGGAAATCATCCCATCTAATAAGCTCAGTAGTGCAGCGGGCGGAACCGCGTGTTCTTCAATGAGAGCGCGAATCGCGCTCGCCAAAGGAAGATCGCTGACCATGTCAGGACTCTGAATAGCCTCTTTTAAATGCTGTAAAGTCTGCTGTTTGGACAGGCTTGAATGCGTTGTAGAATCTGCCAAATCATCGAGCGCGCGGCAGCAAGCATAGAGCTCAGCGGCTGCGTGAGCCTGCCGGTTGGTCAGGAAAAAAGATGCCCAATAAAACGTCTTGCCATGCATGGCCAGAGTCTGGATGACTTCGTTTTGGTTCTTGGCGCTGGTTGGCATCAAACTGCTGGTGCTAATCATCCTTAACTCCTAACCCCTTGCATGAGGTTTTCGACGACCTTGGCAGACGACAAAACACCGGGGAGACCGGCGCCTGGGTGCGTACCTGCCCCTGTAAAATACAGATTCGAGACCTCAGGATCGCGGTTGTGATAACGAAAGTAGGCCGATTGCGTCAGCGTTGGCGCAATTGAAAACCCGGCTCCGTGAGCAGACCTGTACTGTGTTTTGAAGTCTTCTGGCGTCATCCAAAAATCGGCGCACACGGTATTCGTCAGGTCGGGCAAAATGGTAGTGTCCAAGGCGGCAATAATCCGGTCTCGCAGGCGCGGCCCTTCTTCTTGCCAGTCCGTGCCTGATTTCAGATTTGACACGGGGCACAACACATAAAAACTGTCGCAGCCGTCGGGAGCAAAACTCGGGTCGGTCGCAGTGGGCCTGTGCAAATACAACGAAAAATCGTCGGGAATGACATGATTGTCGAAAATGTCTTCGAGCAAGCCCTTGTGTCTGGGGCCCAGCCAAATTGTATGATGCGCGATATCGGGGTAGGTTGTACGGGTGCCGAAGTACAAAACGAACAGACCCATGGAATACTGGGTAAGTGCCTCCGGGCGCCGTATTCTCTGCCGTTTCAATGTTTTTGGCAGCAACGCTTGGTAGGCGTGTGGCGCATCGCCATTAAACACAATGTTATCGGCACTAAGCACGTGCCCCTGTTTAAGTACGACGCCTTTAGCCTGTCGGTTGTCGACTAAAATTTGTTCAACATCACTTTGCGTCCTAATGGTGATCCCTTCTTCTTGCATCAGGGTTCCTAAGGCGCGAACCAATGCGCCGGTGCCACCCATGCAGAAATGAATGCCCCATTGTCGCTCTAAGTAATGGATCAAGGCGTAGATAGAAGTGGTGGTGTAGGGGTTTCCTCCAACGAGTAGGGGGTGTACAGAGAATACCTTGCGCAAATGTTCATTACGGATGTATCGGCTAACGAGGCCAAAGACCGTGCGATAGCTCTGCAGACGTATGAGCGCTGGGACCTGCTTCAGCATCGTCGAAAACGTGGTAAAGGGTTGTGCTGAGAGCTGTTCAAACCCGACCTTAAATATTTTTTTTGATAGGCTTAAAAGTGCTTGGTAGCCGGCGACGTCGGCTGGCTCGAACTTGGCAATTTCTTCAAGTGTGTGCGCGATGTCTCCTTTATAGGTGAATGATTTCCCATCATTGAAATAAAACTCGTACCATGTGTCTAAGGGAACAATCTCGGCGTAGTCGGCAAGATTTTTATTGAACAGCTGAAACAATTCCTCAAACATGAATGGTGCGGTTATAACGGTCGGTCCGGCATCGTGGCGGAAGCCTTCGCGCTCGAATACCTGAGCGCGCCCACCTATTTCATCCAGGCGCTCGACCAGCGTTACTTCGTGCCCCAGGGCGCGGCAGCGTAAAGCCGTGGCTATGCCTCCGAAGCCACCGCCAATAACTAAAGTGTGAGGTGCTTTATCTGTCACGCTTTTGGCTCATGCAATGCTGCGTCTTGGTCAGTTCAAGGGCGAGCCACTCGTTGAGCGAAGTCACTACACCTTGCAGGGCGCTGGGTAGCTGCGTTAGCTCGGTAGTAGCCATATTGAAATGGAAGTGAAGCCGTTGCGCTGCATCTGAAAAGGCGCCTGATGCGCACAATCGCTGCCACCACTCTCGCGTTTCCACCGCGTCGGCGATAATTTCACCAGACTTTATCTTGTCGGCCCATAGTGAAAACCGAGCGGACAGTTGCAATGGCAAGGTTTCGGTAAAGCAGGCAATTACAGCATTAGGGCGACAGTTTGCCAGATCGGAGCAGGGCGACTCTGCACCATCTGACCCGCTGAAATTTCGGAAGTCGTTGATCATTTGAAAGCATAGTGCGGCGTGGTAAAAGTAGCGTTCTATGCGCTCTACCGGCGCGCTTCTATCATTTATAGCGGCCGCCCCGATAACGCCAAGGCTAAGCAAAGGTGCTGTTTTGTGCGCCGCGATTTGTTCGTAATGACTCCAATCGGGATAACCGGCATGCGTAAACTCTGCTGCTTGTCCGCCCACGAGGGTTGAGATACTGGACGATAGATGAGGCACGCTGGCGACGCCAGCGTGCGCCCCAAGCTCGAAGGCTTTCGCGATGTAGTAGTCACCCAGACACACGGCGACAGCAGCCCCGTACTGTCTATACACCGTGCGTTGACCTCGTCGGATGCTGTCTTTGTCACACAGATCGTCATGCACAAGTGAGGCGTTGTGGAGGAGCTCTACTGACGCAGCCCATAGGGCTGCGCTGTCAGCTGGTGATCCGTAGATTCGTGCTGCAGCAAACGCGAGCTGCCCCCTCAATAGCTTGCCACACTTGGCGAAGTGGGCTCTGGAGGGTTCTTGCAAGGACTTGGGTGCCTGAGCGGTTATTTTTGCGAACGCTGTAAACAAGCTCTTACCTACATCGCTATGTGCTTCGCTGTCTGTGAGTGTCAGTTCGGAGGCGGAAATTCCCACCGCTGATAGTGCCTGATTCATAGTCCAACCTTCGTTTATTGTTTTCGTTGGTATCAGACATACGCACTTGAGACGTCGAGAGGATCACTGGATCGTAAAAAAACATGAAGTCAAGCGGTGGTGATTTTTCTGCGTTATTTTTTTTATATAAAAAACATAGGGTTAGATATTATTGATGTTTTCTTTGGATTTTTTTGCGACGAAAGTGATCCATTTTGCGACGAACTGCGCATCTATAGCGTGCATCTGCACTGTGGTAACAAGCGGTACAATATCTCGAGATAAGAACAATAGGAGAAAAGCTATGTTCAATAAAAGTATCAACGTGTGGCAGAAGGCAGGGGTAGTAGGCCTGTTTGCGCTCGGTTCTAGCTCTGTATTTGCAAGTACAATGCTGCAATCGGGTGACTTCGTAGGTTACTCGTTTTGGTTAATTTCTATGGCTCTGGCCGCGTCAACGATCTTCTTCTTGATGGAAGCTCTGCGAATGGGCGGCAAATGGGCAACAAGTTTGACAGTGTCGGCCTTGGTAACATTCATTGCTGCCTTCCACTACATGTACATGCGTGAAGTGTGGGTCAGTACGGGTGCGTCGCCAACCGACTTCCGATACATTGATTGGTTGCTGACAGTACCGCTGCTGATGATCGAGTTCTACTTGATTCTGGCCGCGATTACCAAAGTGTCAGGTGGTATTTTCTGGCGCTTGCTGATTGGTACGCTGGTCATGCTGGTACCCGGTTACATGGGCGAAGCGGGCTACCTAAATGTGACCGTTGGATTCGTCATCGGTATGTTAGGATGGTTCTATATTCTGTACGAAATTTTTGCGGGCGAAGCCAGCAAGGTTGCGGCAGCAGAAGCCACTGCGGCAGTTCAGAAGTCTTACGGTCTGATGAAATGGACAGTAACGATTGGCTGGGCAATTTACCCCATTGGCTACTTCTTGGGTTACATGGCGGGTGGTACCGATCAGGGAACCCTGAATATTGTTTACAACCTAGCAGACGTGTTGAACAAAATAGCCTTTGGCTTGTTTATTTGGTACGCAGCGAACGAAGATACTTCAGCGAAAGCTTAAGTTCTATGGTCCTTTTAAAGCCGCCGCAAGGCGGCTTTTTTATAGGATAGCAGCTTTGGTGCTAAATCCAGTGATACCGCCCTTATTGCCTCCTCTGCAGTGAGGCTGGATTTAGTGGTATTTTTGCCAAAAAAGAAAAAAACGACCCTTCTTTCAAAGAAATTCACTCACGTGGGCGCAATTTCCTGTAAACTTACGCGCGAAATTTTAAGTTGTATTTTTTTAACACACTAAACTCAACGAGCAGACAAATGGCAGCAGATCTATCTTTATACAGAAATATCGGCATTTTCGCGCACGTGGATGCGGGTAAAACCACCACGACCGAACGTATCCTTAAGTTGACAGGTAAAATTCACCGAACAGGTGAGGTGCATGATGGTGCGGCGACCACCGACTTCATGGAGCAGGAACAAGAGCGCGGTATTACGATTCAGTCGGCAGCAACGACCTGCTTCTGGAATGATCACCGTTTAAACATCATCGATACGCCAGGGCACGTTGACTTTACGGTCGAAGTATATCGCTCACTGAAAGTGCTTGACGGCGGCGTAGGTGTGTTCTGTGGTTCGGGTGGCGTAGAGCCTCAGTCAGAGACTAACTGGCGCTATGCGAACGAATCAGAAGTAGCTCGATTGATTTTTGTGAACAAGCTAGATCGCTTGGGTGCCGACTTTTACCGAGTCGTTGATCAGGTGCGCGATGTGTTGGCTGCGAACCCGTTGGTCATGACGTTACCTATCGGTACCGAAGATGACTTCGTGGGCGTTGTGGATGTACTGACGAAAAAAGCTTATATCTGGGATGACTCTGGTCAACCTGAGAACTACACGGTGACCGACGTACCTGCCGAGATGGTCGATGACGTTGATGCTTACCACGAGCAGCTGATTGAAACTGCGGTCGAGCAAGATGACGATCTCATGATGGCCTACATGGAAGGCGAGCAGCCTTCGATCGAAGACGTTAAGCGCTGTATTCGTGAAGGGACTCGCAAGCTCGACTTCTTCCCAACTTACTGTGGTTCGGCGTTTAAAAATAAAGGCATTCAGTTGGTCTTAGATGCCGTAGTGGATTATTTGCCTAGCCCAACCGAAGTCGATCCCCAAGACTTGACCGACGAGGAAGGCAACCCAACAGGTAAAGTGGCTACTGTGTCTGTTGATGAGCCCTTCCGTGCCTTGGCGTTCAAAATTATGGATGACCGCTTCGGTGCGTTAACTTTTATCCGCGTTTATTCGGGTAAACTGAAAAAAGGCGATACCATTTTGAACTCTGCGACTGGAAAAACTGAGCGCATTGGCCGGATGGTAGAAATGCACGCCAATGAACGTAATGAAGTCGACAGCGTGCAAGCGGGCGACATTTTTGCTTGCATCGGAATGAAGAACGTTCAAACAGGACACACTTTGTGTTCGGTTGATAAACCTTGCACCCTAGAAGCCATGGTATTCCCTGAGCCTGTTATTTCGATTGCGGTTGCACCGAAAGACAAAGGTGGCTCAGAAAAAATGGGTATCGCGATCGGTAAAATGATTGCGGAGGACCCATCGTTCCGCGTAGAAACCGACGAAGATTCAGGTGAGACCATCCTCAAAGGTATGGGCGAACTTCACTTAGATATTAAGATCGACATCCTGAAACGAACCTATGGTGTGGAATTGATTGTGGGTCAGCCTCAGGTTGCCTATCGCGAAACCATCACCCAGGCAGTGGAAGACAGCTACACCCACAAGAAGCAGTCAGGTGGCTCAGGTCAGTACGGTAAAATTGATTACCGCATCCGACCTGGCGAAGTGGGTAGCGGCTTTACGTTCAAATCTGTTGTCGTGGGCGGTAACGTACCGAAGGAATTCTTCCCAGCCATTGAGAAGGGCTTCGAGAATATGATGGCTGAAGGCCCCTTGGCTCGCTTCCCTGTGCTGGACGTGGAAGTTGAACTGTACGATGGTTCGTACCATGCGGTGGACTCATCGGCGATTGCGTTCGAATTGGCAGCGCGTGGAGCGTATCGTCAATCGATGTCGAAAGCGGGTCCGCAGTTGATTGAGCCCATCATGAAAGTGGACGTTTTCACGCCCGAAGATCACGTGGGTGACGTTATTGGTGACTTGAATCGTCGCCGTGGCATGATTAAAGATCAAATGCCATCGTCTACCGGTGTTCGTGTAAAAGCGGATGTGCCTCTCTCGGAAATGTTTGGTTACATTGGTCAACTGCGCACCATGACCTCGGGTCGCGGTCAGTTTTCGATGGAGTTTTCGCACTACCTGCCATGCCCAGCAGCGGTGTCGGCTAAGGTAATCGAAGAAGCCAAAGCGCGTCGTGAAGCGAAAAGTAAGTAGGTCTTAGCACCTTGCTCTGAAAACCCGGCCAAGCCGGGTTTTTTTATGCCCGCGAAAAAGACGCTCAATTGCGTTTTGAAGCGCTGGCGCTATCCCATACAATGTGGCGTTTGTTCAGGGGGGTTACAAATAGTGACGGATAAGACGCAGTTAATTGAAGGCTTGAACGGGCAGGCGCCAGGCTTCATTCGTATGCTGGGCGGGCGTATTGTTGATGTCGATTTAGAGCAGACGACCTGCGTGTTCGAATTTAATGTCAGCAAGGACTTTTGTCATAGTATTGATATCGTACAAGGTGGCTTTATCACCGCGATGTTGGATGCTGCGATGTCGCACGCCATTTTTGCTGTTGATCAAAGCATCACGGCGGTCTCTTCACTTGAGATAAAAACCTCTTATCTAGCCCCTACCAGAGCGGGCCTGCTGCGCGTTGAAGGGCGGGTGATTAAGGCGAGCTATAAGACCGCTTTTTTTGAAGGCGCTATTATCAACAGTGCCGGTGAATTAACGGCGACTGCAAGCTCTGTCGCTAAGCTTGGTCGCAAGTGAAGAGATATTGTCGGTATCTGAATACGAAGTAGTGTGACCTATGCCTATAAGTGAATGTCTTTATCATACGACCGATTCACACAGAGCTTCTTGTATTTCAAACAGATTGTTTCGCAACCACGTGTGGGCCGGATCGTTGTCGTTTTTCTTGTTCCAAGAGAAAAAGATAGGCAGCTCAAAATCGATGGGTGATTTTACGATTCTAAGTGGGTGATTTTTCGTTAGGACATTCGCTATAGGAGTAGGCATGCTGCAAATGAGATCGGTGGCCGCTAGAATTTGCGGGACATTAAGGAAAGTGTGCACTGACATGAAGTGTTTCCGGACCAACCCGTGCTCCCAGAGCTTGCGATCAATTATGCTAGGTCCATATACCGAGGGTAGTTTAAAGGTGAGATGCCTTAATGCGGCGTATTCTTTTATGCTGACTTCATCCTTGACGGTAGGGTGGTCGGCGCGCACCACGCACACTTCTCTTATGGTGCCGGCCTGGTGATAAGAGAGCTCCTCATCTTCGGTTCTTGCAATCCACATGTGCAAGTCTACATTGCCAAAGTGCATTTCTTTTTTTAAGTTTATCGCCGAGGCGGCAATGGTCTGTAATTTTATTTTTGAATTCTTACTTTCTAATATCTGGACAAGCTTCGGTAGTAATACCAGGTCACCATAATCACCTAAAGACAGATTAAACTCACGCTCACTAGTGCCAATATCAAACGCCTTGTGATTTTCTAGCGCTACAGACACAAGTGCTAGAGCCTGCCTGATTGGAATGGCCATCTCTAGCGCCCGAGGAGTCGGTTTGACGCCGCGTCCAGTCCTCACAAATAGCTCGTCATTGGCAATGTGTCGGAAGCGCGAAATGGCTGTGCTAATGGCTGGCTGGCTCATGCCAATTTTTTCTGCGGCTACCGATGACAACCTCGAAAAGACCTCGCCAACAAGGTCTCGATATTCCGTAACATCCATTCCTTTTCTCGCGCGCCATGCTTGCTCCAAGGCCGCGTAGGTTTGAGGAGGTATGCCCAAACCATTTTGCATTTCATATCGCGATAGCAAGGACTCAGCGCTAAGCTGATCTTCAAACGACCCATCCGTAGAGTCTGCCCAGTTCAATTGCACACCACGCTTCAATGCGGTCTTTAGCGCGCCAGTGGCTTCACCGCCCGCAACAAGAGCCATGGTCACCGTTCCCGCCTGCAGCTCAGTTGACAAGGAATTCACCAGGGCCTGAGGCTGGTCACCGCCAACGGCAGAATAAATAACTCGACTTGGAGTAAGAGAGGTCTCGCTTAAAACAGCGTGAGGAAAGTTCTTAACACTGCCAAAAGGCGTGTAAGGCCGCGGCAAAGAATCCGGGAACGTACGCAAGAAGGCTGCGCAATCGATATGCCTTGCTAACGACGCAGCGCGCGCGTCAGTGACTGCCCGCTCTATTGCTTCTCGCACCAGAGAAACGGGGCTTGGAGCATCCCGCGCGGACTCACCATCCCAATGACTCACAACCTGGCCAACAGCAATGACTATTGGAAGTCGGTCTTTATTCATAATGCTTACAGCACGCCCTTGCGAACGTGACGCCTATTTGAACCTTTGAGACGAACAATTGCCTTCTATTGGGTGCCCTTCAAATGCAGCCTTTAAAAACGGCATTGAGTCCACGGTTGAAGCGAGCACCACCTCTCGATGATTGAGCTCTGGGTAAAACTCGGCGAGCACCCGGCTCCCCGCTTTACACAATCCCATCGCGAGCCCCGCCTGCATTCTGGGTGGAGTGTCACGATCCTTACCGCCGGTGCCCATAAAAATCGGCGGTGACAAATCTAAGCGTGGATAGCCCATCAAACCAAATGCCGCTGTCAGCGCATCAGAGGGTGATTTATCAAATGCCTCGTTATAAGTGAGCTTTGCATCGTGCACTTGGGCTTTGATGTCCTTATAGCAACTGTCCGCGACCCTCTCAGCGATGGGAAGCGCCAAGCTGGACACGTAATCATGCATACGGAACTCGGGTTGCTCTAGTTGCACCAACGTGAGGGCGAGAAAGGAATAGCCCAACAAGGGGTCAGGCTTGTCTGGCTGGCGAATACGTTCTATCGCCTTAACGGCAGCGGGCGTAAAATATGGAGGACCGGTGGCTATGACTCCAACGATGTCGATTTCGGGCGCATACGCTTGCGAGTACGCGGCCGTGGCAATAGCAGCTCCTGCTCCCTGCGACTGCCCAAACAACGCAACTCGCTTGCTCACGGGAAATCCAGCGCGCTGTACTGCCCTGATCCCATCCAAATTGCTGTATGCCTCGGGCCTCGTGGCGAGATAAGGGTGCGTGCCCCTCGTGCCGAGCCCCTGATAATCAGAGGCGACAACCGCATAACCCTCACTCAAGAATCGATTGAGATACTCCTCGTCTTGAGCCTGACGTCCGTTCCACGACGGTGCGCAACGATCAGCAATGCCCACCGTACCGTGGGTCCAAGCCATTAGGGGCCAACCATCCGGCGGCGCATCGCCCGGTGGTAAATACAAAACACCCGACACCGGAACGATGTCGGAGCCACCAAGACCGTCGGTAGAGCTATACAAAATACGTCGATTAACGCCTGCACCAACGAGCGATTGAGTTTGCTCCAGCGGCTCCTGTCGCAGCAGAACACCCGGACTGTCAGGTAGCGGCTCGTCAAATTCATAGAAAACTGATAGTGCGCTATCCCCCAAAGTCTGAGGACTATAGCTCTGAGCCATCCGGCCAGACGGCATTGAGCAGCCAGAAAAAAACGCAGCCAAAGCTAAACAGTAGATGATTTCGCGCATATAGAATTTATCCCTTTTATTAAGCGCTATGCCTCTATCCGCCCGCAATCGATTTTAAGGCTAATGCCTTGGTCTGCTTGGAGTCGGCTTTACCGTTCACGGCTCGGGGGACGTACTCAACCTGAATGTAGTGACGCGGCGCTTTGTAATCGGCAAGCAGACTTCGAACATATTTCTTTATTACCTCTGCCTCAACAGCTTGTCCCCCATCAGTGGAAAAAACTGCTGCCACACCCTCCCCGAATCGATCGTCTGGAACGCCAACGACCAGGCAATCAAAGACGGCCTCGTGTGTTTTTATCGCCTCCTCTACTTCCTCAGGATAGATTTTCTCTCCGCCACTGTTGATGCATGTAGAACCCCGCCCGAGGAGATTAATAGTTCCGTCCTCCTCCAGGGTTGCATAGTCGCCCGTGACAGAATACCGAACGCCATCAATGAGTTTGAACGTTTCTGCGCTCTTCTTCTCATCTTTGTAATACCCGATCGGCACCATACCGCCATTACAAATCAATCCAACTTCACCAGAGCCTGGCTTTACGGCTCGTCCGTCATCGGTATAAACGCGCGTTGTTGGCGACAGCTGAAACTTGCCTGTCTTGTTCTGATCGATTGTCTGGCGGTTTGATATTGACGTACCCATACTCCCCTCGGTAGAGCCCATGCTGTCAAAAATAACAACATCGAGGTGCTCAAGAAGCGACTTTTTGGCATCAGCGCTGAACATGACTCCAGACGAATTGACCATTTTCATCTTCGACATGTCGTACGGCGCGTTCCTAGCCTTCGCACCCGCCAGCGCTTTGGCCATAGGCTTTGCAAAAACATCACCGACAATCACAATCTCTTGAACTTTGGCTTCTTCGATTTTTTGAAGCAGCATATCTGGGTCAAAAGTGCGGTTATCTGCGAGCACGACCTCACCACCCAAGGAATGCGGAATGATTACACCTACCCACATACCTGTCCCGTGCATCAGCGGACATGCTGGCAGTGCACAAGGGCTTCGTCCCGCATCCGCCAATCCTTTAATGATTGGTCCTAGTGCGTCTGGTGAATCAGGAAAATCCAGCTGACGAAGCTGCATCGATTTCCCCAGCAACGCCGAGACAAACGTGCGATGGTCATACATCACGCCTTTAGGTAGCCCCGTCGTCCCGCCGGTGTAGAGCATATAAATATCGTCACCCGAGCGAGGGATTCTCGGCATCGGTATGGCTGCCGCAACTACTTCCTCGTAACACACTGCCCCCTCAAGATGCTCGCCGCTTCCATCATTGATTTCAATAAAAAGTGCTACCTTGCTGAGCAGACTGCGAATTGACCGAATCCGGGGCGCAAATTCAGCTTCGAATACGACCACTTCACAATCGGAATTGTTTAAGACGTGTGCAAGTTCAGCCTCAAGATATCGATAGTTGACGTTTATGGGCACCAAGCGAGCTTTAAAAGCGGCATACTGCGCTTCCAAGTATTCGTTTCGATTGTGAGAATAGATCGCCACCTTGGAGCCAACATCTAGCTTTGCTTCCGCAAATACCTGCGCGAGCCTTGCTGCCCGTTCGTCGTATTCTCTCCAGGTGAGAGCAATATCGTTGTATCGGACAGCAGGGGCTTTGGGAATTGCATCGCTGATGTTTTCCCAAACGCTTGCCAAATGCCAATCGGTTTTGTTAGTCACAGTATGGACTCCATTAAGGATGACTGGTCATGAAGTACAGGTCTAGACGACGCTAGTCAGACAGGGCCAGAACTTGATTTGACCTCGCGAAACGCGAGCCCTTTGTTGGCGTCAGGCTCTTTGGGAAGTTGAAGCACTTTTTCTGCAATGATGTTGCGTTGAATCTGATCGGTGCCGCCGCCAATGGAATTCATATACGCTTTCGCCGCATCAAAGTTGGCATTCGCAGCGTCCATCGCCCCCTCGCCATCCAATATTGATTCCGCGCCAAGAAGGTCCGTTGCTATTGCAGCCTCTCCGTGCTGAATACGAGACATTGCCAGCTTACCAAGCGACATAAGCGTGGCAGCTCCCGTGGACTGCATTTCGTTCTTGGCGCGCTCGTTAGTCAGTCTGTTCACTTCGCGATACGCGAGTGCCTGCGCAATACGCTGTCGGAATACAGGGTCATGCAGACGCCCGGCTTTGTTGGCGAGGGCAATCAAGGGGTGCACGCCCTCATTGGCCGCGCCTCGTTTTCGCTCTGTTATCCCCTGCCCCATGATCAACCGCTCGTAAGCAATTGCCGTCTGAAAAGATCGCCACCCTTCGTTCAACTCACCAATAACAAAACGCTCCGGCACGCGGGCATCGGTAATAAACACCTCATTGAACTCAGACTCCCCAGTAATTTGATTAATAGGGCGTATTTCAACTCCAGGCTGCTTCATGGGAAACAAGAAAAATGTCACGCCCTGATGTTTTGGAACATCCCAATCTGTGCGCGCCAGCAGCATTCCGTAGTCCGCGGACACCGCGTCTGAGGTCCATACTTTTTGGCCATTAATGACGAACGAGTCACCATCCTGATCCGCTTTGGTTCTGACGCCAGCAAGATCAGAGCCTGCATTGGGTTCTGAGTAGAGCAGACAGCAAACGGGCCCTGTAAGTAGCTCAGGTAGCATTTCCCGCTTGAGCTCGGCGTTCCCCATCTTAGACAGCGTGATAGCACCAAGATGATAGCGATCGCGGCCAGCGCCGGGCGCTTTGCGGGCACGAAAAGTGCGCTCAATCATGGCGCCTTGTTGCATAGTCAATCCTAGCCCAAACCATTTCGTGGACCAGCTCGGGACGCAATATCCAGCGTCCAACACCTGTTTATACCAAGAGCGCTCATCGTACTGCGCCGCATTCACTGGCCTTCTGTTCTCTGTATCCCAGTGCGCATCCAGCCAGGTGTTGACCGTGCTCTGCAGAGCTTCGGGTGAGCTTTCCCGTGTGATATTGCTCATGCCACTTTTTCCCAAGCTGTTAGATAGTCTTCACGATGCTTCTGCGCGCTGCCCAACATCGGCGCGAAAGCACGAGATCGCCGCCAATATAGATGGGCAATATGCTCTTGGGTATAAGCAATGCCGCCGTGCATTTGAATTGCTTGAGCGGCGACGTCGCGAAAAGCGTCGGAGCATACAAATCCGGCTAGTGCAACGGTGCGACCCACTTCTGGTGCGTTCTGGTCAATGGCGTCAGCCGCGGCCTGGGCAGCACTTGTTGCGGATTCAACCTCGATCAATAGGTCTGCTGCCATGTGCTTGAGCGCTTGAAAAGACCCTATGGGTCGACCAAATTGATAACGCGTTTTTAGATACTCGACAGTAATCTCAAAGATGGCGCGAGCGGCCCCTGCCTGTAATGCAGCCAGTGCCGCGACACCACGCATCCTGGCGTTTTCTAAATCCGTCGGTGTCAATTCCTTTAAGCTAATTGCAGCGGCGTTGTTAAAGCTCACGCGAGCAGGGCGTAATAGAGGATCGTTAGCTCGCTGGGGCTCAAAAGTAATTCGCTCGGATTTCGGAACTATCACTACTTTTGTATTACCGCTGGAGCCAGTGCCCAGCAGGAAAAAATCCGACAAAGTTGCGTGTAACACCAGCGATGTAACGCCGGAGACGGTCTGATCATCATTAAACACAAGACTGTGGTCATGATCCTGTAGAGGAACAAAGGAAGCGTCTCCGCCGACCGCAACGATTGATTTTCCAGAGACCACAGCGTTAATGACTTGACGTAAATTTGCGCAGCCCGAGCTCGCTGTGAGCAGCGTGGCCCCGATCACGCAGCTTTCAACAAAGGGAATTGGCAGCAAAGACTTACCGAGCTCACTGCATACCATCTCCACATCTTTTGCGCCGCCCCCAACACCGCCAAACTCTTCAGGTACCGCGATACCGGGAAGCCCCATTTCGCATACTTGCTGCCACAAACCAGGTGAGTACCCCGGTGCGAGGTCTATACCGCGGCGCAGGGCGGATTCGTCCGCCTCCGCAGCGAGAAAACGTGACAAGCTTTCTCTTATTGCGTTGCGATCTTCTTCGTCGAGGTTGTTCAATTAAACACTCCCGGCTCTGATTGAGCTGTAACGGGTTAAAAATTTATCCGAACATGTATTCGTGTTTTCATGTAATGTACATTAGGATTCACGGGAGAGCAACATGACTGAAAAACAAATGAAGCGGCCGCCACCTCGTGCGGAAACGACGCCTAAGGCAAAAACAAAGACGCGGCGCACGCCAAAACAAACTCGCGCCATTGCGAGCCGCGAGAACGTAATTGTGGGCGCGAAGGCGGCACTTACAGAGTTTGGCTACACCAAACTTACTATGCGTAACGTTGCCTCACGATCTAACACTGGCGTTGGGACAATCTATGATTACTTTTCTAGCAAACACGCCATGCTGCGCGAGCTACTTCAGGAACGGCTTGCATTGCGGCTGGAAGTGTTTGACGAGACCTACGCGGACACGTCTACCTCTGCATCCGTTGCAACTTTTATTCAAAGCTACTTGCAGAAAATGAAAACTCAAGGCTTGTGGTCGAAATATGACATGGAATTGCATCGCGCAGCAGAAGCCGACGACGACATGCAAAGACTTCTAGACTGGCACCATGAGCAGACCCAAAAGCGCTATGTCGACGCGCTTCTTGTCGCAGGATCTGTATGGCCAAAAGAAGACTTGCAAGTGGTCGCTGACTATCTGATAACGATATCGAACCAGTTTGAGCAAAGCCTGGCCCTAACCAGCGATGAGCGTTCGCAGAAGGTTACATCGTGGCTAATTCGTAAGACTTTCTTGAGCGTGGTGCGAGACACGTTGCTAAAAAAACCACAAAACTGGCTTTAACACCGTTGGCAGTAACAACGAAGGAACTAAAAGAGTCATTTACCAGTGGCACCAAGACCAGTCAGACGCGATCCGCCAAACTCGGTCACCGTGACCACGGCAAAGCTGACGACCCCCATTTAGTCTAAAATCGAATGCAAAATCGCTGACCAAAATGCGCAAATGCTGAGGGTCGTCTCGAGGATTGTGGTCACCAACCGCGATGAAAAACTACTGACTACAACATGACCCGATGTTGGGGTCACTTTTTCAAAGTGGTCAGGCTCTTCATCATAAAAGTGGTACTAATGATGGGGAAAGGTCACCGATCCAGTGCGTGCCAAAATCAGCGGATACCAAGCCACTGCCGGACCGGTACATTTCCTCCGCAAGAATAATACGATGATAAATGTCAGCATTCTCTCCGCTACCACCGATTTCTCTGGGAAACCCGAGCCCAAAAATACCGTGCTCCACAGCCCTTAAATACAGGCTATCTGGGATAGTCCCTTCTACCTCCCACTCAGTAAGCCTCGGAGTGATTTCCATGTCCACAAAGGAGCGTACCCGATTCCGCCAGCCTTCATGAACGGGGCGGAGTCTTGGACACGGTGGCCGAAGACTGTCAAACAGTGTCTGCTGAGCCCTATCATTCTCTGGCATTATCATTTTTATCTCCAAAAATTCACGGGAACCTCATGATACTTGCATATAAAGACTAAACCATTCTAAACTACCTGTCATGCAACAATGATAACTAACTGAGATCATTAAATAGAGATTTGATACAGGCGCCTGCGGAAATGAATCTAACCATGCTGATAAAGATAATGAAATTTTATGCTCGGTTCGCACCCAACTTTTCTGCGATTGGCTACTATGCTAGGCGCCCCCTTTGGGGCAGACTTGACGCTGATTTTTCTGGCCAGACTTGGCTAGTGTCGGGCGCATCTGGCGGTATTGGCCGTGCAATAGTTTTAGAAGCTTCGCGTCGAGGTGCCCGCGTTTTAGCAGTCGCACGCAGTTCAGAGAAACTAGAGCAACTAATAGCTGACAAAAGCACTAGTGGCGAGATAGTGCCATTAGTGGCAGATCTGAGCCTAATGTCAGATACAGAAGCTATTGCAAAGCGGCTATCTGAAGACGGCAACAGAGTCGATGTTCTTATTAACAACGTTGGAGCTTTGATTCACCGACACCAGCTGACCTCGGAAGGAAAAGAAAGTTCTTATGCGCTCAACATACTTAACCATTATTTATTGACCGAGCGCCTGATAAATAATGAGGTTATGACTTCCGGCGGTACAGTAATCAATATGTCGTCAGGAGGCATGTATAATGCGCCCTTGTTGATCGAGAAAATGAACGTCACTGATCCGAACCAGTACGCAAGCGTTTTCGCTTATGCGGTTCACAAACGTGGCCAAGCCGAACTGACCAAACATTGGCAGGGCAAGTATGGGGATGCGCGAGACTTGCGTTTCTACGTGATGCACCCCGGTTGGACTGATACTGAAGGTGTGCAGACTGCCATGCCGCGATTCCGCAAGATACTGCGCCTAATCCTGCGTAATGGCCACCAAGGTGGCGACACCGCGATTTGGTTGGCGGCAAAGAGGCCAGAGGCAGATCCCGCTGGATTTTGGTTTGATCGCAAACCACGCGGTGCGCACGTCTTTCCAGGAACGCGCAAGACTCGAAATACCCCAGAAGAACTCGCAGCCTTCCTCGACAATGAGACTGCCAGAGTAAACTAACATTACAACGGAGAACCAATATGCACTACATGCAATTCAGGACCGCTTTAGTGGTGCTCGCCGCCGCATTTATCCTAAGTCTTGTCCACCCCTCCTCAGCTCAGGCTGAAGATGATGAAAACCGAGTTCGGCGGGTCATCGCTGGCCTAGAAACCACTTGGAATGGTGCTGATATGGAGGGTTACTTGTCAGCTTATCGTCAGGATAACAGTCTGAGTCTAACCTACGGTAATACGGTAGTGCAGGGATTCGATGCCATGAACACTCTTTTCCGTAACAGCTACCCCGACGAGATGCGTATGGGCAAGTTCACTATCGATGAGATCACAGTTACTATGCTAGGTGATACAGCTTTAGCTTATGGCAATTTCACCCACATATTTAGTGAGGAAACGGTAATAGGCGGCTACAGTCACGTCCTAGTAAAGCAAGGCGATGATTGGATTATAGTTCATGAGCGTACCTCACGCGCAGAGGTCATCGCCACTGAGTAAGCCCACAACCTAGATCAAAATCGAGTCATTGGAGCGGCAACTTTCGCAACCAAGCCAAAACTGGCTCCCAACCCTATCTGCATATCTGATAGCGATACAGACTATTCTAACCGCATCACAAAAGCGGTGGGCGGAACCGACACGTTCTGGATGTGATGTTGAGACCAGAAAGCTGAGCACGACGCCTTTGTCGGGCTTTGACAGCGCGTGATAGGCCAGCCGGATGAGGGTACGGCGGACAAAATCATACCGTTCCGACCGGGTGTGAAGGGAGAATTCGACCGCGCGGGTGCCATCGAGAAAAGCACGGACCTGCGGCAGTGTTTTGATGTCGTCGTCATTCATGATGGTATTCATCCTTCCATCATGAACAGGGTTCAGGCTAGTTCAGTATCATTTCGTGTTAGAAACACGGCTCCCGTTCAGTATCATCTCGCATTGGACAAGGCTTAGACTAGATTTCAATCGGAGGATCCCGCTTAATAGTGATACCAGCCGCCTCACGATCCCACGTGTCCGCGGTCACACCCTCACCTCTGAGTTGGTGTTTCTGAACTTTGTTAGTCGGAGTTCTAGGAAGCACTTTAAGTATACGCACGTATCGCGGTACCATGAAATGTGCCATCTGCGACTGCAGATGCTCAATCAACTGCGCAGGATGCAGCTGAGCATCCTCAACCAGCACTACGGCGACCATAACTTCATCGTCGCCATACTCGCTGGGCACTGCATATGCAGCAACCTCGGCTATTGCAGGCAACTCAATGATCTCTGCCTCCACTTCAATAGAGGATATATTTTCCCCGCGGCGCCGGATAGCATCCTTTTCACGATCCACAAAGTAGTAATTGCCCTCTGCATCACGAGTCATAAGATCACCTGTATGGAACCATCCGTTGCGCCATGCGCGAACCGTTGCCTCCGGCATTCCTAGATAGCCGGGAGTGATACTCCAAGGTAGCTCGCTTCGGACAACAAGTTCACCAATCTCGCCTTCTGCAACAGGCATATCGTTGCTGTCGACAAGTTCACACGTAACACCCGACCGAGGGCGACCACAAGAAGATTGCACCCGAGTATTGAGCTCGGAAACCAGAGGCACCGAAACCTCTGTCATGTTAAAACCAGAGAAGTAGTTGAACCCGTAGCGCTCCGCCAGACGAAATGACTGCTTTGTAACAGGTGACAGCACTACGCACTTAAGTGGATTATCGATATCTCTTGCATCCGGTGGGTTTTTGTCCAAGAAAGCCACCATCGTGCCGAGCAGACCCGATATCGCTGTAGCACCACTTTCCCGAATCTGCTCCCAAAACCGGGCTGTGCTAAAACTTTCATACACAACAACTGATGCACCACAAGCCAATGCACCCATTATTGCTGTTGTTCCACCAACGTGGAACATAGGTAGATTAACCAACATGCGATCATCTCGTTCGAGGTAGCCAAAGCAAACCTGTCCAACGGTATACTGTTGCAAATAGGTATTAATGACTCCCTTCGAGGGACCGGTTGTCCCTGACGTGTAAATAACCATCATCGCATCCCAAGGCTGAGAGGGCCATGCACTAACCAATGAGGCTTTACCCTCAAGCAGACTCTCTTCTTCTATAACAGACAGGGTTTTTAGCCTTTCGCCTGGGCTAGTCATATCTGCATCTACACCTCTGCCACACCGAACGATCCATTGCACCGAACCAATTTCGATATCTTCTAATCGGGGTAGTAAACTAGCGTGTCCTATCAACAACCTTGAACCGGACAGTGTAATCACGTGCGACAAAAGCTTCCCACGATAGCTCGTATTGAGCGGAACAAGTGTAGCGCCAAGATAGTTGGTAGCAAACCACGCGCGTACCATAGAGGGTCCGTTTGGCAACCATGCCAGAATACGGTCGCCAGCAGTGACGCCGAGATCCTTCAATGCAGTCGCAACTCGACGGGTCATATCAAGGGTTTCAGCAGCGGTCCATGCCGTGCCATCCTCAAACAGCATCAATAGCCGCTCAGGGTCTTGTTCAGCTTGACGCTCGAGTATCGCGGCGAGTACACACTCTTCGGCGCGTGGCATCTCTGGGCTAAACCATGGTGGGTGTGCAGTCGTATCCGTCATGCAGTTTCCTTTTTTATTATGCCCTTCAATTCTAGGTCGCGTAATACCAACCCTGTGGTATTGTCACTCAGTCTTTTTTTGCAAGCGAGTTCTATGATGAAAAAAATCAACAAAACATGCTGGTTGGTGAGCGCTTAATGGCGAGCCTAGAAGCCTGTGATATCGATGCCACCCGCGAGTTATACTGGCCGGACGCTCGAATTTGGCACAACTTTAACCAGCGTTTTCAACCGCTAGAAGAAAATCTAAAGTCACTCCAATGGATGCATCATAAACTGAAGAACTTACGCTATGATGTAAAACGCCGCGAACCCATACCAGATGGTTTTTATCAGGAGCATGTTCTTAGGGGGACACTGGCCAACGGAGACGAGTTTGAGATGCCAGCCTGCGCGATTATCAAGATAGAGGATGGACGCATCATCTCCCTCGACGAATATCTAGACACAGCTCATACGCGCCCACTGTCCGAGTGAAATATTATTCAAGAGAGTCGGCACGATCGCGGCTCGCCCGAAAAGGCTTAAGGGCAAGATAACTCAGTACTCCGCCCAAAGGCAGAACCACAGCGCTCACTAATGACAGTGAGTAGCGTAGGTCGAGAGGATCTCCGAACGCGTAATCAGTCACCAGCGCTACCAAGGTTGGACCGAATCCTAGGGCCAGCATATTGCCTACTAAAAAATACAACGCTGTCATCTGAGCGCGCAGTGAGTTTGGAGTTATGAGTTGTAGTGCCGCAGCGGGCAACCCCTGAGGTACCGCCATTAGAAAACAGGTAACGCCTAAGAAGAGCAGAGCCATTGTACTATTGGGCATTAGCGGTGTTGCAACAGCGAACGGAATAGCTGCAATGGCGGCGAAGCAAGCTGCTCGCAATGTTGCATCTCTGTAACCTTTCTTTTCCATCCAATCTGCCAAATAGCCTCCTGAATAAACTCCCGCGGTTCCCAATACAAACATAATGCCGCCATAGGCAAGACCAATATCCGCAGCTTGCCAACCCCAGGTACGTATGAATAGAGTTGGGGTCCACACCATGTAGCCCGTTATTGCGATACCTACCATAGAGAAGGCGAGAAAATGGTACAAAACTGCCGCTTTGTTCACGCGCAGAAAAGCGAGCAACGCGGCGGTTGAACTCGGGTTTTGACTATCGTCCGCGCCTGCCGCTACAAGACCTCGCCGTATGGGCTCTCGGATAGTCAAGATCAATAAGAAAATGGGTAAACCAAGAAGCCCCACGTAGAAAAACGTAATTTGCCAAGGCTTAATTTCACCGATTAACGGCAATGTGGTTGCACCGGCATCGACAACCATTCGAATCACCATACCACCGATTATCATCGCCAGTCCTGCACCAAAGTATACTCCCATAGAATAAACGCTGAAGGCTCGTGCCAACTGGTGTTTGGGGAAGTAATCGGCAATGATCGAAAAAGCGGCTGGTGACAAGGTAGCCTCACCGACACCGACGCCGATTCGAGCTAAAAATAAATGCCAGAAATTGCCAGCCAACCCGCATGCAGCTGTCATCGCACTCCATACCGAAATACCCGCAGCGATTATCGCCTTTCTATTTTTCTGATCTGCGAGCCTCGCAATAGGGACACCCAGCAGAGTGTAAAATAGAGTAAATGCGATCCCTGCCAGCAAGCTAACCTGAGTGTCGCTGATCTCGAGATCGGCGCGAATGGGTTCTATTAGAAGACTCAGTATCTGACGATCAATATATGCATTGGTGTAAGCCAGCATGAGCACACCGACAACATACCAAGAATACACCGGATTGGGCCAATCGCGGTCGCTGGGAAGTTTTCGGTCCAAAGGCGGTAACGCGCTCATAAAAGTCTCACCTCAACAGGTATTGCGCTCATGCGCGGCAGTCCACTGTGAGCATCATAATCCTTGGAATCATCAATGAGTACTGCGACACTCGTACCGCAGAATGCTTCACTTCGACTTTGTGCACCGCCCGGGAACCCGTGTGCTAGGGCACAGACCCCGCGCCGCAGCGTATTATCCAGCGCGACCAGACCGACAACATTTCCTTGAGCGCTACTCAGTTCGATCTCTTGACCATCGACTACACCCAGCTGTTCGGCATCGTCTATGTTCATGTATACAGGATTGTATGGCCTTCGCGCGGCCAGAGCAGGTAAGTGATGGGCAACAGAGTTATAAACAGCGTGTTCGCGCCTTGCCCATTTTCTGCTCGACCGGAGTTTGACCTTTCCCCCATAAACACAATTTGTAGGATTGTTGGTTGAGTGAGTCGATTTATCGCTAAAGTTGCCCCGTGGTTGCCCGTGTCATTTGTCATTTGTGCAGGCCTTGATTTGCTTGGGTGGCAACCTTTGTAAGCTTTTGATAATCGTGGGAAATAGTGGTAGCTACGGGTGGACTTGAACCACCGACCCCAGCATTATGAATGCTGTGCTCTAACCAGCTGAGCTACGTAGCCACGATGTTCGCTTTGTCACCTAAGTTTGATGCAAAGCGGCGGATATCCCGAAAATGCGTTGCATTTTTGAGAGCGCGAATATTGCGTATTTTTGGCTTTTTTGTCAAGCCCTGCAGATGTTTTTCACGCTGACATTTGCTCCAGCTACTTCTACAATGGACCCTCGTCGGTCAGAGTTTTTTTACGTATGTCTACAGCATCTTTATCGGTATTAGAACAACGTTTTGCCCACTTGCGCTCGAACAAAATATTTGAGCTTTCGGTGATCGCAATTATCGTGTTTTCCGCACTGATTATTGGCGTTAAAACCTATCCACTACCGACGTGGACCCAGCCCGTGATAGTGGCGTTAGACTGGGCTATTACTCTATTTTTCATGGTGGAGATTAGTATTCGATTTCTTGGAGACGCCAACAAAAGGCGCTTTTTCAAGAATGCCTGGAATGTGTTTGATACCCTCATTGTGGTGGTCAGTCTCATACCTATTGAAGACTCTGAGCTCGCGCTTATAGGGCGATTGGTGCGCATTTTTAGAGTGCTGAGAATGGTGTCTATTATTCCTGAGTTGCGGACATTGATCACTTCGTTACTGGTGGCATTGCCGCAGCTTGGCTACGTCATGTTAATGATGTTTATTATTTTTTATATCTACGCAGCGGTGGGAGCGACCTTTTTTGCGACCATTAATCCCGAGTTGTGGGGTGATATCGCCATTAGTATGTTAACGCTCTTTCGGGTGATGACCTTTGAGGACTGGACCGATGTGATGTATGAAACGATGTCGGTGTATCCACTCAGTTGGACTTACTATTTGAGCTTTATTTTTCTATCCGCTTTTGCGTTTTTGAATATGATTATCGGTATTGTGGTGAATGTATTAGAGGACGAGCACAAAAAAATTGCGGCTGCCGAGGCCGAGGCTGCAGGTGAGCCCACGCTGCAGGATCTAAAGGCCGAGCTGGCAGAGATAAAACGTCTGTTGCAGTCGCGTTCAGGCCCGCTGTGACACTTGTAAAGTGCACTCATGGCTAGGTCGGTTGAATTGCAGTCCTGTGCGCTGTGCGGGGCATTCAGGCTCCTTACCTTTCACCATTTAATTCCGCGTAAGTTACATCGGCGTACCGCCTTCAAGAAACACTTCAGTCGCGAGGTTCTTAATAAAGGTATTGATATCTGCCAGCCCTGTCACCGCGGTCTGCACAAGCTCTATGATGAGATGACCTTAGGTAAACGTTTGTATGCCTTGGAACTACTGCTAGCCGACGAGGCGGTGCAGCGTCATATTCAGTGGAGCGCAAAGCAAAAGCGTTAGGCTAATTTTGCTGGTCCAATGGTGCGCCTTGAATCGGCGGTGAATGTTTCGTGCGAGCTGAGCCTGCCGCTCGATATGGCAGGCTGAGAGGGTGGCTATACGTTAAAGCGGAAGTGAATGACATCGCCATCTTTGACAACGTACTCTTTACCTTCAAGGCGCCACTTGCCGGCTTCTTTAGCGCCTGGCTCGCCTTTGTACTGGATATAGTCGGCATAGCCTATCACTTCGGCACGAATAAAGCCTTTTTGGAAATCGGTGTGAATAACGCCCGCTGCTTCCGGTGCCGTTGCCCCCACCTTGACTGTCCAAGCTCTTACTTCTTTGACACCGGCGGTAAAGTAAGTGTGTAAGCCAAGCAGCTGGTAGCCGGCACGAATAACGCGATCAAGTCCCGGTTCTTCCATGCCAAGGTCTGCCAAAAATTCGGCGCGCTCGTCGTCTTCAAGTTCGGCGATCTCGGACTCTAATTTATTGCAAATTACCACCACAATCGCGTTTTCATCTGCCGCAATCGCCCTTACTTGGTCGACGTATTCATTGCCGTCCACACCTTCCTCATCGACATTGGCGATATACATGGTTGGCTTAATCGTCAGTAGGTGCAGCGTTTTTACTAGGGCCTTCTGGTTGTCATCTAAGGTCAAGGCGCGAACTGGCTTGGCCTCGTTGAGGTGAGGGAGTAACACGTCCTCCAACAGCGCTTTCATCGCGACCGCTTCTTTGTCCCCGCTTTTTGCCGTGCGCACTACCTTTTGCAGCTGTTTCTCGCAGCTTTCCAAATCTGCCAGTGCCAGTTCGGTATTAATCACCTCGATATCTTCAGCAGGGTTTACCTTGTTAGCCACGTGAATAACGTTGTCATCGGAGAAGCAGCGTACTACGTGGGCTATAGCGTCGGTTTCGCGGATGTTTGCCAAGAATTGGTTGCCCAAGCCTTCCCCTTTCGATGCGCCCGCCACAAGGCCTGCAATATCCACAAATTCCATGGTGGTTGGCACCTCGCGCTCAGGGTTCACCAGTTTAGAGATCTCGGTTTGTCGAGGGTCGGGCACGGGGACTACGCCGGAATTTGGTTCGATGGTGCAGAAGGGAAAGTTCTCAGCATCGATGCCGGCTTTGGTTAAGGCGTTGAAAAGCGTTGATTTGCCGACGTTAGGAAGGCCTACTATGCCGCATTTAAAACCCATAATGTTTGTCCTTTGATTTATTTCACTGCAACGCTATGCAGTTGGTTCATGGCCTTGGCAAGATCACCTGCAAGCACGTAAGTCAGTGCTTGCTCGGCCTCGTGAATAATGTGTTCGATGGCGGCTTTGTCGCCCTGATCGGGCTTGCTCAGTACGTAATTACTGACAGCTTTTGCGTGACCGGGGTGGCCAATGCCAATCCGCAGTCGCAAAAAGTCCGTCTTGTTGCCCAGAGCAGGGATAATGTCCCGCAAACCGTTATGGCCGCCGTGTCCGCCGCCGTCTTTAAAGCGAGCAATGCCCGGGCTGAGATCGAGCTCGTCGTGAACAACGAGTATTTGGGTACTTTGCAATTTGTAAAAATTTACCGCGGCTGCGACCGATTTGCCACTGCGGTTCATAAAGGTATCAGGTAGTAGCAAGAGTAGCTCGTGGCAGCCGATCACAATCTTGCTGGTTCGGCCAAACAATTTGGCGTCTGATTTCCACTGGCCATTGTGATGTTTTGCCAAGGTCTCTACAAACCAAGACCCGGCATTGTGCCGGGTCTGGTCGTATTGGCTGCCGGGGTTGCACAGGCCCACTATCAAGCGAATCGTCATGCCCCGCAATCCCGGTCGTAGAGCGATTACTCGCTGGCGTCTTCCGCGTCGTCAGTTGAGGCTGTAGCGCCACCTTTAGGTGGAGTTACTGAAGCCACGGCCAGGTCGTGGTCTGCACCTAAGCTAAGCGCAACAGAAGTAACGCCTTTTGGAAGCGTCAAATCTGAAAGATGGACAATGGCGCCCACCTCAACATTGGTCATGTCGACTTCAATGAACTCAGGGATATCTTTAGGTAAGCATGACACTTCGATTTCAGTCATCTGGTGCTGAACCATACCGCCGCCGATTTTTACGCCTTTGCAGGTGTCTTCGTTAACGAAGTGCAGAGGCACTTGTACTTTGATCGATTCTCCGGCAACAACGCGCAAGAAATCCAAGTGCACAACTTTGTTGCTGGCGGGATGACGCTGCAGGTCTTTAAGTACGGCGCTTTCCTTGCGGTCCCCAAAGTTCAATGTCAAAACGTGGCTGTAGAAAGCTTCGTTTTCCAGTGACTTTTCGATGTCTTTTGATACGACCGATACGCTGACGGGGTCTTTATGACCGCCGTAAATAACACCCGGAACCAAGTTTTCGAGGCGACGTAGGCGGCGGCTCGCACCTTTCCCTATATCGCTTCGAGCAGATACTGCGACTTCAAATTGATCAGACATAGTCTTCTCCTTTATTAACTTCTTAAGTACCTGCGACCGATACCAAAGAAGGGCTCAAAATACGCTGTTATTCGAACAGCGCGCTAATCGATTCTTCGTTACTGACGCGGCGCATAGATTCGGCGAGTAAGTCAGCAATAGTGAGTTGACGGATTTTCCCAAGTGATTTTGCTTCTTCCGACAGCGGTATAGTGTCAGTCACGATAAGTTCGTCGAGACTGGAGTTCCGCAGGTTTTCGATGGCTTTACCTGACAACACCGCGTGTGTGCAGTAGGCTACCACCTTTATGGCTCCGCGCTCTTTAAGTGCGTCTGCCGCTTTGCAGAGTGTGCCAGCGGTGTCGACCATATCGTCTACTAATAAGCAGGTGCGTGCTTCGACATTACCAATTAAGTTCATCACCTGAGCTTCGTTCGCCTGAGGACGACGCTTGTCGATAATGGCCAGGTCGGCATCGCCAAGTTGCTTTGCAATGGCGCGCGCGCGGACTACACCACCAATATCTGGAGATACTACGATCAAATCTTTGTACCCGCAGGACACGATATCCGCATTTAGCACGGGTGAGGCGTAAATGTTGTCGACTGGGCAGGCGAAGAAGCCCTGAATTTGTTCAGCGTGCAGATCTACGGTAAGCACGCGATCTACGCCAACGTTAACGATCATATCGGCAACAACTTTCGCCGAAATGGGTACTCGCGCAGAGCGTACTCGTCGATCCTGGCGCGCGTAGCCGAAATAGGGCACTACTGCAGTAATGCGCGCCGCTGAGGCTCGGCGCAGTGCATCGATCATAACGACCAATTCCATGAGGTTGTCGTTGGTCGGGGCGCAGGTAGGCTGCACAATGAACACGTCCTTACCACGTACGTTTTCATTGAGTTCGACGGCAATTTCTCCGTCGCTGAAGCTGCTGACGGTGGCATTTCCAAGGGATAAGTAGAGTCGGCTGGCAACCTTACGGGCAAGGTCTAAGTTTGCGTTGCCCGCAAAAACCATCATTCTAGTGGACACGTTGCTTCCTCTGGGTACTGATCGAGCGATGATCAACTCGCACAAAAATGGCTGGGGTGGGAGGATTCGAACCTCCGAATGCCGGGATCAAAACCCGGTGCCTTGCCGCTTGGCGACACCCCAGTTATTCGTTTATTTCAAAGCGGTCAGAACAGGTGACTGGTTTACACCCTTAGCCACAAAGGCCTGACTGCCTGCTGGAACTTGCCGCGCTATTTTAGCCGCTTGTGCCTCAGATTGACACACTAAAAATACACAACTTCCTGTTCCAGTGAGCCGCGGCGTTCCAAACTGCCCTAACCATTTAGCAATGGCTTTGACCTTTGGGAACCTTTGAAAAACGACGCTTTCGCAATCGTTCCGGGACCGCCCCTCGAAAAAGGTCGCTATTGTGATGGCGGGCGTGTCCCGTGTCAATTCCTTCGCCTGAAAAATTTCAGCCGTTGCAATATGTACATCTGGTTTGACGACCACATACACAGTCTCTGGCAATGTTACCTCTGTGAGATTCTCGCCAATTCCCTCGGCCCAGGCGCTATGACCATGCACAAAGACGGGGACATCGGCACCCAGTTGTCGGCCAATATCAGCAAGTGCTGAAACGGGTAGGTTTAGTTGCCACAAGGTGTTTAGTACCAGCAGCACGCTGGCTGCATTGGAGCTGCCACCACCCAATCCAGCGCCCTCGGGAATGTGTTTGTCGATAGCTATGTCTGCACCTAAACTGGGGTCGTTTGCTCTTGCTTTTAGAGCAACGGCTGCTTTGAAGGCCAGATTGCTCTCTGGTGCCAGTTGAACTTTGGGGCAGGTTAGCGTGATGGTGCCTGACGAGTTGGCGCTAATTTCAACATCGTCGCCCCAATCTAAAAGCTGAAAGAGCGTTTGTAGATTGTGGTAGCCGTCGTCTCGTCGCCCTGTAACGTGCAAAAATAAATTCAGTTTAGCGGGTGAAACCCCCTGAAAGTTCAGGTTGCTGGCTTTCATTCCTGGGGTGTCCAGCGTGTTATGAAGACTTTTAGGCGATGGCCGGTGGTATGTGTTAGGCGAAGTTTTTGTGGCAGGCGCACTCCGTGCTGTTCTTGCCAAGCATCGATATCGACTTGCCAGCCCGACTCCTGCGCCCTGTCGGTGTGAGTGCCAAGCAGCCAATCGGGTAAAAGGTTTATCGGCAACAGCAGATTGGCCTGCAGCTCGAGATTGCCTTGATTCAACCAAGCCCTGGTTTCGCCGTCGCTACTGGCAATGTCGCAATAGCTTAAGTTGCAATCGATCCGGGTTTTACCAATGCCAAAAAGACCCCGCAGGTTGCCGCCAAAAAGGCCTGGAGTGTAGTCGAACTCAGCAAAAGCCGAGCCGGATTGTTGCTTGCCGGTGAATGCGATTTTGGCATCCATAGACCAAGCGACCGCTCGTGGTGGCTGAGATACGGTAGGTTGCTGAGCGCAGCCAGACAGCCACATTACCAGCAATACGATGAGTACAGCGCGCATTAGTGTGTGGCGAGCAGCGCCGGCTGCAGGCGCTTTACGGTATCGACAAGTGCCTGGTGCTGTGGGGATGCCTCGATCGCAGCGGTCCATAATTGCCTTGCTTCCTTGGTTTTGCCTCGGTTGACCAAAACCTCCCCAAGGTGCGCGGCAATTTCTGGGTCTTGCAGTTGTTGGTACGCGTGGCGCAAGTGGTGCTCAGCTTCCTCTAGGCGTCCCAGTTTGAACAGTATCCAACCCAAAGAATCAAGAATGGCGGGCTCTTCGGGTGCAAGTTCAAGCGCTTTAGAAATCAGCTCAAAAGCCTCTTCGTAGCGGTCGGTTTGGTCGGCCAAGGTGTAGCCCAGGGCGTTGAGCACGGTGGCGTTGTTTGGGCTCATGGATAAGATAACTCGAAGATCCGATTCTAACTGATCTAAATTCCCAAGGCGCTGGGCGGTCATGGCTCGTGAATAGCGTAAAGATTCTGAGTTGGGGTAGATCGTGAGTGCTTTATTTAGTAGGTCAAAAGTCGCCAAGTCTTGCTCTGCTGTAGTAAGTGCTTGAGCTTCCAGTGCGAACAGTTGTTCGCCTCGACGCGGGAATCGCTTGCGTTGATTTTCAAGGTAAGTGTGGAGTTCATCGAGCTGCTGAGTCTGGAGTAGTAAAGCCGCGACGCGTCGGGTTGCGATCAAGAAGTGTTGTCCATCGCCGATTTGTTGATAGTGATCCATGGCTGTTTGCAGCGATCCCTCTTGTTGCGCGAGTTCGCCTAAATAGTAATGCGCTTCATCTACCAGCTGCTCTAGTGCAAGACACTGGCGCAAATAGGCTTTCGCTGCGAGAACATCGTTGAGCTCTTTGTTCAGTAGTGCCAGCGCCAACAAATACTCACCCTTACGCGGGTGGTCTGCTGACAGAATTTCGTATTGTGACCGCGCCGCCGGAATGTCCGTGCCCGCCAACAGTTGCGCGTAATGCTGCCGAAGCGCTTCGTTGTCTGGGTTGGTTTTGACGGCAGTGGCCAAACCCGTGAGGGGGTTTTCGTGTTTTAGGCTGAGTTGCAGTCGGGCTTGCAGCATCAGCGCTTGAATATTGTCGGGTTCCGCCTGCAGCAATTCATTCACGAAGGTTAAAGCGCGTTCGTTGTCGCCATCTTCCGCAGCCATCATGGCGCGGGCGAACCTGAGAGATCGCGCTTGCGAGCCATCGAGCTTGGCGTCGATGCGCTGTTTCAGGATTTCGCGTTCGGGACCGCTAAGTTCTGGATATACTCTGGCCAGCATGCCGAAGTCGACCACCGCCCCTTCTTGTGCGGCGTCATAGAAGTAGTCGAATGCTGTCGCGCCAGCGCCCCGTCGTAGCGCCAAAATTCCAGCCAGACGACCCGCCTCGGGATTGTTGGGTTCCTGCGCTAGCCAGCGTTTTACGAGCTCGGATACCGCGGGCTCATCTCCTAAAAATTGTGCGATTCGAGTTGCGCGGGCCGATACTTCAACGTCATCGACCCGTGTAGCTAAGTCTTGGTAGAGTTTTAAAGCCTGACGATAATCCCCCTGGCGCAAGGCAAATTCGGCAACAAGGAAGTCGTACACTAGGGCGTCGGGAATAGGAATCTCTTGGCGAACGATGTCGTTCTTTGCCGGCGTTGATTTGGTCACAGGAACTGCGGTAATCGCTGGTTGCGGTGGCACTGTAGTGCAGGCGGCTAGTAAGCTCGCCAAGAGTGTGAGATACAAAAACCGTCTCATTGCCCATTCTCGTTTAACTTTCCTTCATGATGCCACAATAATACGGTAATCCCTAGGTTGCTTGCCATGTTCGATGGGCAGAGAATAGCGGAATCTGTGGTAGAATCGCGCGCTGTTGCACAGTTGTTCCAGATGAGTTGATTGAATGTCTGTTTTGTTGATCGGTTTAAACCACAATTCCGCCGCCGTTTCGGTGCGCGAACAGGTGGCCTTTGGACCGGACCAGCTCGCTGATGCGGTTCAGCAACTCGCCCAGCTTAATGAGTGCGAGGCGACTATTTTGTCGACATGCAACCGCACCGAATTGCTGTTGGCACGTGACTCTGATGTCCCTCTAGACCCAGACTGTGTGCTGCAATGGTTGCACGAATTTCATCAGTTACCCGCCGGGGCCTTGGACGCTCACATTTACGTGCATCATGACCAGGCTGCAACGGCACATGTGATGCAAGTCGCCGCGGGATTAGATTCTTTAGTGCTCGGAGAACCTCAAATTTTGGGGCAACTGAAGTCGACCTATGCTCTCGCGCGCGACCTAGGGACGGTCGGTGCGGTTTTGAATCGCTTGTATCAGCGAGTGTTTGCGGCAGCAAAGAGGGTGCGGACCGAAACGGGAATTGGGGAAAACCCTGTGTCAGTGGCGTATGCGGCGGTCGACTTGGCCGGGCGCATTTACGAGTCTATGGCCAATGTCAGTGTATTATTGGTGGGTGCGGGCGAAACGATCGAATTGGTGGGAACCCATCTTCGCCAGTCCGGCGTTAAGCGCATGCTTATTGCGAATCGGACGCTCGACCGCGGTCTATTATTGGCCCAAAAACTTGGCGCTGAAGCCTGTGTTCTAGCAGATTTGCCACTGATGTTGCCACAGGTCGACATCGTAGTTTCGTCGACCGCTAGCCAGTTGCCCATTATTGGTAAAGGGTTGGTTGAGACGGCTTTACGAAAGCGTCGACACAAGCCCATGTTGCTTGTTGATATTGCGGTTCCTCGCGATGTCGAGACCGAGGTCGCTGATCTGCAGGATGTGTATTTATACACTGTTGACGACCTTCGCGATATTGTTGACCAAAATCGGGCCCAACGAGAGACCGAAGCAGATAAAGCCCGCGAGATATTGAATGAAGAGGTGTTGCTCTACACCCGAAGCTTGCGAGCAGATGCCTCGAAACAGTGGATTAAGCACTATCGCGATCAGGCATTTGATGTGACCAGCGCTGAACTTGAGCGCGCGCGCAAAGAACTTAATGCAGGTGCGGACCCCGAGGCGGTGTTAGAGTCGATGGCGCGAGCTTTAACTAATAAATTGATTCATGCGCCAAGTCAGGGTTTACGCAGTATTGCTGAACATGATGTGGCCGAGTTAGACATAGCAAAGCGTTTGCTGGGTCTGTCGGACGAATTAGATTAATGAACTGGAAGGAGTGCGGTTGTCCGCAACAATGAAACCATCACTGTTACATAAATTGGAGTTGCTGGTAGAGCGCAATGAAGAGGTGTCTGCGTTGCTCAGCGATGCCGAGACTATCAGTAACCAAGAGCGTTTTCGTGAGTTATCACGCGAGTATTCCGAGTTAGAGGAAGTCGTCGCCACCTTCAAGCGGTATCAATCTGCAAAAGACGACATGGAGGCGGCACAGCTGATGCTATCGGATGACGATCCCGATATGCGAGAAATGGCGGAAGAAGAGTTAGCTGCCGCAAAAGGATCGATCGAGACCCTAGAAATTGAATTACAGCGCCTGCTGTTGCCGAAAGATCCCAAAGATTCGGCCAACGTCTTTTTGGAAATTCGCGCCGGAACGGGTGGTGACGAAGCAGCGATTTTCTCTGGCGATTTATTTCGCATGTACTCTCGATACGCCGAGCGAATGAAATGGCGGTTAGAGATTTTGTCTGAGCGTGCAGGTGAGCATGGCGGTTATAAAGAAATTATTACTCGCGTGGAAGGCCGAGATGTTTACGCGCACCTGAAATTCGAATCTGGAGCACACCGTGTACAGCGCGTGCCCGAGACCGAGTCACAGGGCCGAATTCACACCTCGGCCTGCACTGTTGCGGTGATGGCTGAAGCGGCAGAGGTCGACGCGATCGAGATTAATAAGGCCGATATTCGTGTCGACACCTTCCGCGCCTCCGGTGCGGGTGGTCAGCACGTGAATAAAACCGATTCAGCTATTCGTATCACTCACTTGCCTACGGGCATCGTAGTGGAGTGTCAGGACGAGCGCTCACAGCATAAAAATCGCGCGCGTGCGATGTCGCTGTTGCAGGCCAAGCTGGATACAGCGGCAGAGGAAAAAGCAGCTTCGGAGCAGGCTCAAGAACGTCGTAATCTGGTAGGCACCGGCGACCGCTCTGATCGTATTCGAACCTATAATTTCCCTCAAGGTCGCATGACAGATCATCGCATTAACCTGACTTTGTATAAGCTTGACGAGATTATGGAAGGCGATTTGGATTCGGTAGTGACCCCTTTGCGTCAGGAATACCAAGCCGACCAGCTGGCGGCTTTGTCTGACGATTGATCATGACGATTGGTGAATGCTTGCGTTGGGCGCAAGGACTGTTGCCGGCAGACAGCGCCAACCTAGAGTCCTACATGCTGCTCGAGCAGGTATCGGGTTTTGCGCGAACAACGCTCTATGCGTGGCCAGAACGAGTGCTAGAGCCTCAGGTGGTGACGCACTTTCAAACTTTGGTTCAAGCACGCAATAGCGGCACGCCGATCGCCTATTTATTGGGGCGGCGGGAGTTTTATGGGCTTGAGTTGCAAGTCGATCAGCGCGTTTTAATTCCCCGGCCCGAGACAGAGCTGCTGGTCGAGGTGGTGCTGGAACATGCCCCGCGTGCGCCAGCTCGGGTGCTAGACTTGGGAACGGGCTCGGGTGCTATTGCCCTAGCGCTGGCCTCCCAGCGGCCTGATTGGTCGGTTGTCGCTGTCGATCAAAGCGCAGACGCGCTCGCCCTTGCGAGTGTTAATCAAGCCCGACTTAATATCAACAACGTGCAATTTCAGCTGAGTGATTGGTTTGCGGCGTTAGGCTCTGAGAGATACGATGTGATTGTCTCGAATCCGCCCTATGTAGAGCCAGACTCGCCCTATTTGCAAGAGGGTGATGTGCGCTTCGAACCCCTCAGTGCTCTGGTGGCCAACAACCATGGCCTAGCCGATTTGTTTGCTATTATCGAGGTCGCACATCAGCATTTACACCCTGGTGGTTTTCTGTGGTTGGAACACGGGCACGAACAGGCGCTGAGCTTGTGTAAACGTTTTGCTGCGTGCGGGTATCAAACTGTTCAGACACGTTGCGACCTGCAGGGACACGAACGCGTGACAGGCGCGCAGTGGCCTTGAATTAATGGTACACTCCGCGCGATTTAATAAAACGCGGCAATCGCGCAGGAGCACATGAGCACATTTTCTTTGGCCGAGCAGGCCAATGCCGACAGTCGCACCTTTGAATCCCTCGATCTTGATGAGCGTCTGTTGCAGGGTATTAAAGGCTTAGGTTTTGAGACATGTTCTCCAATTCAGGGCGCCATTTTACCCCACACCCTCCGCGGTTTAGATGCCATTGGTAAGGCACAAACAGGCACGGGTAAAACAGCGGCGTTTTTGATTACTGTATTTAACGATTTGTTGACGCATCCTATCGGCGAAGAGCGTTTCGTTGGCGAGCCTCGAGCCCTCGTCATTGCCCCAACCCGCGAGCTGGTTATGCAAATCGCCGAAGACGCCAAGGATTTAGGGAAGTACACTGGCCTGCGGGTGGTTACCTTAATTGGCGGTATGGACTATCAAAAGCAGCTGCAGAAGCTCGAGCAGGAGCCGGTGGATTTGGTGGTGGCAACGCCAGGGCGCTTGATTGATTTTATGACGCGCCAAGATCTATTTTTGGATCGAGTCGAAACCATCGTTCTGGACGAAGCTGATCGGATGCTGGATATGGGGTTTATTCCGCAAGTGAAGCGCATTGTTCGGGCGACTCCGCCAAAAGAGCACAGACAGACACTGTTGTTCTCGGCGACCTTTACCCAAGACATTATTAACCTCTCCGAGCAGTGGACTTACAAGCCCATTAAGATCGAGATAGAACCCGACAGCGTGGCGACCGCGAATGTAGACCAAAAAGTGTATCTGGTGTCTGCCGAGCAGCGCTATAAAATCTTGTTGAATTTAGTGCGTGATGATGCGGCCACCAGTGTCATTGTGTTCGCCAACCGTCGCGATCAAGTGCGTCACTTGTACGAGCGTCTGCGTAAAGCCAGTATTCCTTGCGGTGTATTGTCGGGTGAGATACCTCAGAATAAACGCACCCGCACGCTTGAAGACTTTAAACGGGGAAAACTCAAAGTATTGGTTGCGACTGATGTGGCAGGGCGAGGGATTCATGTTGACGGCGTTTCGCACGTCGTCAACTACAATTTGCCGGAAGACCCGGACGATTACGTACACCGTATTGGTCGTACGGGTAGAGCGGGCGCTTTGGGTACCTCAATCAGTTTTGCGAGCGAGGATGATGCCTTCTTGTTGCCCGACATCGAGGCTTTGTTAGGCGAGCGCTTGGAGTGTGAATACCCACCGGAAAGTTTACTGGTCTAGGCGTTTAAGCGAAGCGCCGAATTTGCCTGTTGGTCGCAGTACAATAACGTGGCGCCGGCAACGGCGGCCGGCACAATAATTAAATTCACAATGGGTATGCTGGCGCATAGTGCGACACTACCCCCAAACCCCATGCTGGTTAATCGTTCTTGAGCAGCAAATGTAACCACGGCCTTGAAACTTTGGCGGTGGTTATCTAGGGGGTAATCTAGAAATTGTAGGCTCATCATCCACGCGCCCAGTAAAAACCACATAAAGGGTACGGCGAAGTTTAGTATGGGTATCCAGGTGCAGATGAAAACCACCAAAGCCATGGGTAAGTAATAGGCGAGTTTTCTCAGCTCTCTCAGTATCGACATGGGTACCGCCATCAATGCCGCGCCAAGGTGTTCAAACCCTTCAACTTCGTGTCCGGTGTAGTATTCTTCTACTTTTTCTGCCAGCAGGCTGTTGAACGGCGATGCAATCATTAGCGTGACCGTAGTAAAAAAATAGCCGCTGAGTAAACCAAACAGTAATACCAATAAAGGCCAGATAATCCATTCAATAAAACTTAACCAAGCGGGTAGTGATTGGATCCAGGCGGGTACAAGGTCGTTTAAATACGCTATCGCCCAGCCAATCAGGCTCCCGAACACAATCATATTAATTGCCAGTGGTACTAGGATGAATACCATGAGTTTGGGTACGCGCATGAGCTGTAAGCCGCGGATTAAATACCGAATGCCAAGGGTTGGGTTGCCTCGCATTGAAGTCGCCTTTTTCGCAGAGTGACACTACCGTTAAGTAAGCCAAAAAAATGGGTTCGGCGTATAGCCTAGCTATCGCTATACTATAACGCAAGGCTGCAGAGGAATGAGTATGAACGACGATGAACTTGATTTATTCGCGCAAGAGTTCGCCGATGTGAAGCCCTTGCGTCACCCCGAGCGTATTGTTCGACCGAAGGCGCCCCCCCTTGCGGTCGAGGCCGTAGAGCGACGAAGAGAAGCTGCGGTTACAGGGCCTCAGGCCGATAACAATATTCTGACCGAAGAAGGTATTGCGGCATTGGATCCATGGTACGTTTTAGACTTTAAGCGACCCGGGATCCAAAACGGGGTGTACCGCAAGCTTAAGCAGGGCAAATACGATACCGAGGCTAGGCTGGACCTGCATCGAATGCGAGTGACGCAGGCTCGCAAGTCGGTATTCGAGTTTGTCGAGCAGGCGCTAGAACTTGGCTTACGTACCGTCATTATTGTGCACGGTAGAGGCGAGCGTAAGGCCGAGAAAGAGCGGGCCGCGATTTTGAAGGGTTGCGTGAATCATTGGTTGCGGGAGCTCGACGCGGTGCAAGCGTTCCACAGCGCCCAGCCCCAACATGGAGGGACTGGCGCGGTGTATGTTTTACTGCGTAAAAGCGACACGCAAAAACAGGTCAATCGCGAGCGCTTCATGCGCTTTCAGCGCTGATGCTATTTGAGTGCTTTGTTCAGCAGCTCGTTAACGAGTTTCGGGTTGGCCTGACCTTTAGAGGCCTTCATAATTTGGCCCACAAAAAATCCAAGGAGCTTTTTCTGTTTGCCTTCGTCGGTGGCCTGAAATTGAGCGACCTGGTCAGGGTTATTGGTGACCACCTCGTTGACCAAGGTTTCCAAGGCGCCTGAATCGCTGACCTGTTTCAGTCCGCGCTGTTCAATAATCGCGTCGACCTCACCCTCACCTTGCCACAGTGCATCAAAGACCTGTTTCGCCATTTTGTTTGACAGCGTGTTGTCTTTTACGCGAACAATCAGCTGGGCGAGTTGTTGGGCACTGACGGGTGCCTGCTTTAGTGGCAAGTTGTTGGCGTTAAGCTGCGCGGCCAGTTCCGATAACATCCAGTTGGCGGCAAGTTTTGCATCACCGGCAGCGTTCGCGGCTTCTTCAAAATAAGCGGCCATGGCCTGGCTGTCGCACAGTGCTTTGGCGTCATAATCGCCTAAGCCATATTGTTCTTTAAAGCGCTCGCGTTTCGCTTCAGGAAGTTCAGGTAGGGTCGCTCGAATGGCTTCGATCGTTTCGTCACATAACACCACGGGGAGCAAATCGGGATCAGGGAAGTAGCGGTAGTCGTTGGCCACTTCTTTTGAACGCATTGATCGGGTTTCGTCACGCTCGGCATCGTAAAGGCGAGTTTCTTGAATAATAACGCCGCCGTCTTCTAAAATGTCTGATTGACGCTCGATTTCACTGAAGATAGCGCGCTCAACAAAACGAAAGGAGTTCACGTTCTTAATTTCGGTGCGTGTGCCAAACTCAATTGCGCCTGGTTGGCGTAGTGATAAGTTGATGTCACAACGCATGGAACCCTGTGACATATCGCCATCAGAGATGCCCAAATAGGTCACCAAAGTGTGCAAGGCTTTCAGATAGGCCACGGCCTCTTCCGCACTGCGAATATCGGGTTCGCTTACAATCTCAAGCAATGGTGTGCCGGCGCGGTTTAAGTCAATGCCTGATGCACCGGGAATGGCATCGTGGAGTGACTTTCCGGCGTCCTCCTCGAGGTGGGCGCGGGTAATGCCAATGGTTTTGGTCGTGCCATCTGACAGCGTAACCGTGAACGAGCCCTTGCCCACAATGGGCTGTTCAAACTGGCTGATTTGGTAGCCCTTTGGAAGATCTGGATAGAAATAGTTTTTACGATCGAAGACCGAGCGTCGTCCTATTTCTGCGCCAATGCCCAAGCCAAATAACACGGCGTAGCGCACCGCATGTTCATTCAGTACCGGGAGCATACCGGGCATGGCAAGATCAACGGCGCTGGCTTGGGTATTGGGCTCGGCCCCAAAGCGGGTTGAGCTGCCTGAAAATATTTTTGACTGGGTAGCCAGCTGAAGGTGAACTTCTAGTCCTATAACAACTTCCCAGTTCATGCTTCAGCTCCTGTGGACAAGCTAGGGCGCCGAGTATGCCAATCCGTATTCTGTTGATACTGATGCGCGGTTCGCAGGAGGGTGGCTTCGTCGAAATGATTGCCGATTAACTGCAGTCCAACAGGGCGGTGATCGTAAAATCCTGCGGGCATCGACAAGCCGGGCAAGCCCGCTAGGTTAACCGCCAGGGTATAGATGTCTTCCAGGTACATAGCGACGGGGTCCTGCGTTTTGCTCCCTAAGGCAAAAGCCGGGCCGGGGGTGGTTGGGCTGGCAATAATGTCCACGTGCGAGAAGGCTTGCGCAAAGTCTTCTGCAATAAGGCGCCTAGCGCGTTGAGCTTGGCCGTAATAGGCGTCGTAGTAGCCGCTAGACAGAGAGTAAGTGCCCACCAAAATACGGCGTTGTACTTCTTTACCAAAGCCTTCACTGCGACTGCGAATGTATAGGTCCTGCAGGTCTGTTGGGTTTTCACACCGATAGCCATAGCGTACGCCATCGTAGCGCGACAGATTGGTTGAGGCTTCGGCAGGTGCAATGATGTAGTAGGCTGGGATGGCGAGTTCGGTCTGCAGTAAATCAATCTCGATCAGCTTCGCACCCTGCTTTTCAAGCTCATTTAAGGCGTCTTGCAATAGCGCGGCCATTGTGGCGTCGAGTTGGTCATTAAAGTATTGACGCGGCACGCCAATACGTAAGCCCTTGATGGACTTGTTCAGATGCTGTGAATATGGGGTGACTGGGCGCTCGCTTGAGGTCGAGTCTTTGGCATCGAAGCCTGCCATTGCCTCGAGTAGGATGGCGCAATCATCGGCGCTTTTAGCCATGACACCACCCTGGTCTAAAGACGACGCATAGGCGACCATCCCTAAGCGCGAAACACGCCCATAGGTGGGTTTTAGGCCTGTGATACCACAGAATGCGGCGGGCTGACGAATGGATCCGCCGGTGTCTGTGCCCGTTGCCGCAAGGCAAAGGTCAGCAGCGACTGCAGCTGCAGATCCACCCGATGAGCCACCGGGCACGCAGGTTAAATCCCATGGGTTTTTTACTGCGCCGAAGACACTATTTTCGTTGGATGAGCCCATCGCAAACTCATCGAGGTTGGTTTTACCGAGCGTGATGGCTCCCGCAGCGTCAATGCGCTCTACCACGGTGGCGTCATAGGGCGGAACAAAATTGGCCAGCATTTTCGAGGCGCAGGTCGTGGCTAGGTCTCGGGTGCAGAATAAATCTTTGTGAGCAATGGGTATGCCGCACAGTAACGACGAGTCGCCATTCGCAAGACGTTCGTCGGCCGCTCGTGCTTGAGCCAGTGCTCGCTCTGGTGCCACCGATATATAACTGTTGAGCTGCTGGTCTAGGCGCTGTATGCGCTGTAAGTAGTCTTGAGTCAGTTCTGCCGCCGAGGTGGTGCCTTGGCGTAAGTCAGCCGCAAGAGATCGGATTGACGTCGTCATTATTCGATCACCGGTGGCACGACGTATAATCCGTCTTCAGCGGCGGGTGCAAGGGCTTGAAAGGCCTCTCGTTGGTTGGTTTCGGTAACAATATCTGCTCGCAAGCGCTGGATTTCGTCGCGCGGGTGGGCCATGGGCACTACTGCTTGCAAATCCAGTGCCTGCAGCTGGTCAACAAGACCTAAAATTTGGTTAATGGCTTGGGTCACCGGCTCGGCTTGCTCCGCGTCAAGTTGCAGGCGCGCAAGCGTCGCAACATCCGCGAGTTGACTGGTTGTAACGGACATAGGGTATCTCTCTTTTCGCAGGCGGGCGAGTTTATCACAACGCTGTCCTTGCCCAAAATCATGGGCATTGATAGAGTGGTCGAAACGGAGGATAATTCGGCGTTTTAAACGCCATTAAGCGCAGTGTGAACACCTGCGCGCAGGGCTATATGATCCGAACGCGTCGCCTAGCCGACCATTCCAACCCAACACAGGGAATTCAAAAAAACATGTTCAAACGACTGCGCGGTTTGTTCTCTAACGATCTTTCGATCGACCTGGGTACTGCAAACACCCTTATTTATGTCAAAGACCAGGGCATTGTTCTTAACGAGCCCTCGGTGGTGGCAATTCGCATGCACAATGGTCAAAAGTCGATAGAGGCGGTTGGCACCGAAGCGAAGCGCATGCTGGGCAGAACCCCCGGTAATATCACCGCAATCCGGCCGTTAAAAGATGGTGTAATCGCGGATTTTCAGGTGACTGAAAAAATGCTGCAACATTTTATTGCCAAGGTACATGAAACCCGTTTTATCCGCCCCAGCCCGAGAGTGCTGGTGTGCGTGCCCTGTATGTCCACGCAGGTAGAGCGTCGAGCGATCCGCGAGAGTGCCTTAAGCGCGGGGGCTCGAGACGTGCGGCTCATTGAAGAGCCTATGGCAGCAGCACTCGGTGCCGGTTTAAACATTGAAGAGGCCACCGGCTGTATGGTGGTGGATATTGGTGGTGGTACCACTGAAATTGCCATTATCTCGTTAAACGGCGTGGTATACAGCGATTCAGTGCGAGTGGGTGGGGATCGGTTTGATGAAGCTATTATCGCGCATGTGCGTCGTCGCTACGGTAGTTTGATTGGTGAGGCCACGGCAGAGCGTATCAAGCAGGAAATAGGTTGTGCGTTTCCGGGCGGTGAACTTCGTGAAATAGATGTTCGCGGTCGAAACCTAGCCGAAGGTGTGCCTCGCAGTTTTACGTTGACCAGCGATGAGATTCTCGAAGCCTTGTCGGATCCTTTGCAGATTATTGTCCAAGGTGTGAAATCTGCGCTCGAGCAATCGCCTCCTGAGTTGGCCGCGGATATTGCCGAGTCGGGCGTAGTCTTGACGGGTGGGGGTGCCTTACTCCGAGATCTGGACAAACTGATCTCGTCGGAGACCGGGTTGCCGGTGGTTATTTCTGATGATCCTCTAACGTGCGTTGCGCGTGGTGGCGGTATTGCGATGGAGCGCATGGATCGTCACACCCTAGAGTTGTTGTCTAGCGAGTAAAGTAGCGTGAGGCTGAGCGCGCCGTTCATGGGAGAGATGCATTAAACCGCTGTTTATAAAAAAGTCACGAGTTGGCATACGCGCGGGCTTCCTCACGGCATTATTGATGGCCCTTTGGCTGGCGGATCGGCAAACAGATTGGCTCGATCCAGCACGTCAAGTGGCCCTCAACGCGGCTGATTTCGTGTTTGACATAGCAGCGATGCCAGGCAATATCTACGAGGCCTTGTCCGACGCGAGTCGTTCGGAAGAGGCCTTGTTTAATCGCGTTGATCAACTAGAACGAGAGAATCTCGTACTTCAAGCTAAGCTGCAGCAGATGGTGGCATTGCGTGCTGAAAACACTCGGTTGCGAGCGCTCATGAACGCGGGGCCCCGTGAGCGCAATGATGTGCTTGCCACGGAAATTATTGCTGTCGCCCCAAATCCAAATCGTCAGATTGTGGCTATTGACCATGGCACCGACGATCGCGTTTTCCTTGGGCAGCCATTGATTGACTCAGAGGGTTTGCTCGGGCAAGTGATAGAGCTCGCTCCTGATACGGCTCAGGTGCTGTTGATCAGCGATGCCAGTCACTCTGTGCCGGTTCAGATTATCCGCAATTCTGTGCGCGCAATTGCCGAGGGCACAGGTGATTTGAATCGGCTTCGTATTGAGTATTTATCAACGACCACTGACGTTGAAATAGGCGACCAACTGGTTACTTCAGGTTTGGGGGGGCGTTTTCCAATGGGCTACCCGGTGGCGAAAGTGGTGGCGGTCGAGCGCGCTGACGGTGAGCGCTTTGCCACTGTTTGGGCCCAGCCTTTGGCGCAGCTCAGTAAAGCACGTCATGGTTTGCTGCTTTTTCCCGAGGGCACTTTGGCTGCCGATACTCGAATGTATTCACCGGTATCCACGCAGTGATACGTGTGGCCTTGATTGTTTTGTTCACCTTAATAATAGGTTTACTGCTGAGTATTTGGACAGCGGGCTTGTCAGGCTTTCCGCACCTTATTGATTGGGTGGGGTTGATATTATTCTATTGGGTCGTCGCACTGCCTGCCCGGGTAGGGCTAAGTTATGCGTTGCTGAGTGGGTTTAGCTTGGATGTATTAAGCGCAAGCCCCTTGGGGCATTACGCCCTAATTATGACCCTGATTTGTCTATTCGGTCAGTTGATATGTTTGCGTTTTAGAAAGATGGATGCTGTGTCGCAAGTTGCTTTGGTTTTCATGGTCGCGGGCGTGGCACGTTTCCTTGACGTTTGGTTAGCGTCTTTTGAAAGCGCCTCTGTCGCCGTGACTCCGCCTCTATTGACGGCCTTTTGTAGCGCTCTGGTGTGGCCTTTGGTCATGTTGGTATTGCGCTCCTTCCGACGTTATCACGGACTCACTGAGTGGTAGTCTTAGCGTCCCAGTCGCCCCGGCGCCGCGAACTGCTCGCTCGAATTGTGCAGGACTTTACCATTTGTCCTGCGGACATCGATGAAACGCCTAAAGATAGTGAATTAGCAGACGTTTACGTCGAGCGGCTAGCTCGTGAAAAGGCCTTGAAGGTTCAGGGAGTGCACCCCAAGGCATGCATTGTGGCAGCCGATACAACGGTCGTGATTGACGACCTCATGCTGCAGAAACCAGGATCGGATCACGAGGCTTTTACGATGCTGTCTAGACTGCGAGGTAGGGAGCACGCCGTCCTGACGGGTCTTGCCGTGTACACACCACAGAGGCGAACGGCGGTGGTCGTTAGTACGCGAGTCCGTTTCGCCGATGCGTCCAATGAGCTACTTTGGTCTTACATTGCCACTGGCGAACCCATTGACAAAGCTGGCGCTTATGCACTTCAGGGTATTGGTGATGTGTTAGTCGAGTCAATCGAGGGGTCCGTTAGTAATGTTATTGGCTTACCTCTTCAGGTGTTGAGCGAGTTGCTGGTCGAGGCGAAGGTGAATTTGTCATTATCCCGGTGCGGCGGTTAGGGTGTAGAATTCACCACATGTCGGCACCTACACCTCATTTTTACGATCGTTTAAGCAGCCTGCTATGGCGAATCATTGTTCTTGGCATCGTACTCTTGGCGGTGTACGTCAGCCTTGGTCGTTTGTTTTCAAGCCATGTCGATCGCTACCGCCAGCCCATTGTTGACGGTATTAATCACGCGATTCCGGGTCGATTGGAAGCGGATCGTATCGCCCTGCGTTGGGATTCATTTTCGCCCACCTTGATTTTGAGTGAAGTCGTCTTGCACGGCGACTCGGGCGCCATTGCGGGAACTACGGTGGCGTTTGAGACGGCTGAACTGAGCGTCGATGTGTTAACGTCGCTTCGACTCTGGGTGCCCAGTATTTCGAGCCTTACCGTTAAAGGCTTAAACGTCGAGTATAAGGCGACTGACGTCACGGGTGAGGCTGAGCCTTCCGCGACAAACAAACAGTCGCTGACGTTTTTAGGTGACTTGCTCGAAGTCTTAATGGACAAAACTCGGCGTTTGGATTTTGCTGACGCGAACCTCAGTGTTCATCGAGCGGATCAACGCTATCTCGCGACTTTGAATTTCGATTATTGGCGAGATGCCAGTGAGCGGCAGTTGAAAATTCAGATACAAGACAGCGCCGGTACTGATATCGAGTTGATCGCGCAGGGGCTCGGGAATCCCCTGCGCCCTGAAGAATTCAGCGGCACGGGTTATGCGTCGTTGGCCATTACGCAAGAACCCTTATTTTTGCTGACCGGTATGACGCCAATGCCAGCACAGCGAGACGCTGGATTGGAATTGTCAGTGTATTTGCAAGCCTTACCACGAGACTGGCGTCTTGGTGGTCGCTGGTCACTTTCTGGATTAAAACTGCAGAGTCAAGAAACAGCTCATCAGGTTTCAGGCGATTTGAGAATCGATACGAACTTTCAGACCACTCGGGCACAGTTTTTTAATCAAGGTATAGAGTCTTCTAATGACCCTGTTAGCTTGCCCGAGGTAAGGACTTATTGGCGCGACAATGCGCTGCTGATCGCTACCGAGCACGTGGAGATTGCGGAGTTCAGTCGCCTGCTTGGCGAGGTGGCGCCATCGAGCGCTTTCACCTCCGCGCTGACAGAGCTTGAACCACAGGGACGTGTGGCCCAAATGCGCGCGTTGTGGCGTCTAAAGCAAAAGGTTTTGCAGGCACATGTGATCTTAGATGATCTAGGAGTAAAGGCCTCTGAGGTGCGCGCCGGAGCCCAGGGCGTCTCGGGTGATCTGTGGATTCAACGCAACAAGGCATGGTTGCAGTTGAATAGTCCGCAATTAGATCTCGACTTGCCCACGGTGTATGCCGAGCCTTTGCGAATTAACAGTGCTCAAGCAGATGTTTATGCCTATTGGAATGCCGATGTGTTGCATTTGCGAACCGATAATATTCAAGGTGTGGCTGCAGTAGGCCATACTCACGGGAAGCTGGCCTTGAAGCTTCCATTGAAAAAAGGCGATATCGCGCCAGAAATGGAGCTGTATTTGGGGGTAAGTCAAGGCGATACAGCTGCCCGAAACACGGTCATTCCCTCGACTATTTCAGAAAGTTTGCAGAGTTGGCTCGACACTGCGATTGCCGATACTCGTGCGAGTGATCTCGGGTTTGTTTATCGAGGTTCGCTTCTAAAAGAGGAGCGAGAGGCGCGCAGCTTAGGTTTGATTGGAAGAATTGATACAGCAAGGTTGAAGTTTTTACCCGATTGGCCCGAGCTTGGTATCGATTCCGCCGTATTTAATATGGATGACGAGCAAACGGGAATTTGGCTGGAGCAGGGTGGATTGCCCGGTATCAAGGCCAAGTCGGTAGGCGCTGAGGTTTGGTTAGATGCCGACCGACAGCCGCATCTAACAATCGATGGCTTCATCGAGGGGCAGTTGGCACGGGTTTTAGACGATTTACGTGACTCGCCCCTAGCCATCTATGTTCCAGAGGCCATTGCGGATTGGAAGACTGTTGGAACCGTGGCTGGTCGTTTGCAACTTAAAACACCGTTAATCGGAGCGGTTCGTCCCCGAGTGGATTTAAGCTTAAACCTGAATCAGGTAGGTATGATACCTCTGCCAGGCCTTGCGATTCAGGGGCTTGGGGGTGACTTGCAATACAGTACTGAAACGGGTTTTTCGGCGAATTCGTTAACAGGCTCTGTTTGGAATCAACCTTTGGCGGCTCGTGTTGTGACTAAACTGACAGAGGTGCCGACTACCGAAATTCAATTTTCTACCGCCCTAAACGGGCCGCTTTTTGAAGAATTTTTGGGCCTTGGTATTCAAGGTAGGCTGTTCGGTAAGAGTGAACTTTATGGCTCTTTACTACTATCTTCTGAGCAGGCAAACCTTCAAATAACCAGTGATTTGAGAGGGATAAAAATAGATTTGCCCAAGCCTTTGACTAAGCCTGCGGAGTCCAGTTTGCCGCTTCATTTTGATTTGGACTTACGCAGCGAGGAGCTGAAAGGCGATTTGAAGCTCGGCCAAAATCTCAATCTTTCCGCCCAATTCGCGCCATCTAAGCGTGGTTTTGCTGTGGGTTTTGAGCGCAACCCGCTACCCTTGGAGGCTGGTTTGTCGAGCGTGACCGGAAGCTTGCAGAGCTTAGATTTGGATGCTTGGCAGTCGGTGTTGCTGCAATCTCAGGAATCTTCCCTTACGCACTATTTGGTTCAGGATTTAAGAGTGGGCCAATTGCGCTTTATGCAGCGTGAGGTCGACAGCGTGCTGTTAATGGCCGAGCGCAAAGGCTCTGATTGGTTTGTGGGTTGGCAACTAGATTGGTTGAAAGGCGAGTTAAGTAGCAAAGAGTCAGGGTCCGTATGGAATTTACATGTACTGGATATCGATTTAGAGCGCATCCCTAGCGGTTGGTTGGAAGCGAACGATTCAGCGAGGGATGTGGGTTCTCAGTGGCCAGAGCTGCGAGTCACAGCTGATCAGATTCGTCGCGGAGACGATATTCAGGGCCGCGGCGAGTTCAGCGTGGTCCGCAGTGATACAAGCTACCAGTTGACATTTACCAGAGGAGATTGGCGTCGACTGCGAGTCGACCCCAACAAGCCGATCGTTTTGGTCTGGCCGACGCAGGGTTTAATTACGTCCCGCCTTACAGGCGGTATTTTGGTGGACAATTTGGGCGACGTGTTCGAGGCATACGGCTACGAGAGCGTGCTGAAGACACGCTCGGGTGAAGCTGATTTTGATTTAACATGGCCGGGCGGACCCGAGGTGTTTGGTTTTGCCGGTACGGACGGGCAGCTCAATATTCGTTTGAGTGAGGGGAAGTTTCTAAAGGCATCGGCGGGAGCCCAAGGCGCTTTGAAGGTGATAACAATTTTAAACTTCGCCGATATTGTCAGCCGTTTGAGTTTGACGCGGTTATTTGAGTCAGGAGTGCCTTTCGATCAGCTGGTCGTTGAGGCAAGAGCGGACCTGGGTCTTATTAATGTCGACCAGTTAAACATGGAAACTAGCGCTAGTCGCTTCCAGTTTTCCGGTCAAGCCAACTTGCTCGATGAAAGTTTAGACGGCCGCTTGATCGCGACATTGCCGGTGGCGAGTAATTTACCGTGGTTGGCGGCGCTTACCGGTGGCTTACCGGCAGCCGCGGGCGTGTATGTTATTAGCAAAATTTTTGAGAAGCAGGTGGACAAATTTTCGAGCGCTGTTTATTCGGTAAAAGGTACTTGGCAAGAGCCCGATCTTAAATTCGATAAACTGTTCGACACGAAGTTACCAAAGCCGAAATCCCAAAGTGCAAGCGAAGAACAGGAGGGCTCGACTACTGAAGCGCGTGACGGGGCGGCCGGCGAGAGCTCTACAGAGGGCGACTCATCGGGCTCACAGAGCAAGAGCCAAGTGGAGCCTAACCTCAACGCTTCGCAGGGCAATGGCTAACCGATTCCCCGCAGTAGCACCTGCGACACTACAGCGCGCTAAAAATGGCTTTGTATAACTTTCGATAGGAAGCCGGAGGCGCCCCTTTGCTGCGCTCTTGCTGGGCCTGTTGCCACAATGCGCGCAGTTGGCTTCGTTCAACCTGTGGATGTTCGCCGATCAATTCGTTAATCGCACTTATACCATCTGTCATGATTTGCTCGCGCCAACGCTCAGCGATGTGATGTTTTTGCGTCGCCTCTTTGTCGACATCATGTTCGCGATTCAGTGCCGCAACAATGGCGGATGTGTCGAGGTTGCGCAAGCGCTTGCCCAGAAATTGAATTTGGCGTTTACGGCCACTGTTGGCAGTAATTCGACGGGCGAGCTCTATACCTTCGTACAAGGTCTCGTCGTCGATGGGCATTTGATCAAGACGCTTTTGAGGCAGCTCAACCAATACTCGCGCCAGTTCAGTCAGTTCTGCTAATTGACGTTTGACCGCGCTTTTGCTGGGACGATCGTCCCAGTCATCCCATTCTTCATCTTGCATAAAATAGTGTCGCTAATCCTAGAAATGACAAAAAACCCACGACATCCGTGACCGTTGTTAAAATTACACCACCGGCTAAGGCTGGGTCGATGCCAATACGGTTCAAAAACAAGGGTAGAGTCGCGCCTGTCAGGGCCGCGGTGATCAAGTTAATGACGAGCGCAATGGCAATGACCAATGACAAGGTCCAGTCGTTAAACCACAGCGATGCCGCAATACCGACAACAGCGGCCCATAACAAGCCGTTAATAATGCCTACCGCCAGCTCCCGGTTAATTAACCAACTCTGGTTGTTGCGAGAGATCTGGCCAACCGCAATACCCCTCACCAGTACCGTTAGAGTTTGAGTTCCCGCGATTCCGCCCATAGAGGCCACAATAGGCATGAGCACTGCCAGCGCAACCACTTTTTCAATGGTTTCTTGAAACAAGTTAATGACGCTGGCGGCCACAAAAGCGGTCAGTAAGTTAATACCAAGCCACAAGGCTCGCCGAGGTGTCGTGCGCATTATTGGGGCAAAGGTGTCTTGTTCTTCGTCTAAACCGGCCATCGACATGAACGAGTGATCGGCGTCTTCCCGGATAACGTCAACCACGTCGTCGATCGTGATGCGTCCCAGGAGCTTACGGTTTTCATCGACCACGGGCGCGGAAACCCAGTCGTTACGCTCAAATAAGCGCGCAACTTCGTCATCGGGCATATGGGCGGGGATCGGATCGATGTCGGTGATCATCATTTCACGCACTGAAGCTGATGGATCCGACACCAATAAGGTACGTAAGGGCAACAGCCCAATATACTGGTCCTGACTGTTGACCACGATCAAGCTGTCGGTCATGGTTGGGATTTCAGAGTGACGGCGTAAATATCGTAATACGACATCCATCGTCACGCGGGCACGAATCGTAATGGCGTCGGTGGTCATTAGACCACCTGCTGTATCTTCTGAGTAGGTCAGCACTCGTTCGATGCGGGCTCTATCCTGCTGGTCCATTGACGCTAAAACTTCTTGTGTCACGGCACCAGGAAGCTGTTGAAGGATGTCGGCGATATCGTCGTCGGCCATGCCCTCGGTCATGACAACGACTTCAGCAGCGTCCATTTCCGCTAGAAATTGACTTTGTAGCTCCTCGCTAAGCTCACCTATGACTTCCCCTTCGATCTCTGTATCGACCAATTGCCACAAAATGTGCCTTAGCTTAGGCGTGGATGATTCGATTAGGTGGGCTACATCAGCGGGCGGTAAGTCATTGAGCATACTGCTTACGTCTGCAATGCGCGCACTGTCTCGCGAGTTCAATAAAGACTCGAGCTTGTCGTGGGCAATGGAAGTAAGTTTAGAGCTCATACTCGGCGTCATCCTGTTCGCTGCGCGTAGGATACCAGATTTGGCAGAAGCTCACTGCGGAAATTATTGTCTTCTTAAGAAGAGCTATTCGCCTTCGTCGAAACGGTTATTGATGAGTGACTGCAGGGCTTCCCAAGCTTCGAGCTCATCTTTTCCTTCGATACACACGTGTAATAGTGTGCCTTTGGCGGCGGCAAGCATCATAACCGCCATAATACTTTTGCCGTCCACTAAGATACTGGGATCTTTACCAACACGGACTTTGGCCGCGAAGTGTCCTGTACATCCAATAAACTTCGCGGCAGCTCGGGCGTGTAAGCCCAGTTTATTAATAATTTCGATTTGTGCTTGGATCATCGCTTTGCCTCACTCCTCGCGCGATAGCAGTTCGCGGTGCCGTACGTGGATGTTTGACAGGCTGGTACGGAAGTGTTGATACAGCTGCTGCGCCATGTAGACCGAGCGATGCTGGCCCCCAGTGCAGCCGATGGCGACGGTGACATAGCTGCGATTGCTCTCGCCGTATGAAGGCAACCAGCGCTCGACAAACGTTCGGATGTCATCGAACAGACGTTTGGTGGCTTCCTGCTGGCTTAAAAAGTCGACTACACCCGCGTCAGTGCCATTGAGAAGACGGAGTTCTTTGATCCAATGCGGGTTGGGTAGCATCCTGACATCAAAAACCAAATCGGCGTCTGAAGGGATCCCCTTTTTAAATCCGAACGATTGAAACAGCACAGAGAGCTCGCCTTTCTTGGCTCCTAAGAGTCTTTGCCGAATGGTATCGCGCAACTCGTAGATGGTCATTTCGCTGGTGTCGACGACAATTGAGGCCGACTCGAGTACGGGCTCTAGCAGCTCGCGCTCCTGCGCGATGGCATCAGAGAGCGTTGTTTGCTGGTTGGTTAGGGGATGACGTCGACGCGTTTCGCTGTAGCGCGTGATCAAAATTGGATCTAAGGCGTCCAGATAGAGGATACTCCCCTGCGTTCGCTCAGGAATGGCCTTTAGAATACTGTTTAAATCACCCACTTTGGTCCATGCGTTGCGCGAGTCAATGCACACCGCCACGCCTTTAAAGTGTGCGAAGTGATCCCCTTCAATTTCTTGTAGTAGCTGCTCTAACAGGCCGAGGGGAAGATTATCGATGCAGTAAAAGCCTTCGTCTTCCAATAAATGCAGGGCAGTACTTTTGCCTGAGCCTGAGCGACCGCTAATAATCACCAAAGGGCAGAGGGTCACGCCTTTGCTTCCCAGTTTGTTAGCGTGCTGAGCAGGGCGTCGGCATTGCCCGCAGCGCGTAAATCTTGACAGAAGTTTGGGTTTTGAAACAGGCCTGCAAGCGTTGCGAGCGTGGTTAAATGCCGTTGCTCTTCGTTTTCGGGAACCAGCAAAGCGAAGACCAAATCGACATCTTGGTTGTCGGGGGCGTCAAAGTCGATTGCGGTATCTAAAGTAAAGAATACGCCAATAATGTCAGGGGCACCCTCGATGCGGGCGTGAGGAATCGCGATACCTTGGCCCAAGCCCGTACTTCCGAGTTTTTCACGCGCAATTAAGCGATTGAAGACTGCCCGAGCGGGGATTTCTGGGTAGTCGATCTGGATTCTGTCGGCAATTTCTTCGAACAAACGTTTCTTGCTGGACACCTCAAGGTGGGTGTCCAATCGTCGCACTGATAATAAGTGGGTGAGCGTGCCAGACATTGGCGAATCAATGCCCCCTGGTTTTTTGTTTGTGCTTGATGACTTGACGGTCTAGCTTGTCAGCCAACAGATCGATGGCGGCGTACATATCTTCGGCCTCAGACGCAGCAAATAAATCGGCACCTGCTACGTGAATAGAGGCTTCGGCTTTCTGCGCGGCCTTGTCGATAATCAGGGTTACTTCCGCTTTGGTGATATGATCACTGTGACGCTCGAGACGCTCGAACTTGTTGGCCACATAATTGCGCAAAGCGTCGGTAACGTCTACGTGATGTCCGCTTACAGTAAGTTGCATAATCTACTCCTTATTGAAATACCAATGGGGGTTCAGCCCCCAATTCATACTACCTCAAACGAGTCGTTTGCGCTCGTTCGATGGTGGGATGTGCAAAATGTCTCGGTACTTGGCGATCGTCCGGCGCGCGACGGTAATACCTTCTGCCGCTAAAAGCGTCACAATTTTGGAATCACTCAAGGGCTTTTTCTGATTCTCTTCAGAAACCATTCGTTTAATGAGTGCTTGAATTGCTGTAGACGAGTGTTCGCTACCGTCTTCATTGCGCACGTGGCTAGAGAAGAAATATTTTAATTCAAATACCCCTCGTGGCGTATGCATGTACTTATTGGTGGTTGCCCGCGAGATGGTGGATTCGTGCATTTCGACCTGCTCGGCTATTTCGCTTAGAATCAAAGGACGCATAGCTATCTCGCCCTGTTCGAGAAACCCTCGCTGATGCTCGACGATTTTTGTGGCGACTTTCATGAGGGTTTCATTGCGGCTTAGCAAACTCTTTAAAAACCATCGGGCTTCTTGGAGATTGTCGCGCAAATAATTGTTTTGATCGCTGTTATCCGCCCGCTGAATCATACTCGCGTAGGTATCATTAATGCGAAGTTTTGGCGCGATATCAGGGTTGAGTTCAACTACCCAGCGGTCATGCTTTTTACTCACAAAGACATCCGGTATGGCGTATTCGGTCGAGGCTGAGTAAAACGTTTGGCCAGGGTTTGGATCAAGTGTTTGTATCAGGCTTATCGCGGCCTTTAATTCGTCCTCCGACAAGCGAGCTCGGCGCATAATTTGTTTGTAATCGCCGGCCCCGAACTGACTCATGTAGCGCGTCAGCAACAGGTTTGCTGTGTCGCGGTGAGGTGTTTCTGTCGGTAACTGCCGTAACTGAAGGTGCAGGCATTCCTGCAGATCTTTGGCGAACACGCCAGTGGGCTCGAACTGCTGCAAGCCGTGCAGCACGGCAACAACTTCATCAAAGTCGATATCGCCTTCGTCGGCAACGACCTCATAAATTTCCTCTAGATCTGCGGTTAGGCGCCCATTCTCATCGGTGTAATCAATAATAGTCACCGCAATCATGCGATCGATTTCAGACCAATGCGTCAGATTTAACTGCCACAACAAATGCTCTTGTAGGGTTGTGTCGGCACTGCCCTGCTGAGCGTAGTCGAATTCGAGTTCGTCGTCATTGGATGCTGGAGCTGGGCTCGACGAAGAGGGGAGTAAATCGTCCCATTGCGTGTCTACCGGGAGCTCATCTGGGATTGATTGTTCCCAATCTTCATTGCCCGCGGGCGTGTCGGCAGCGCCGTGCTCGAGGCTATCCATGGGGCCTTCGCTGTTGCGAGTGTCGGATATTGGCGTGTCGTCGGCAAACTCTTCCTCGAGTTCGAGTAGGGGGTTGGATTCAATCGCTTGTTGAATTTCTAACTGTAAATCTAAGGTGGATAACTGCAATAATTTAATGGCCTGCTGCAGCTGCGGGGTCATGGTTAACTGCTGACCGAGTTTTAGCTGTAAAGACTGCTTCATGCCAAAAATCCACTATGTTAGCAGCAGAGTGTAGCCCTATGCGTAGTGTAACGACAAGTGTTGGCGCGGTTTTTGCTGTGATTACTGTGGATCTAAAGTGTGAAGTGTTCGCCGAGGTAGATATCGCGAACGCGCTGATTCGTTAGGATATCTTGGGCGCTGCCCTGAGCGATAATATGTCCCTCGCCCACGATATACGCTGAACTGCAAAGATCCAAAGTTTCGCGAACATTGTGATCGGTAATAAGTACTCCGATATTGCGCTGCGCAACGCTGCGAACGATGTCTTTGATATCGTTTACGGAAATGGGGTCAACGCCAGCAAAAGGTTCGTCAAGTAAGATAAATTTGGGCTCTAAGGCGAGGGCTCTGGCGATTTCAACACGCCGGCGCTCGCCACCTGAAAGCGCTTGTCCTAGGGTGTCTTGAACCGTATTCAGGCGAAACTCATCGATTAATTGCTCACACAAAAACAAGCGGGCTTTCGTGCCAAGCTCTTTTCGAGTCTCGAGTATGGCGAGAATGTTGTCGCGTACGCTCAAGCGTCGGAATACCGACGCTTCTTGGGGTAAATAACCTAAGCCTGCTTGAGCGCGCTGGTGCAAGGCCTGCGGGGTAAGATCATGATGATCAATGTGAATACGGCCAGCATCTGCAGGTACGATACCCACAATCATATAAAAGCACGTGGTCTTGCCGGCGCCATTAGGCCCTAAGAGCCCCACGATTTCGCCGCTACTAACTTGCAATGAGACGTCCTTTACGACGCTGCGGCCCTTGTAAGCCTTGGCCAAATTTTGGGCGCTAAGCACGGCCATTAGCGGCTCCCGTCCGAGGAAGGAATAACCACTTCCACACGAGTTTTCGGCCCCTGAGTTTCTTGGCCAGCCTGGACTCGTTTTTCATCGATGAAGTATTCGATGACCGGGCCGCTTATGATTGACTCGCCGCGTTGGATACGAGCATCCTGCTCGAGAATGACCTTGCGCGCTATTTGTTCATAGCGAATGATATTTGCTTTGGCGTCGATGGCGGGGTCATCACCTAGTTTCGGTTGCACAAACGTCGCGGGGGACCCAGTGGCAATGATGTGGGTTTGTTCTGCGCCCGTTTGACGTATTTCCAGGGTGTCGGCCGAGATCGTGATGTGACCTTGCACGAGAACAACGTTACCTATGTATCGCGTTAAGCCCTCGCGCTCCGATCGCGTGGCTTCATCTGCGCTAATGCGAATTGGGTCGCCGTTGGGCTGCGCTAAGGCCCACGGGGTAATTGCGAGCAGCAGCAAGCATACTGTCTTAAGGTTTGAGGGGAGCATAAACGGAGTTAACCTTGTTCATAAAATGAAACGTCTGCTGCTTTAGATCCGCGGTAAGGCCTTCTGACTGGGTCACGGCGCCGTGGTGGCTCAGTTTAACAAGTACCGTGGTATGCGCAATGTCTTTTACCAAGTCCAGATCGAGACGCTCGGTGGTTAGCTGAATGTCATTCATATCGTGGTTTAAAACGACTTGGCCCTGTAAGGTTACCGTTTGGCTGTCTTGGTCGATAGTGCCTCGCTCGGCTTTGGCTGACCAGCTCTCGTTTATTGCAATGGTTCTAGAAATATTAGCTTGCGTGAGCTCGCCGCGCGTGCGACCAGTGTAATAGCGAATCTCGCTGGCACCTAGGCTGTCCATGGCTTGGCCATTCTGGTCAAAGCGCACGGTTTCGCTATGCTTTAGGTACGTTTGAAGCACGTCAGAGGGCGCGTCGGGAGAGGGTTCTCGGACGCTAATATCATCATAAAATTGCCATGCGATCGCCGCGACTGCGCATAAGACGACGGTTTGGAGCTGCTTGCGGCCCACTAGGCTTGTTGCTCCACCAAGTCATCCCAAACCCCAGTTGATTTGAGCCAGGTTTCTGCCAGCTCGCGCACTGCGCCGCTGCCGCCAGGTTTACTGCTGCACCAATCCGCTACCGCCTTGACATCCTCTGAGCCATCCGCAACCGTGGTGCCAAAACCAGCGGCTATGATCGCTTTACGGTCAGGTAAGTCATCGCCCATGTAGGCCACTTGGCTCAGATCCAGGTTCAACTGCGTGCAAAGTTCAGTTAAGGCGGACAGTTTATCTTCACGGCCTTGAATAATGTGTTCGATACCCAGCTCTTGAGCGCGACGCGCTACAATGTTCGAGTTGCGCCCTGTGATGATAGCGACGGACACGCCAGCTTTTTGCAGCAGTTTAATACCCAAGCCATCACGAATATTGAAGGTTTTAAGCTCTTCACCATTGTTGCCGTAATACAGGCGTCCATCGCTGAGCACTCCGTCGACATCGAGGGCGAGCGCCCGTAACTTTGTGAAGGGGGTCATGCTATTCCCTCGCGCAGTAGGTCCATAAGGTGAATAATGCCTCGGACCGAGTCACCCTCGGCGACGACTAGAGCGGATATTTTGTTCTGTTCCATAATATTCAGCGCTTCGGCCGCCAGATGATTCAGGCCGATGGTTTTGGCGCCGATGGTCATCACATCGCAGATGGGCGTGGCGGTAACATCTAGTCCTTTATCTAAGGTACGACGTAAGTCACCATCGGTGAATAGACCCAGAAGGACGTCGTCATGATCAATGACGGTTGTCATCCCCAAGCCCTTTTCGCTTATTTCGAGTAGGGCATCGATGAGTTTTGTGCCAGAGCTTACTCGGGGTATCGCGCTGCCCGCGCGCATAATGTCTTCAACTTTAAGTAAGAGTTTACGCCCTAATTTGCCACCGGGGTGCGAAAATGCGAAATCTTCAGCGGTAAATCCGCGTGCTTCAAGTAAGGCTATGGCGAGGGCGTCGCCCATTACCAGAGCCGTTGTCGTGCTTGAGGTCGGTGCCAAGTCTAACGGGCAGGCTTCGGTTTCGACGCCGGTGTCGAGGTGCGCATCGGCGGCTTGAGCGAGTACTGATTGCGGATTGCCCGTCATTGCGACAAGTGGCACGCTCAAGCGTTTCAGTAAGGGTAGCAGGGTAAGTATTTCGACCGCCGTGCCGCTGTTTGACAGGGCGACAACGACATCCTGAGCGGTAATCATTCCCATGTCGCCATGGCTGGCTTCGCCTGGGTGCACAAAATGGGCGGGAGTGCCTGTGCTGGCAAGCGTTGCTGCTATTTTGCGAGCGATGTGTCCTGACTTGCCCATGCCGGTCACAATAACGCGGCCTCTACTAGCCAGCATTAGCTCGCAAGCGTGCGGAAACTGTTGGTCGAGCTTGTTTGCCAGATTGGCGACCGCTGCAGCTTCCATTTGAAACGTGCGTTTGGCTGCGGTCAATGCCGCTGTGGAGTCTAAAGTCATGGTCAACGCCTAGCCTATCGTTAATGTAATAAGAGTGTAGTAGGAAAGACAGCAAATTAGCAAAAAGGCTCCCCAGAAGCGCCCGAGGCTTGCCGGTTGCTGCTTAGATTTAACGCGCCGATAAGCCAACACCATGGCGGCAGCCAACAGTAAGGTTAAGGCGGTCATCACCGGGTAATCGCGATGGATTGCACTGGCGTCTAACGCCAGTGGGGCAAGCAGGCCTGGTATGGGTAGAACGGCCAGTAAGTTGAATAAGTTAGAGCCTAGCACGTTACCTAAGGCGATTTCAGCGTGCCCCTTTTTAGCACTGACGATAGAGGCGGCGAGTTCGGGCAGGCTGGTGCCAATAGCAATAATGGTGAGTCCAATAATTAACTCCGATATGCCCAGTGTTTGGGCGACGTTGACTGCACCCCATACTAGGAGTCTTGAACTCGCGACCAGCAAAATTGCTCCACCGATAAAGCGCAGCCAGGGGTGCGAAGCGGAAGGTTCTGTAAGATGCTCTTCTTGGGCTTGCTGGCGCAGAACCTGATCGCGGCTTTCGTCACGGATCATTTTAGTCAAGATCACGACTAAGCAAGCGACTAAGATGAGTCCGTCTACTCGGTCTAGCTCACCATCGCTGACCAGTAGCCCACCGAGTAGGGTCACCGCAATAAGTATGGGCATTTCTTTTTTCAAGTAGCTGTCGCGCAGTACTAGGGGGGCGACGAGCAGTGTGGCACCCAGCACTAAACCGATATTGGCAATATTCGACCCCAAAGCATTGCCAACGGCGAGGTTGCCCGCGCCGTCGAGCGCCGCGATAACGGACACGACAATTTCAGGCGCCGACGTGCCTATCGAGACGATGGTCATGCCGATGATAATTTGTGAAACACCCAATTTTTTTGCAATGGATGCAGCACCTTCGACAAATTGATCGGAACTCCAGATAAGAATCAGGAATCCAACCAATATGGCGGCAATGTTTAGTAGCATAAAGAAATCGCCTGTCAGTAGCTGTTATAATGCCCGCAGAACGCCCAAGATCGGGTATACTCGCGCACCGTTGGCGCGCATTATACAGCCAACACCAACTAAGCGAAGCCCTGCCGTTCAGTCGGCAGGAAAAGGAGTAAGAATGATGGCTCGAATCAGTGTGTGGTTACTGGTTTTGTCTTTATTTGGCGGCGTCGCAGGCGCCTGCGCTCAGGTAGTTGAGTCTGGTCCTGAGGCAGAGTCTCAGTTATTAACGGCTTACGACGCGGTATTTAATACCACCGAACGGGTAATGGGTGTGTTGAAAACGGCTGACGATTCGACTGATGAGGGCTTGAACTTGTATATCGATGCCCTGCGAGAGGTCATGGATGATGTGGTGGACTATCGAGGCTTTTCGCGCGCGGTCATGGGTAATTTTGCGTCGAAACGCTACTACATGTCGCTGTCTGAAGAGGGGAGAGCGAACTTGAGAACTCAGTTGGAAAGCTTCACTGCAGTCATGAGTAAAAACCTAGTAGAGACCTATGCGAAAGGTTTAATTGCGTTTGCTCAGGCTGACATCGACGTCGTGAAGCCAGACGTGGACGCAAGCGGTAGCGTCGAGTCCGTGTATCAAAAAATCAAGCGCGCGAACGATGACCCTTATCTCGTCGAGTACAAAATGCGTCAAGCCAAAGGCGGGGACTGGCAGTTGGTGAATGTGATTATTGAAGATGTGAATTTGGGTGACATTTACCGATCGCAATTCGATAGCTCGGCGAAAAAGTACGCTCGGTCATTAAAGTGTGACTCCGAGGATTCCGCATGCCTTGAGCTGGTCGTGCAAAGCGTGATTGATAACTGGGGCAAAGAGGGCTAATTGGGTGAATGCAAAGACCTTAGAAGAGATTGTGGCCGCAGGTTTGCCCGAGTGTGACGTGTCGGTGACCGAGCAGGGTGGGCACTACACGATTCATGCAGTAGGCGAGCAGTTTGAGGGTTTGCGAGCCGTCAAACGCCAGCAGTTGGTTTATGCCGTAGTGGCTGATTTAATTGCTGCTGGCACCATTCACGCGGTGAATATCCGCGCCAAAACCCCGGCGGAAGCTAGGGTAGAGTAACGCGCAAAGCGCACGGGGTTACCATTGGACAAACTACTAATCCGAGGCGGCAAAGCCTTGCACGGCGAGCTGAGAGTCTCGGGCGCAAAAAATGCGGCTTTGCCAATTTTAGCCGCGACTTTGTTAGCGAGCGAACCTGTTTTGGTGCGCAACTTGCCGCATTTGCACGACGTGACTACCATGCTTGAACTCTTGGGGTGTCTAGGCGTAGAGGTGGTTATTGATGAGCGTTTGGGAGTGGAGGTAGATGCCAACACCATTACCAACTATCAAGCAGATTACGACCTAGTCAAAACGATGCGTGCCTCGATTTTAGTGCTTGGCCCGCTGGTGGCTAAATTTGGCGAGGCCCACGTGTCGTTCCCGGGGGGGTGCGCGATTGGCAGTCGCCCCGTGGATTTGCACTTAAAAGGCTTAGAAGCCATGGGTGCGCATATCGAAGTCGAAGGCGGTTACATTCATGCTCGAACCGAGGGTCGCTTGACCGGAGCCCACATAGTCATGGAAACCGTAACCGTGGGTGGCACCGAGAACTTAATGATGGCCGCGGCTTTAGCCCACGGGCGGACCATACTGGATAACGCCGCACGTGAACCGGAAGTCGTTGACCTGGCCAATTTTTTGATAGCGATGGGTGCAAAGATCACTGGGCACGGCACCGATCGAGTTGTCATTGAGGGAGTTGAGCGCTTGGGGCACTGCGAGTATTCGGTTATGCCCGATCGTATCGAGAGCGGCACCTACTTGGTTGCTGCCGCAGCCACGGGTGGCTCGATTACACTGCGGGGAGCGGAACCCGATTCGATGGATGCCATTTTGCAAAAATTGATCGATGCGGGAGCAGAAATTCAGGTTGACGGCGACGTCATCAAGCTTGATATGGCGGGTCGAAGGCCCAAACCTGTCAGTTTAAAAACAGCACCCTATCCCGGATTTCCTACCGATATGCAGGCGCAATTTACCGCCATGAATGCCGTGGCAGACGGGGTCTCGACAGTGGTTGAAACCGTTTTTGAAAACCGCTTAGTACAGACTCATGAAATGAACCGCATGGGAGCAAAAATAAAAATTGAGGGCAATACGGCCGTCATAGAGGGGCAGGCCCACTTGGCTGGTGCTCCGGTTATGGCCAGTGATTTGCGTGCCTCGGCGAGCCTGGTAATTGCTGGGTTGGTGGCGCAAGGCGAAACCTTAGTTGACCGTATTTATCATATTGATCGCGGTTACGAGTGTATTGAAGAACGCTTGCAGTCACTTGGCGCCGATATTCGTCGCTTACACAGTTAACAAGGAACCATGATGCTGACAATCGCGCTCACTAAGGGCCGCATATTAAAAGAGACCTTGCCTCTGCTAGCACATGCGGGTATTGAGCCCTTGGAAGATGTGCACAGCAGTCGAAAGCTGATATTTCCCACCACCGTGGCGGGCGTTTCCTTGGTCATTATTCGAGGTACCGATGTGCCTACGTACGTTCGGTATGGCGCGGCACAGGTGGGCGTCGTTGGAAAAGATATTCTGCTTGAGCATGGCGCTGAGGGTGTGTACGAGCCACTGGACCTTGGTATTGCCAAATGTCGCTTGATGACGGCCGCGGCGATTGATGCTAAGCCTGTGAGCGGTAAGTTGAGGGTGGCGACTAAATTTGTGAACGTGGCTCGAAATTTCTACGCTGAGCGCGGAGTGCAGGTTGAATTGATCAAGCTATACGGAGCCATGGAACTGGCGCCATTGATGAATCTGGCCGATGAAATTGTGGATATCGTCGATACGGGCAACACGCTTCGTGCTAATGGCATGGAGCCCAAAGACGCTATCGCCAATATCAGTTCGCGGTTAATCGTTAACAAAGCGGCGATGCGCTCGCACCACGAGCAGGTAAGTTCTCTCATTGAACGCCTCAGCGCTGCGGCAACAAGAGGCTAGGTTGGTGCAGAAAGTACGACAGTTTACAACGCAAGACGCAGACTTTGATGCGCAGCTGGCGTCAATATGTGACGCTCAAGGCGCCCTAAACCAGGACGTTATTGAAGCCACCGACGCCATTATTGAGAAAGTGCGGGCCGAGGGTGACGCAGCGCTCGTCGAGCTGAGCAAAAAATTTGACGCCCGAGATATTCAATCAATGCGCGACTTGCGCGTTTCCGGTGATGAGTTGGAGGCAGCGGTTGCGCGTTTGCCTGAGGGCGGATACGAGCAGCTTTCGCTTGCCGCCCAGCGAATTCGTTGGTTCCATGAAAACCAAAAGCAAAACAGTTGGCGTGTGACCGATGCATTGGGGAATAGTTTGGGTCAGCGGGTCTTGCCGCTTGACTCGGTGGGTGTGTACGTACCCGGTGGTAAGGCCGCGTACCCGTCCTCGGTGCTGATGAATACTATTCCCGCAAAGGTTGCCGGCGTTGATCGAATAGTGATGGTTTCCCCCGCCCCGCGGGGCGAGATGAATGACTGGGTGCTGGCTGCTGCCTATCTGACTGGCGTCGACGAGGTTATAACGGTCGGCGGCGCTCAAGCTGTCGCGGCTTTAGCCTACGGCACCGAGACAATACAGCCCGTCGATAAAATTGTGGGCCCGGGTAATGCCTACGTGGCTGCTGCTAAACGGGCCGTGTATGGTCAGGTCGGCATCGATATGATTGCGGGGCCCTCAGAAGTGTTGATTATCACCGATGGCAGCGTTGATCCGGATTGGATTGCGATGGATATGTTTGCTCAGTGCGAGCATGATGAAATGGCACAAGCACTGGTGTTATGCCCCGATCAGGATTTCATTGCTAAAATTCAAGAGAGCATAGTCAGACTTTTGCCAACACTTGAGCGACGCGAAATTATAGCGGCGGCTCTGGCCGGCCGAAGTGCCCTGGTGCTTACCCAAGACTTACGTGAGGCGGCTGCGGTCAGCAACCGACTGGCACCTGAGCACTTAGAGTTAGCGGTGCTCGATCCAGAGGCTCTGCTAGAGAAAATTAAGCATGCCGGAGCGATATTCTTGGGCGCCTATGGCACCGAGTCACTCGGGGATTATTGCGCCGGTCCCAATCATGTGTTGCCAACATCGGGGACCGCGCGTTTTAGTTCGCCCTTGGGGGTGTATGACTTCGAAAAGCGCTCGTCGATTATTAAAGTCGAGGCCCAGGGGGGGCAAAGTTTGGGCCGTTGTACCTCGGTTTTGGCTCGCGCAGAGGGCTTAACAGCCCACGCTCTGAGTGCGGAGATGCGGTTTAAGAACCTGTAGTCGCCGCTTGCCTAATTTTGCGGTGCTTGCTGCAGTGATCCGAGCACCACACTTAACTCTTTTGTAATCTCGTTCTCGTCGATCAAGGTAACGGTGACAATATCACCGGGTCTTAGCAGGGCGATACGGTGCATTGTGATGCGGCCATCGGTGACGGGTTCGTTGTTGATAGCGGTGATAATATCCCCCGGGGTAATGCCGGCGCGATCAGCAGGGCCGTTAGCAACGGTTTGTGTTACCAGCAGTGCCCCGACATTGGGTTGATGAGTGTCGGGAATGAAAGGCTGCACGCTGACGCCCATCCAGCCCCGAATGACCTGGCCGTAGTCAATTAAGTCTTGCGCCACAAAGGTCGCTAAGTTAATGGGAATTGCCAAACTTATTCCAATTCCGGCGCTTGCGTTGGCGGTGTTTCCGCCGGTGTAAATTAAGGAATTAATCCCCAGGAGCTCTCCTTTCGCGTTAATAAGGGCGCCGCCGGAGTTGCCCATGTGAATCGTGGCGTCCGTTTGAATATAGTCTTCGTAATAAGCCCCGCCTTGAAATCCGTAGCGACCTAGTGCGGAGATAATGCCTTGTGTCACCGAGCTACCGAATCCTAAAGGGTTCCCAATAGCAAGCACAACATCGCCTACCTGTGCCGCATTCGAATCACCAATAATCGCTGGGCTCAGTTGGTCGAGGTCAATTTTGAGTACTGCAAGGTCCGTTGCTGGGTCGGCCCCCAGTAACTCGGCGCGCGCGTTGCGATTGTCGTTCAGCAGTACTTGAATGGCATCGGCATCTGCAATCACATGGCGGTTTGTTAAGATAATGCCGTCTTCAGACAGTATCACGCCGGATCCTAGCGAGCGCTCGACGCGCTGCTGATTATAACCACGGTTGAGTTGATTGAATCGGCTATTACGCGGTGCGGCAGAGTCGTTAACTACTTTGGCAGTGTAGATATTCACGACCGAGGGCGTAGCCTTTGCTACGGCCGCGGCGTAGCTGTTAACCTGCTCCGGTCGAGGAGGTGTGTTTGAGCGCCAACCGGTATACTCCAACACGAAGAGTGCAATCGCGAGCCCCGTTATTGCAGGCCACACCCATTGTGACAAAATACGTTGCATAGTTTTCACCTAATCGAATCGTTGCAGTATACGCAATCTGAAGGGAGAGTTCATATGTCTGTTGATCGAGCGGAACTAGTAGTAGCGCTAGATGAATTATTGAATGCCAGATCCATTAGCGACTATTGCCCTAACGGCTTGCAAGTCGAGGGTAGTGCCCATGTTGCCCGCGTGGCAACAGCGGTCACTGCCTGTCAGGCGGCGATTGACCAAGCTATAGCTTGGCAGGCTGATTTATTGTTGGTGCATCATGGCTACTTTTGGAAGGGCGAATCCGAACCCCTAGTGGGCATGAAGCGTCGCCGTATAGGCGCTTTGCTTGGCGCTAATATCAATATGATGGCGTATCATCTGCCCTTGGACTACCACCCTGAGCTCGGCAATAACACCGGCTTAGGGCGTTTGTTGCAGTCGGCATTACCCCCGTTTGAGATGTTTGTTGGCGATCCCAGTCGACCTATTTGGCAGGGTGTGTTTGCTGAGCCCTGTGATGCGCAAACGTTACATCGTGGTATTGAGGCGGCCTTGGGGAAAGCATGCCTTTGGGTTGAGGCAGGAGAGTCGCAAATTCAGCGTTTTGGGTGGTGTACGGGTGGGGCGCAAAACCTGGTTGATCAAGCAGCTCAACTGGGTTTAGACGCCTTTATCAGCGGCGAAATTTCAGAGAAAACGACGCACTCGGCGCGCGAGCAAGGGCTCCATTTTTTTGCGGCAGGACACCACGCCACAGAGCGCAGCGGCGTGCAAGCCTTGGGTGCGTGGTTGGCAGAGAGCTTTGGGTTGGAACACCGGTTTATCGATGTTGCAAATCCGGCCTAATGTCGCTGCTCTTTGAATGCTGGTGTCTCAAGTCCGTAGCGTTCGTTCAGCATGCCCGGCTCGTCTGGTGATGACTTAGGTGCATAATCCAGAGGCGCTTGCTTTTGGTCGGGGTCTAGATCACGGTTTTGATCCGCCTCGATTGCCTGTACCAGAGTTTGCGGTAGCTGGGTTTGATCGCAGAGTGTTGCCGCTCCTTCGGAAAGGTGTTCATACACCTTGCGGTAGTCTTGCGTGAGCTGCCCAACGAGCTCGGCGGTTTGAGCGAAGTGGGTGCTGACGCTGTGCTGGTATTGCTCATGCTTGTGCTTAAGCATGCTGATGGTTTCTTCCAGCTCGTTTTCCCGTGAGTCGTCGGTGGTGACCCCGCGCTGCCCCAGAATCCAGCCACCCAAGAATGCAACGGCAGCTACCAGAAGCCCCGCAATAAGTAATGTAACAGATGTTAGTTCGATCACGTTGGTATCCTCTCTTAGGGCGAAGTATAGCCTGAACTTGAGCGTAACTGTACGATTTATCGTGTGCATTACTTGCGACTTTTGATAGAGATCGCTAGAGTGCGGCGCGAATGGTCACAGGTGCGCGCGCAATGAATGAGGCGGGGTTTAGCCCTTTAGCTCGATATCGGCAACAGCTTGAGAGTGGCATATTAATGCCTGATCAAGCGCAAGCTGAGGCGGCTGCCTTGTTGGATGATTTGTATCGCCGCGTAATGGTTAGCGCGAATCAAAAACGAGGGCTCTTTCGCTGGCGCCGCCGGAAAGAGCCGGAGGTTGGGCTGTATTTTTGGGGCGGTGTGGGTCGCGGTAAAACCCATTTGTTGGACTTGTTCTCAGACGCGTTGCCGCAAGAGCTGGTGTTGCGCGTGCACTTTCATCGGTTTATGTACCGTGTTCACAACGACTTACGGACTTTGCAGGGCGAGAAAAACCCCCTTTTGGCGGTTGCTGATGGAATTGCATCTGAGGCGCAAGTGTTGTGTTTCGACGAGTTCTTCGTGACCGACATTGGCGATGCGATGATCTTGGGTGGCTTAATGCAGGCCCTATTTGAGCGCGGTATTACTCTGATCGCTACATCGAACATAGTGCCTGAAAACTTGTACAAAGACGGCTTGCAGAGGCAGCGATTTTTGCCCGCTATTGCCTTGCTGCAGAAGTACACTCAGATAGTCAATCTCGATTCGGGTATCGACTATCGGCTTCGCACTTTGCAAACCCTACCCTTATATCACACTCCGCACGATGAGACGGCCGCGCGCGCGCTGTTAACTATGTTTCAGTCTTTAGTGCCGCAAGCGGAGGCGAAAGCCTGCAGCATTGAGGTGAATCATCGCAACCTGCAAGTGCAAGCCGTCGCTGATGACGTGGCGTGGTTTACCTTTGGCGCCTTGTGTGATGGCCCACGGTCGCAAAATGACTACATCGAGTTGTCGCGGGTATACCATACGGTATTACTCGAGCAGGTCCCTGTTTTCAACGGTGAGAACGACGATCAAGCGCGGCGGTTCATTAATCTGGTCGATGAATTCTACGACCGAGGAGTAAAGCTGATACTTAGCGCCCAGGCCCCTCTGCTCGAGCTGTATGGAGGTTCACGCCTGAGTTTTGAGTTTGATCGAACGTACTCGCGGCTGCAAGAAATGCAGTCAGAAGAGTATTTGGCCAGTGCGCACAAGGCTTAGGATCTCGGCGTTGCGCGGTGTTTTTCAAGAAGCGGGAAAATGGTGAAAATACTGCTTGAAAACGCCGGGTCGATTGAGTAGTATTCGCGCTCTTTAAATTTAGCCCTACAAGGCCAAGTCAACATGAAAACTTACAGTGCAAAAAGTGGCGAAGTGAACCAAGCATGGTTTGTGGTTGACGCCACCGATAAAACGCTTGGACGCTTAGCGAGCGAGATTGCTCACCGTTTGCGTGGCAAGCATAAGCCAGAGTATACCCCTCACACAGATACCGGTGACTACATCGTCGTTGTCAATTGCGAGAAGGTCAAAGTGACTGGTGCGAAGACCACCGACAAAATGTACCACCACCACACGGGTTACCCCGGTGGTCTTAAGTCTTACTCGTTTGAAAAATTGATCGAACGTGCCCCTGAGCGTGTATTACAGCGTGCCGTTAAAGGTATGCTGCCACGTAACCCATTGGGTCGGGCCATGTTCAGCAAGCTGAAAGTGTACGCGGGCAATGACCATCCGCACGCCGCACAGCAGCCTGAAACCCTAGAAATTTAAGGAAGCGTGACGATTATGGCAGCAGCACAATATTACGGCACAGGCCGACGCAAGACCTCTACGGCGCGCGTATTCTTAACCCAGGGTGAAGGTGCGATTACCGTTAATGATCGCCCAATCGATCAATACTTTGGCCGTGAAGTGGCACGAATGATCGTGCGCCAGCCGCTAGAATTGGTTGACATGGCTGAGCGTTTCAACGTGAACGTGACCGTAGTAGGTGGCGGGAGCTTTGGTCAAGCGGGTGCGATTCGCCATGGCATAACGCGCGCGCTCATGGAATACGACGAGACCTTGCGCGGCGCATTGCGTAAAGCAGGTTACGTGACTCGCGACGCACGTGAGGTCGAGCGTAAAAAAGTTGGTCTGCGGAAAGCGCGTAAGCGTCCTCAGTTCAGCAAACGTTAAGGTTTGTTACTATTTCGAAAAAGCCCGTGGCGCAATCCACGGGCTTTTTTTCGTTTCTAACTAACGCTTTGTTTTGGATCACATTTATCCTCAAAAAAAGTGGGTCAAATCGTGATTCGGCTTGTATCTCGCGGGCAAACTCTTTACCATTCCTTTCATTTTTGGGTAGGTGATTTTCTCACGTAAAAGCGTGTAGTGAATTACTAAAATCAGCCGGGGTGGAGTACAACATGTCTGATGAAACTGTAAACACAGGTCGGCGTCGTTTCCTGACCACTGCAACCAGCGTCGTGGGCGTTGCGGGCGCAGTGGGAATTGCGACACCATTTTTAGGATCTTGGCAGCCATCTGCGAAAGCTAAGGCAGCGGGTGCGCCAGTAAAAGCAGATATTTCGAGGCTTGAGCCAGGTCAAATGATCGTGGTTGAGTGGCGTGGAAAACCTGTTTACGTAGTCAACCGGACCCAAGATATGCTGGACAACTTGCCTAAGCTCAATGGGGACTTAAAAGACCCGGAGTCTGTCATCTCGACTCAGCCTGCTTATATCTCGGGCGTAGGTCGCGCTTTGCGTCCGGAGCTGCTCGTGGTTGAAGGCTTGTGCACGCACCTAGGCTGCGCACCGAAATACCGTCCAGAGGTAGGTGCCGCTGACTTGGGCGGTGACGCTTGGCTTGGTGGGTTCTTCTGTCCCTGCCACGGCTCTAAATTTGATTTGGCTGGCCGCGTGTACTCTGGCGTGCCAGCGTCCACGAACTTGGTGGTACCTCCTTACTCTTTTGAATCTGATCGGGTTCTTGTTATTGGTATCGATGCGGAGGCGGCGTAATGATTAATGCTTTAGTAGGTTTGCGCGATTGGGTTGACGCTCGATTACCCATCATGCGCGCGTGGAACACGCACATGGGCCAATACTACGCGCCCAAGAATTTTAACTTTTGGTACTTCTTTGGCGTTTTGTCGCTGGTGGTGCTTGTCAACCAGTTGCTCACCGGTATCTGGCTGACGATGAGCTTCTCGCCGAGTGCGGAAAATGCGTTTGCATCCGTAGAATACATCATGCGCGATGTGGAGTTTGGCTGGTTAATTCGATATATGCATTCGACCGGCGCCTCTGCCTTCTTTGTCGTGGTGTACCTGCACATGTTCCGCGCTTTGCTGTACGGATCGTACCAAAAGCCACGTGAGCTGATCTGGATCTTCGGCATGCTCATTTTTGTCGTCTTAATGGCAGAAGCGTTCGTGGGATACGTGTTGCCTTGGGGCCAAATGTCCTACTGGGGCGCGCAGGTGATTATCTCGTTGTTCGGCGCTATCCCCGTAGTGGGCGAGGATTTGGTCACCTGGATTCGAGGTGATTACTTGATTTCCGGCATCACCTTAAATCGGTTCTTCGCGCTGCACGTGGTGGCATTGCCGATCGTATTGTTGGCGTTGGTGGTGTTGCACTTGCTGGCTCTGCACGAGGTGGGTTCAAACAACCCGGACGGAGTGGATATCAAAAAGCACAAAGATGAAAACGGTATACCCTTAGATGGTATTGCCTTTCACCCGTATTACTCTGTGCATGATCTTCAAGCCATTGGCGTATTTCTCTTCATTTTTTGCGGTGTGATTTTCTTCATGCCCGAGATGGGTGGATTCTTCCTAGAGTACGCTAACTTCGAAGAAGCAAACGCTCTGAAAACCCCTGCACACATCGCGCCCGTGTGGTACTTCACGCCGTTCTACTCGGTGCTGCGCGCTGTCCCCGATAAATTCTGGGGCTTCATCGCTTTTGCCGCCTCGGTTGCAATTCCCTTCTTGCTGCCCTGGCTAGACCGATCTCCAGTGAGGAGCTGGCGCTATAAAGGTAATATCACCAAGGTGATGCTAGCCCTGTTTGTCGCCTCATTCCTGATTTTGGGTGTGTTGGGTGTGAAAGCGCCTACACCTGAACGGACTTTCCTGGCGCAGATCTGTTCGGTGTTCTATTTCTTATTTTTCTTGGCGATGCCTATATGGTCGTCGATGGATAAAGTGAAGCCGGTACCTGAACGTGTAACAATGAACGGTGGGTTGAGTGCGATGGGTGTACTTGGCGCTGCGGCCGCCATTGCCGTACTAACGGTGCTGCCATTAAAGGCTGTTGGTGCTGAGTCAGAGTTTGCTTGTGGCAGCATACCTTGCGATGAAATCACGGTGGATCACAGCAACAAAGCATCCTTGCAAAGTGGTGCCCAAATGTTCATGAACTACTGTTTTGGCTGTCACTCGCTGCAGTATCAGCGGTATAACCGCGTGGCGGCGGATCTGGGTATTCCAGAGGATCTGTTCGAGGCCAACTTAAAGTTCGACACCGATGTCAAAATGGGCGCGCTAATGAATAACGCGATGGATAAAGGCTTAGCGAAGCAATGGTTTGGTGCGACACCTCCTGATCTAACCTTGATCTCGCGTGCGCGCCAGCCAGAGTGGTTATACACTTATTTGCGAACCTTTTATGCCGATCCTTCGCGTCCCTACGGAGTCAATAATAAGGTCTTTAAAGACGTTGGTATGCCCCACGTTTTAATGGATCTGCAAGGCATGCAAGAGTGTGCGATGGGCCCTGGCCACGCTGCCAATGGCGGTGTGAAGCGCGATCCGTTAACAGGTAAAGACATTCTTGATGTACCCTGTGGTCGGCTCGAGATAAAACAAGCGGGAGCGATGTCGCCCGCTGACTTTGACGCGGCAATCTACGACTTGGTGAATTTTTTGTCCTACAGTGCCGACCCTGTGGCCGAGAAGCGTCAACGTATTGGGTTGTTCACACTAATGTTTATCGTTCTGTTCTTCGTGTTGGCGTGGTTGTTAAACCGCGAATACTGGAAAGACGTTCACTAAGCAAATTTCAGGTCGGTGTTGTGGCGCCGACCTTACTTCATATTGAGGGTAATACATGGGTATCGTTACTAAGCGGTCGTCGATGACTTTTTTCTCTGATAGTACTTGCCATTACAGCCATCGTGTTCGGATTGTTTTGGCTGAGAAGGGGGTTACGGTTGATTTGATTGAAGTCGATGCACAGCAGCCTCCTGCCGAACTGGCAGACTTGAATCCGTACAACTCATTGCCAACGCTCGTTGATCGGGAGCTGGTCTTGTACGAGTCAAAGGTGATGATGGAATATCTCGACGAGCGCTTTCCGCATCCGCCACTACTTCCAGTATACCCAGTTGCGCGCGCAGAAAGCCGTTTGTATATGCATCGCATAGAGCGCGATTGGTGTTCATTGGTGGATAAAATTGAAAATGGCGCTGAGCCTGCAAAGGCGAAAGCTGCAAAAGAGTTAGGCGAGAGTTTTGCCGGCATCGCGCCTATTTTTGCGGAAAAGCCCTTCTTTATGAGTGATGAGTTCACCTTAGTTGACTGTTGTTTGGCTCCTATTTTGTGGCGCCTTCCGTCGTACGGTATTGACTTAAAAATGACTCGCCAAACTAAGCCTTTATTTACCTATATGGATTCCTTGTTTGACCGCGAGGCCTTCCAAGAGTCTTTATCTCCGCAAGAGCGCGAGATGCGCTAAACCCATGAGTCGAAATGCCATGACGTCTAGCAAGCCCTACTTCGTTAGGGCTTTGTACGATTGGATCGTCGACAATAACTGCACGCCCTACCTCCTCGTCGACGCGACGCGAGCTGGGGTCGTAGTGCCGCAAGATTATGTCAAAGACGGTAGTATCGTGCTTAATATCGCACCTGGTGCTGTCGTAGATTTTAATATGCTGGACGACGCGGTATGTTTTAATGCGCGTTTTTCCGGCCAGCCCATGGACGTATGGGCGCCCATGAGTTCAGTGCTCGGGATTTACGCTAAGGAAAATGGGCAGGGTATGATGTTCGACCCTGAGCCGTCACCACCAAGTCCGAGCCCAGAGGCGACTGGGCAGGGTACACGTTCCGAAACGCCTAAAAAGCCTTCTTTGAAGGTGGTCAAGTAGCTAGTCCAACCACTCAAAAACACTGACGACTCGCTGCACACCGCCAATGTCGGACGCTGCGTTGATGGCGCGTTCGCCCTCAACGCGGTAGGCCAAGCCCATTAGGTAGACAACGCCGTTTTCCACCGAGACATCAATTCGATTGCCTTGGATATCCTCGCGTGCGAGTAAAATCGTTTTTACTTTTGTTGCTAACAGTGCGTCACTTGAGCGTGTTAGTAATGATGTGGGCGATGCGAGCTCGAGTTCATTGTAGATTCTTCGAACCTTCGGTATTTGTTTTACGATGTCAGCGGCTTTTTGTTTTAATGCCTCGGTTGGGACTTGGCCAGTGATGAGCACGTAGCCGTTGTAACAATCAACCTCGATACGTGCTTTTTTGAACGCGTCGTCTGACGCGTTAATATTTACGATGGCCTTGGTCTCGATAGATTCATCTTCAATCGATTGGCCCATAGACCGACTGGTAGGGTCTTCTTTGATGGGTTCGGCACCCATAGTTGCGAGCATAGACCCGCAGCCGCTGAGGCACAAAAACGATGTTATTAAGATAGCTTTCAGTGAGATGTTCACAACGGTTCTTCCATATTGTTAAAGAATAAAGACTGCTCGATTAACTCGATAAGTCGGTGAATACACATGATCTGAAGTTCGAATACTGTGCTGGCTCGCGCTCCATGGATCGCGACACTTACGTCCTCACCGCTAATTAAGCTGCTTAGGTCGCTTAGTTCTTGGTTACATAATATTACCACGTCCATATCGATTTCATGCGCTGTTTGAATGGCTCGCAACAGCGCGGTGTGGGCTTGTTGGCTACCGATACATACCAATACATCTCCAGACCGACCAAGGGCTTTAATTTGACGAGCGAACAAATCGTTTGTCCCGCTGACGCCGATAACCGCTGTGGTTGTACTGCTGCCTTGTGCGAGGTTAATGGCCGGTAGGGCGGGACGCTCTAATTCGAAGCGGCTAATCAGGTAGGTTGCCAGTAACTGGGCTGCCGCCGCATCTGGGCCTAAGCCGCATAAGATGATTTTCCCGTCGTTAAGCAGTGTGTTGGCCAGCAACGCGGCCGCGGCCTCAATACTTGGTGCGAGTGAATCAACCTGTTCCGCGACACTTTGAAGTGTGTCGGCAAAATGAGATGAGATGAGATCGTATGGGTTCATGGCACTATTGTCACTTGCTTTTATCCGGTGGTAAAGGCGCTTTTTAGCCAAAGGGGGCTGCCCATATGATTCCGGTAAGCGATGACGTCAAAGCGGCAATAGCGGTGCCGGTGTTCAGGGTGCTGACGAAGATAGCATAACGCAGTATTTATTAAACGAGCCTGTTTTTTGGGTGATACGGAGGCCGCCGCGGAGTAGAACCGTGACGCGCTGCGCTGACGTACTTCGACAAAGACCAAAGTGTTTTGGTCGAGCATGACTAAATCGATCTCGCCGTGCCTGGAGCGGAAATTTCGCACAAGGAGTGTTAGTCCTGCCTGCGATAAACATTGTTCGGCAGCGCGCTCGAATGCCAGACCCTGCGTTTTCATGTTATGACATCCAAAGCGGAAAGAGTGCTACAAGGCCTTAAGCTCGTCTTTATCATATTGGAGCACTTTCCACTGTCGCCGGACAAAACCCGTCTCATCAACCCACAGTAGTCCCGTCTTGCCTCGGTACAGTGAGCCCAGCGGGCTGTTCAAGCCGGGAAGCTGGCTTAGCTCGTAAGCGTCAATACCCAGCGCAATCAGCCTTGCTAGCGCGGGTGAGCTTGGTGCTTCATTTGGAATTGGCGTAAGGCTTTCTATATCAAGGGTGACTACCCCATCAAGATCTTTGTGGTCGACTTGATCGGGTAGATCATTTGCCGCTGACAAGGCGAAGACTGGAAGATCGTCGGCGAAGTGAAAAGCCAATAAGGGTTTGATGGAGCGTGCTTCCTCTGGAGAGCTCGCCAGCATGACGACCGCATCTATATCCTCGCGTCGCCGCGCCTGCAGATGCATGGATAAACCAGATAAACGCCCCAAGGTTCTACGTCGAGCCGCGCTATCGGCAACCCCTAGCGCGACTCTGAGGCTGCTTTCGTAATCTTCTTGGTCACGATATGTCGCCGTGGCAACCTCGATTCCTTCCAGTCGTGCCCATGCGTTGCGCAGTGCGAGTAAGGTTCGAGCGCCCCAGTCGGTTTGGGGGCGGATAATTAGGATGCGGCGCGCTCCGGATGCAAACACGGTGTCTGCTAGATAAGTCGCCTCTGCCTCTGGGCTGAGAGCGAGCTGAACGAAGTGATTGCCTGTGGTTTCTGCCACCTCTGGCGTGTTCAGAGCCAACACACTGGCGTCGGTTAACGGGCTGAGCGACTGCCAGGTTTGCACACGGTTTTTCTCAAGAGGCCCGATCATGCTCGAGAATCGGCCGCTCTGAAGCTGTTTGAGGATGTCGTTGTCGTCGGTGACTTCTGTGTCAACGATGTGCAATTCAGCGGCGCTTGCGCCACTGAGGTGGCTAAAAATAATGCCGTCTAAAATAGCTTCTCCGGCCACTTTCAATCGTCCAGATAGAGGCAGCGCTACCAGCGTTCGGTGATTTGGTGTCGGTAGCGTCTCGCTACACAGTCCGTCGAGCAGAGGCTGCAGGCTGCCGGCTGCGCTCCAAGTCTGGCAGAGTCCAGCGCCCAAATCCTTGCGATTTAGTAGCGAGGCCTTGGCAATGCTTGTAAGCAACACTTGCTGGAGCTTACCTGGCTCGCGGTTGATGGCATTAAGTTCGGTAACGTCTAGCTTGCTGATAGCGGTGGCCAGGGTCATTAGGCGACTCTGCTGTAAACTTGTTGTCTCGCTGGGGTTTAGCAAGAGGCCTGCTCCGAATCGCACGATGGTGCGATGGTCTTGATGAACTACGGCCTGTTTGTAGATGCGCTCCTGGATGTCTTCTTCAGTCAAGCCAAGGATATCTAGGTTTAATTCTAGTAAGGCCTCATAGGCCCTAACAGTGGCTTGATAGGAGCCAAAGATACTCTCAAGCTGGGCGGTAAGGTAGACACCCCGTACCTGTTCTTCTGAGCTCAGCGCGGCGTATTGGATAGACTGGACTAAACTTAAGGCTTGATACGGGTGCCCTGCCGCTATGGCGCGCTCGGCTTGACTGAGTGCTTCGCGCATTGCTTCAAGTTCCGGTTGCGTTGGTTCGGCGATTTCTGTTTGTGACTCGGGACCGGGGGTTCGAACTGCCGCTTGCGCTGTAACAACCGGTTTGCTCGGGGTTTGGCCACAACTCACAAGCAGTGCGCTGAGCGCTAACAGGGCCACGGATTTGAGCAGAGCACAGTGCTTCATGATATGGTTAGCGCTTGGCCTCGGATTGCCCCCATTAAGGAGGATACATTGGAATCGGGTCTGTACATTGTAGCAACTCCCATCGGACATCTCGATGATATCACGCTTCGCGCGTTGCGCATCCTTCAAGAGGTCGATTTGCTCGCGGCAGAGGATACACGGCATACCCGTAAACTTTTACAGCACCATGGTATTGAAAGGTCGGTAGCCACTTATCATGAACACTCTTCTACCGCGTCTATGGTCGCGAAAATCCAGTCGATTTGCGCGGTTGGAGGTGCGTGTGCTTTGGTCAGCGATGCCGGCACTCCGCTTATTTCGGATCCGGGTTATGAGTTGGTGCGCGCTGCGCAAGATGTCGGTATTCGTGTGGTTCCTATCCCTGGGCCCAGCGCTACTATCGCTGCGGTTTCGGCCGCGGGATTGCCTTCAGACCGATTTTTGTTCGCTGGTTTTGGTCCCGCGAAAGATACTGCTCGACGTGCCTGGTTGTCGAATTTCGCGTTCGAGTCCGCGACTTTGGTTTTTTACGAGGCGCCGCATCGTATCGTGGCAATGTTGGCCGACGCGATCGCTGTTTATGGCGGTATACGTGAAGCGTGCATCTGCAGAGAACTAACGAAAACTTTCGAGACGATCAAGCGCGGGACTCTGTCGGATCTGGCCGCCTTTGTCGCGCAAGATAGTAATCAGCAGCGTGGTGAGTTTGTAGTGTTGATCAAGGGAAGTGACCAGGGTCGGGCAGAGTTCGGGCAACAAGAGCAGGACTTGCTCAGCCAGATAGCGACTTACGCGCCACCCAAAATCGCTGCCGCTATGGTGGCTGATTATCTGCGGTTAAAGAAAAAGCCTTTGTACCAATGGTTGCTAGAGTCAAAGAATTCGGTTGATTGAGTGGCTCCGACAGGGTACGCTCGCCAGCGAGTCGGTTAGGCGATCGCTGGAAGTAATTACTTCTGGAGGAAAGTCCGGGCTCCACAGGGTAGAGTGCCAGGTAACGCCTGGGGGGCGTGAGCCTACGGAAAGTGCAGCAGAAAGGAAACCGCCAGCCTTGGTTGGTAAGGGTGAAAAGGTGCGGTAAGAGCGCACCGCAAATCTGGTAACAGATTTGGCGATGGTAAACCCCACTTGGAGCAAGACCAAATAGGAACTCATTAGCCGTGACCCGCGGTGAGTTCGGGTAGGTCGCTACAGGCTGATGGTGACATCAGTCGCAGAGGAATGATCGTCCACGACAGAACCCGGCTTATCGACCGACTCTTTTTATATTTTTTTGAGCTATTAAATAGCTCTTTTATTCTTTTTTTGGATTTCTCTTAAAGTAGAATGTAACTACATGGCTTTAGGGTTGTGTAAATCCGAAAAAATCCCGTGGTGCTGGCAGTTGATGGCATCCGCAGCACCCCCTGCCTGGGGGTGCTAATTCACTGAAATAACAACATTTTTCGAAATTTGGGCGCCTTGACAGGGGTGTTCATGCACCTCTATAGTGTCGCAAAGTGGAGAAAAGTGGGTAAATCTGGTTTTTTGTGGATTTTCCGACATAAAAAAGGGGTTTTTCAGTGTTTAGAGGCGTGCATCACATCAATATGGATGCGAAAGGGCGATTGGCAATTCCTGCCAAACATCGCGAGCCTCTGCTTGGCCATTGCAATGGTGACGTTGTTGTTACCATCGATACTCAGGTTGCTTGCTTGGTGCTGTACCCTCTGCCGGAGTGGGAACAGATTCAAGACCAAATTCAGGCACTACCTGCACTCAAGCCCGCGGTAAAACGATTTCAGCGGCTCACCTTGGGCTATGCCACCGATTTGGAAATGGATTCAAGCGGACGCTTGTTGTTGCCGGCTCCTTTGCGCGAGTACGCCAATCTTGACAAAAAGCTGGTGTTGGTTGGGCAGGCTAATAAGCTTGAAATATGGTCAGAAAATTTATGGTTGTCCGAGCGAGATAAAGCGTTATTGGAATCCGGTGCTGATACTGAGCTACCGGAAGAACTCATGTCACTCACACTGTAGGTGTCAGGATGCACGAGTCGGTATTGCTAGAGGAGTCGCTAAACGGGCTGGTGGGCCCCGTGTCGGGCCGTTACGTCGACGGGACCTTTGGTCGTGGTGGGCATACTCGAGCATTACTGGCTTTGCTGGCGAACGATGCGGCCGTTTTGGTGATGGACAAAGACCCTCAGGCAATTGAGTGTGCAGAGGCCCTTGCGGCTGAGGACGATCGTGTCTGCGTGTATCACGGTAGCTTTGCCGACCTGCCTTCAGCCTTAGCAGAGTTGGGTTGGGCGGGTGTTGATGGCGTATTGCTGGACTTGGGTGTGTCTAGCCCTCAGTTAGATCAGGACGAGCGCGGATTTTCTTTCCAGCGTCAAGGCCCCTTGGATATGCGCATGGATAACTCTAAAGGCCAGACCGTTGCGAATTACCTAGAAACCGTCGCGGAAGATGAGTTGGTGTCTGTCTTGCGTGAATATGGGGAAGAGCGGTTCGCTAAACGCATTGCGGGTGCCATTGTCAAAGGGCGAAGCGAAAAGCCTATCACCACAACATTGGAGCTAGCGGATTTGGTGAAAGCTGCGCATCCGCGCTGGGAAAAGCATAAGCATCCTGCGACGCGCACGTTTCAGGCTCTACGAATAGCGGTCAATCGCGAGCTAGAAGATCTGGATCAGCTGCTTGCGGTTGTGGTGGATTGCTTGTTACCCGGTGGGCGCTTGGCGGTGATTAGCTTTCATTCTTTGGAAGATCGCAGAATTAAACAGTTTATGCGGCAGGCGTCGCAGGGACCTAAGGTGCCCAGAGGGGTACCTATTCAGGGCGATATGGCACGAGGCCCTCTTGCGTTGTTAAGCAGGGCGATTAAACCCTCGGAGGTAGAGGTGCGGGCCAACGTCCGCGCTCGGAGTGCTGTTCTGAGAATAGCGGAGCGTCGACCATGACCATGCGCCTGTGGCAGATACTGTTGCTGGCTGTGTCGGTAATGCTCAGCGGTTTTGCTGTTATTAGTGTAACGCAAGAGACCCGTAACCTTACCAGTCGTCTGCAGCTTGCTGAAAGTCGCCAATGGTTCTTGCGTGATGAGTCGAGCCGCCTGTTGTTGGAGCTTAGTACCTACACGCGCATGGATCGTGTGGATGCCATTAGCGCCGAGATGGGCATGGTTCCGGCATCGCCTACCCAAATCCAGGTGATGCCCAGTGAGTAGGGTGCCAAATCACAATGGCGTTGGGGTTGCGTCGTGGCGGTTTGTTGTCTGCGTTGCTGTTTTACTTTTCTTGGCACTGGCCTTGATTGGCCGATTGGTTGTGCTGCAAATTTTGGATGTTGAGCAAGGTCAGCGCTTTTTGCAAAACCAAGGTGATGCAAGAACGGTACGTTATGCACAAATTCCGGCGCATCGCGGTGCGATTTTAGATCGCAATGGTCAGCCTCTGGCGGTCTCTACTCCGGTAATGACGGTATCGTTGAACCCGCAGCAGTTTGATGTTGAAAATCTTGGTGCCTTGGCGCAGATGCTGGATCTGAATGCTAAAGCCTTGAGGCAACGCTTCGCTCAGTATCAAGACCGCCAGTTCATGTACGTTAAAAAGCATCTCACGCCAGAGCAGACGTCGCCGTTACTGGTGAGCGGAATGTCTGGCGTTACTGTCCAGCGCGACTACAAGCGTTTTTACCCGGCTGCTGATCTCACGGCGCAGCTGGTTGGTTTGACCGGCGATGGCGAAAGTGGGCTATCTGGTTTGGAGCTTGCGTTTGATCATATTCTGAGTGGGACACCGGGACGCAAAAAATACATAAAAGATCGATCGGGTAAAGCCGTAAGAGATATTGGCATTGAGTCGACTGCCTCCGACGGGCGCGATGTGGCCTTGAGTATTGATCTGCGTTTGCAGTATGTGCAGTACCGAGCACTGCAGACGGTGGTGGCCAAATCTGGCGCTCTAGCGGCCTCGGCCATTACCGTCGACAGTCAGACTGGCGAAGTCTTGGCGGCCTCCAATTACCCAAGTTTTAACCCTAACGATCGCAGCACCTTTTCTGCGAGCGCCGCTCGGAACCATGTATTTGTGGATCAGTACGAGCCAGGCTCTACCTTAAAGGCTTTGACGGCGGTGGCCGCACTTGAGACAGGTCGCTACACCAAGGACTCGGTGTTTGATACGAGTCCCGGCTGGATGGTGGTTCAGGGTAAAACATTCAAAGATCCGGTCGACTATGGCGAGCTGACACTGGCAGGTGTATTGGCTAAATCCAGTCAAATCGGAACCACGAAGTTGGCGCTAGATCTAGGGCGTGATGCTTTGCTGCCCGTGTTGCAGCGCTTTGGTGTAGGGCAGCCACTTGGCACGGGGTTTCCGGGTGAGGCGATGGGTACGCTACCTCAACAGTCGCGCTGGAGTGACATTGAACAAGCGACACTGGCCTTTGGCTACGGGGTGACAGTGTCGCCCGCCCAGTTGGCCTCATTCTATAGTGCGATTGCCAATTCAGGGCGCCTGCAACCTCTTACCTTGCTAGCCAGTTCTGGACGCCAGTTGGCGTCGGCTCAGACCGTAACCTCACCCGCGATTGCCAGGGAGTTACGTGACATGTTGGTCTCAGTGGCGGCGAAAGGCGGCACCGGTATTTTGGCCAATGTGCCCGGGTTTAGTGTGGGCGGTAAAACCGGTACGGTGCATAAAGCAGGTGCAGGAGGATACGATCGCAAGCGCTATATCGCTTGGTTTGCCGGTATGGCGCCCGCCGAAAATCCCCGATTTGTTACCGTCGTGATGGTCAATGAGCCCAAAGGTGACTCTGTGGGCGGCGGTGCTGTTGCGGCCCCTGTTTTTGCCGATATGACGGCCGCTATGCTGAGAATTTTAGGAGAAGCTCCCAGAATTCAGCCTGCTGTTATTCAGCTCGCTGCGACTGACCTTGTTTCGGCGCAGGAGGCGAGCGATGGGTAAAGACGCTGTGTTGTTGTCGGATTTGTGCCGCGGCGTAGGCCAGTGCGTGCGAGATGCCAGGGTCTCTGATCTAGTAACAGACAGTCGAGCGGTCACCCCGGGGTGCTTATTCGCAGCAGTGCCTGGCTACGAGCACAAGGGGTCAAGTTTTGTGCAAGATGCGCTAACGCGCGGTGCCAAGGGCATTATCGCCGAGGAAAACCTGAGCCTCCCTGACACGGTAGGCCTGGTGCTGGTGGATGATGTGCGAGCGATATTAGGCCTCGTCGCGGCGCGCTTTTTTGGCACCTTTGAACACAATATGGCCCTATTGGTAGTGACAGGAACCAACGGTAAAACCTCGACTGTGCAGCTGATTCGGCAACTTCTTCAGGCGCTAGATCAAAGGGTTGCAACGGTAGGGACGCTTGGTTTTCAGCTGCCAGAAAGCATGAGTGTCACGCAAAACACAACGCCCGATGTGGTGGAGATACACCGATTTCTGGCCTCAGCGGCAGCGCAGCAGGTTGCATGGGCGGCATTAGAGGCGTCGTCTCATGGTTTGGTGCAGAATCGATTAGCGGGGCTGACTGTTGGCGTCGCGGCAATGACTAATATTACCCAGGATCACTTGGATTATCATGGCACCATGGCCGAGTACATTGCGGCCAAGGCGCGCATTTTGCATCTCTCTGGTGTGCACACGGTGGTCATGGACTTAGATGACGCTCAAGTCCGTGAATTGCGCTCTCAGGTGCCCGCTAATGTCCGCGTGCTGGGTTTGAGTTTAGACGCAGTGGCCGAGGCCGATGTGCTCGTTACGGCCGAGTATCACGCTTGGGGCACTGACGCGCGCATGCGTTTAGAGGGGCGTGAAGTTCCATTAAGACTTCCGTTGGTAGGTGAGTTCTACTTACGTAACACGCTTACCGCGATAGTTATGCTATGGGCTGAAGGTTTTGACCTGGCTGCGCTTGTGCGGGCTGCAGGCCACTTGAAGGGCGTGCCTGGTAGGCTTGAGTCAGTTGCCATTGATTCGGACCTAGCCGTTTATGTCGACTACGCCCATACGCCCGATGCAATCACCCGAGTGTTAAAAGTTCTTAGACCCACGGTGGCTAACGACTTATGGGTCGTGTTCGGATGCGGTGGTGATCGCGATCGTTCCAAGCGGCCATTGATGGGCCGGGCGGCTTGTGAGGGCGCAGATTGGGTGGTGCTGACCAGCGATAATCCAAGATCAGAAGACTCATTAAGCATATTGGCTGATATTCAAGCGGGATGCCCTAATCCAAGGTTCGTCATGCAAGATCGCGCTGAGGCCATACAGGCGGCCATTGCAGCTGCGGCTCCAGGCGACACTGTGGTGATTGCAGGCAAAGGCCACGAGACAGAACAGCTGATTGGTCAGATTGCCTATCCGTTCTCTGATGTTGCTGTCGCTCAAGCCGCCCTTGCTGTGAGGAAGTGCGCGTGAAACTGAGCATTTCTACAGATCAGCTCGCGTTCTTACTCGATGCACAAACCCGGGGTTCAGTCACCCAAATTCAGGGCTTGGCATTTGACTCGCGCAAGCTTCAGTCTGGAGATCTATTCGTCGCTTTGCGCGGCGCGGCGGCGGATGGTCACGAGTACCTTGAGGCTGCTCTTGCCAAAGGCGCGGTGGCGGCCTTAGTGGAGCGATGGATGCCCGTCGCCATTACCCAGATCAAAGTAGACAGTTGCTTGGCGGCCTTGAGTGAGTGGGCGTCCAGCGTGCGGCGCTCTTCTACCGCTACGTTTGTAGGGATTACTGGTAGTGCAGGTAAGACCACGGTGAAATCCATAGTTGCTCATATGCTAAGCGCTATGGGTACCACCACTGCAACCCGCGGTAATTACAACAATGAGATTGGCGTGCCACTGACCTTGCTAGACCTCGGGCCAGAGGACCAGTTTGCTGTGGTTGAAATGGGGGCCCGGTTCCGAGGCGACATCGCCTACTTGTGCGGTATGGTTGCACCCAAGGTTCGAATTTTAACGGCCGTGCTGCCTGCACACATCGAAACTTTTGGCTCGATTGAAACCATAGCTGAGACCAAAGGCGAAATTTTTGATGGCATGAAGTCTGATGATATTGCCGTAATGCCTGGCGATTCCTCTTATGTTGACGCTTGGAGATCCCGCGCGGCGGGGCAAGTTGTTACTTTTGGGTACGCAGACGCCAATGACGTTCAGATCTTGGGTGTGTCTGACCTTGGGTTTTCTGGCCTAACACTGCGCTTGAGGACACCTGTTGGCGATTGCGATCTGATGTCTGGTTTGGTGGGTGCCCACAACGCTTCAAACATTGCCGCCAGTGTGGCGGCGTGCTTGGCTTGTGGTATGGATTTGGACGCGATTGTCGCCCAGGCGTCCACCGCTCAAGCGGTTCAAGGTCGTCTTGCGCGTATCGTCTTATCGGCAGAGACAACCTTAGTCGATGACAGCTATAACGCGAGCCCCGAGGCCATGCGCCAAGGCTTAGCAGCCTTAGCGAAAAGCCATGGTGTACGATTGGCGATTCTTGGTCCGATGGCTGAGCTTGGCACGAGCAGTGCCGATTATCACCGGCAGATTCTTGAGCAGGCTCTTGCGGGGTCAATCGATGAGATTTGGCTGAGCGGCGACGCGTGGCCAGCCGTTGAAGATGCCAGGCTTACGTATTTTATGAATACCCAGGCCGTGATTGATTCACTGACAGTGGTGCCAAACGTCGATTGGATTTTAGTGAAGGCCTCACGCAGTGCGCAACTCGATCGTGTTGTTTCTCATTTGCAGGCGCTTAGGGGTGCAACATGTTAGTTTGGCTGAGTGAGTATTTAAGTCAGTTTGATAATGCTTTCCGAGTGTTTGGCTATTTGACCCTGCGCAGTATTTTGGCCGCGGGTACGGCACTTGTCATTGCGCTCATTACGGGACCTGCCACCATTCGCTACCTACATCGTTTGAAGGTAGGTCAAGCCGTTCGCGATGATGGCCCGCAGACGCATCTTGTCAAAGCGGGAACTCCTACGATGGGTGGCATTCTAATTCTCAGCTCGGTGGCCCTAAGTACCCTGCTGTGGGGTGACCTCGAGAATCAGTACGTGTGGGTAACCCTGCTGGTAACTCTTGGTTTCGGTATTGTGGGCTGGGTCGATGACTACCGCAAAGTCGTCGAGCGTGATTCGCGAGGTTTACCGGCGCGCTGGAAATATTTTTGGCAATCGGTCTTGGGTTTCGCTGCCGCCTACTATCTGTATGCTTATTCGGGCGTTGATGCCATGACCGAGCTCTATGTGCCTTTCTTGAAGGATTGGATTGTGCCCTTGGGCTGGTTTTCTGTGGTGCTGACTTATTTTGTGATTGTCGGTGCTAGTAATGCCGTGAATTTAACTGACGGGCTCGATGGTTTGGCAATCTTGCCTTCAGTCATGGTGGGCTCGGCTCTGGGAATTATCGCTTACCTCACTGGCCGAGTGGATTTTGCTGACTACCTTCTTATTCCCTACGTACCCGGCAGTGGTGAACTGGCCGTATTCTGTGGCGCCATTGCGGGCGCAGGTCTCGGATTTTTGTGGTTTAACACATACCCAGCTCAGGTCTTTATGGGTGATGTGGGTGCTTTAGCGCTAGGCGCCGCGCTTGGGTGCGTCGCGGTGATAACCCGTCATGAAATTGTGTTCTTCATTATGGGCGGTATTTTTGTACTGGAGACGGTGTCGGTCATTATTCAGGTGGCCTCGTTTAAGCTGACGGGCAAGCGAGTTTTCCGTATGGCGCCCATCCATCACCACTACGAGCTGAAGGGCTGGCCAGAGCCTAGAGTGATTGTGCGCTTCTGGATCATTACTGTCATGTTGGTCTTATTTGGTCTTGCGACCCTGAAGTTGAGGTAGACGCATGAATTTATCGACACGCCAACAGCTCATCGCCAGTGATCAACGCTACTTAGTCGTCGGTTTGGGCGAGACTGGCGTGTCGGTGGTGAGCCATTTGCGTGCTCAGGGTAAGACGGTGGCCGTTGTTGATACGCGCGAACGGCCTCCAAACGCCGCATGGCTTAGCGAGGCGTTTCCTGAGGTCCCTTTGTACTGCGAGAGCGTGCCGCAAGATTGCTTTGATTCCAGCGTTACTTGGGTGGTTAGTCCCGGTATTGCATTAAGCGAACCCATGGTCGTGGAAGCGCAAGCCAGTGGCGCACCGATCGTGGGTGATTTAGATCTGTTCGTGCAGGCTGCCAAGGCCCCAGTCATCGGTATTACTGGTTCCAATGGTAAGTCAACCGTTACCACCTTGGTGGGCGAGATGTTGGCTGCCGCGGGCAGTCGTGTTGCGGTAGGCGGCAACTTGTCACCCGCAGCACTCACCCTGTTGGATGACAATGTCGAGGTCTACGTGCTCGAAATGTCGAGTTTTCAGTTAGAGCGCTCGGGTGCACTGGGTTTGGATGTTGCTGCCGTCTTAAATGTGACCGCAGATCATATTGATCACCACGGATCGATGGCTGCCTATCATGCGGCAAAGCACCGCATTTTTAGAAAGGCCAAAACGGTTGTCGTTAATGACGATGATGTGCTGACCCAACCGTTGGTGGATAGCACCGTGCAGGTGGTTCGCTACGGTACTAAAGCCCACCGTGATGGTGAGTTCAAATTGTTAGATGGCGCTTTATGGATGGGCGCCAGCAAGGTTATTGATGTGTCTGATATTGCTTTATCTGGCCGACACAATCACCTTAATGCCTTAGTTGCCTGTGCTATTGCCGGCTGCTTTGAGGTGTCTGCCAGAGTTATGGCTGCGACTTTGCAAACCTTTAGCGGTTTGCCTCACCGTTGCCGAGTTGTGCAAACCTTTGCGGGCGTTACTTACATTGATGATTCTAAGGCCACCAATGTGGGCGCAGCTTTGGCAGCCATTGAAGGTATTGGACCGAGTAGTGATCTAGTACTACTCGCCGGTGGGCTAGGTAAGGGGCAGGATTTTAGTGCCTTGCTACCGGCAATCAACCAGTTCACTCGCGCAGTAATAGTGTTTGGCGAGGCGGCCGATGAATTAGCCAAGTTGCCATTTGCAAGGCCAGCATTACGTGTCGAGAATTTACAGCAGGCTGTAAGCAAGGCAGCCGAATTAGCTCAAAGTGGCGATACCGTTCTATTATCGCCTGCTTGCGCAAGTATGGACCAGTTTAAAAACTACCAAGATCGTGGGGATCAGTTCGCGGCCTTAGTGAATCAGATGGCAGGAGGGCGGGATGACTAGGATCAGTTCGTCGACTGCTATGCCCGTGATGTTCGATACCTGGCTGGTGACCTGTATCGGTGTACTCTGTAGTGTGGGTTTACTCGCGATTGCCAGCGCCTCGGTTGATTTTGCGGAAACCACCTACGGATGGGCGTGGTATCACGCAATGAAGCATGCACTGTACCTGTTTGTAGCGACAGGCGTAGCGACTGTCGTATACCAAATTCCTCCGCGGTTTTGGGATGCAACTTCGTGGATATGGTTGCTCGTGGCTGTGGCTTTGTTAGTAGTGGTCTTGATACCAGGTGTCGGCCGCGAGGTTAATGGCGCGCAGCGATGGATTCCTTTGCTGATCGTGAACCTGCAACCTTCTGAAGTGGCCAAAGCAGCCATGATCTTGTTTCTAGCCTCTTATTTACGTCGCCGTGAAGACGAAGTGCGTGAAGCCTGGTCGGGGTTCTTTAAGCCCTTGGTGATATTGGGTGTATTAAGTGTATTACTGTTGCTAGAGCCTGACTTTGGCGCGACCGTCATTGTCTGCGGTACCGCATTGGGCATGCTATTTCTAGCAGGTGTGCGATTAATACAGTTCACTATCGTGGCCTCTGGGCTGGCGCTCATTGGTGTTAGCATGGTGGCTTTGGCGCCTTATCGATTGCAGCGATTTTTATCGTATCAGGATCCATGGGCCGATCCGTTTAATACGGGTTTTCAGCTCACTCAATCCCTGATTGCTTTTGGCCGCGGTGAGTTGGCGGGCGTGGGCTTCGGGCAGTCCGTGCAAAAATTGTTTTATCTACCCGAGGCGCATACCGACTTCGTATTCTCGATTTGGGCCGAAGAAACCGGTTTTATTGGTTCTGTCTGCCTGCTCTTAATGTTTGTGGCATTGGTAGGGCGTTTGTTGTGGTGGAGTCGCAAGGCACTCGCAGTAAGCCGCACGTTCGAGAGCCATGTCTTCGGGGGCATTGCCCTGATGCTCTCAGGTCAGGTCTTTGTGAGTATGGGGATGAGCATGGGCTTGTTGCCGACCAAAGGTCTGACACTACCTATGATCAGCTTTGGTGGTAGCTCCCTAATTGTGACTTTGTGTTTGCTGGCCATAGCTCTGCGCATGACGCGCGACTGTGATAAGCCTGAACCCAGGAGGCCTAAGCTATGAAAAAGGCACCCTTGGTTATGATGATGGCGGGTGGAACCGGTGGTCACATCTTCCCGGCTCTTGCCGTCGCGAAAGCGCTGGAAGCCAAAGGTTATCGCGTAAGTTGGTTGGGGACTAAGACTGGCTTGGAGGCGCGTATTGTGCCGGCGGCGGGGATTCGCCTGCATCACTTGGCGGTTCGTGGTTTGCGAGGTAAATCTGTCCGAAATATTCTTAGTGGCCTTCTATATCTCATTTGGTCTGTTGAGCAGGCAACGTTTTTAATGCTTCGCTATCGTCCGGCCTTGGTCGTGGGTATGGGCGGTTACGTCGCAGCGCCGGGTGGCGTAGCGGCCATGCTAATGGGGCGCCCCCTGTTTATTCACGAGCAGAATGCTGTAGCGGGCAGCACTAACCGTTGGCTACAACGCATTGCATCGAGAATTTTTGCGGCCTTTGACGGGGCGTTTGAAGAATCGGTGAACGCCGAAGTTGTGGGTAATCCGGTCAGAGCTGAGATTGTGGCGGTAGGCGCAGCGCGCGAAGCGTTCGACGGTCAGCGCGACTTGCACGTATTGGTATTGGGTGGTTCGCAGGGTGCTTTGGCGATCAATCGAGTGATTCCCGACGCGGTGGCCCAGTTCGAGGCACACGAGGCGGGCTTTGGTTTGTCGGTGTGGCATCAGGTTGGGCAGGCGCACTCCTCGGATGTTGGCGCCATGTATGCCGCCAAGGGCATTACCCATGTGCGCATTTCTCCGTTCATTGAAGATATGGCAGCGGCCTATGCCTGGGCTGATGTGGTAGTGGCGCGAGCTGGTGCTCTCACCTGTTCTGAATTGTTGGCCGCCGCATGCCCTGCGGCCCTGGTGCCCTTGCCGATTGCTATTGATGATCATCAGCGTAAAAACGCGCAACACCTCGTGAAGGCCGGTGCGGCGATTGTAATCGAGCAGGATGACCTTACATCAGAGGCCTTGGCGAAGCGGTGGTTGCACTGGTTGCGTGATCCAGAGCAACTTGCCGCCATGTCTGGCGCGGCACAAAAAGCGGCAAAAGTTGATGCAACCGACCGTATCGTAAAGGCCTGCGAGGAGGTGCTGCATGGCGCTTAATCCACAAGGTTTTTCGGTGCCAGCGATGCGTCGTATTAAGCGTATTCATTTTATTGGAGTGGGTGGTTCTGGCATGAGCGGGATTGCCGAGGTGCTCGCCAACTTAGGATACCAAGTATCGGGCTCCGATATACGTGAGTCGGCAGTGACAGAGCGTCTGGCGCGTGCTGGTGTCGATGTGTTTATTGGGCACTCAGCTGACTACATTGACGGCGTCGATGTGGTGGTAACGTCAACGGCGGTTGCTACTGATAACATCGAATATCAGGCGGCGCGAGAGGCGCGCATCCCAACCGTACCTCGAGCACAGATGCTGGCCGAGCTTATGCGTTATCGTCACGGCATTGCGGTGGCGGGAACGCACGGTAAAACCACGACTACCAGTATGATTGCGTCGGTGTTTGCAGCCGCAGAGCTGGATCCGACCTATGTTATTGGCGGCCGCGTGAATCAATCGGGAAGCAATGCCAAATTGGGAGCCAGCCAGTATTTAATTGCCGAGGCGGATGAAAGTGATGCGTCATTTTTACACTTAACGCCTATGGTGTCGGTCGTCACAAACATTGAAGCGGATCATATGGATACCTACGGTGGCGATCTGCAGCAGCTGCGCAGAACCTTCGTCGAATTCTTGCATAACCTCCCGTTCTATGGTTCGGCCGTGCTGTGTCTAGACGATCCTGAAATCAAGGCTCTGGTTCCTCAAATCAATCGCTCAATTCTAACCTATGGACAAGATCCCGGGGCCGACTATCGGGTACACACTGTTCGTCCCTCGGGGGTTATAAGCGAGTTTAAACTCGATACACCCAATCACGGTACGCTGTCGCTCCGGGTGAACTCGCCCGGTTTGCACAACGTTCTAAACGCAGCGGCGACGGTAGCCGTGTCCTTAGATGAAGGTTTGCCGGTTGCGTCGGTTGAGTTGGGTTTAGCTCAGTTTGCTGGCGTAGGGCGGCGCTTTGAACAATTAGGTCGGCTGCAGCATGCCCGAGGGCATGCAGTGTTGGTCGACGACTACGGTCATCATCCTACCGAAGTTGAAGCCACCCTGAACTCGGCGGCTCAGGTCTGGCCCGAATCACGCGTGGTGATGGTGTATCAACCGCATCGTTTTAGCCGAACGCGCGACTTGTACGATGACTTCGTGCGCGTACTGAGTCGTTGCGATGTATTGATCTTGCTAGACGTTTACGCGGCAGGTGAATCTGAAATTGCCGGGGCGGACAGCAAGTCGCTGGCACGTAGTATCCGACAGCGTGGTCATGTTGATCCTATTTACGCGGCCAGCATTGACGAAGTGCCCGAACTGTTGGCGTCAATTTTGGCCGACAACGATATTTTGATTACTCAGGGAGCCGGCAATATCACTTTGCTTGCGCATAAATTAGTGCAGGCCGACCACGAGGGTTTAAAGCATGTTGAATAACACCCTTGATCAAAGTGTCGTGGCCGTGTTGTTGGGTGGCACCTCATCGGAGCGCGAGGTGTCGTTAATGAGCGGTGCTACTGTGGTCAACAATTTACGACCGCTTTGTGCTGAGGTGCGCGCGGTGGATCCAGCAAGCGAAGGCTGGTTAGAGCAACTTCACGGGGTGGATTTCGTTTTTAACATCCTGCATGGTGGGTCTGGCGAAAACGGCTCGGTGCAAGGATTGTTGGCGACTTTGGGTTTGCCTCAGTCTGGCTCGGGCGTATTGGGGGCCGCGCTCGGTATGGACAAACTGCGTAGTAAGGCGATTTGGCGTGATGCCGGGCTGCCCGTAGCCGAGGCGGCGGTGTTAGCGTCGGATACCGATTTTGAGGCAGTGATACAGACCCTGGGCGCCGTGTTTGTGAAACCCGCTTACGAGGGCTCAAGTATTGGTATGAGCATTGCCCGCTCTGCTTCGGAACTTGCCGAAGCGTACGCCGGTGCCCGTGTATACCAAGGCCCCGTATTTGCAGAACGTCGTATCATTGGCGAAGAATACACGGTGGCAATTTTAGGCGATCGCGCGCTACCCGCGATTCGACTGCAGGCCACCGAAACCTTCTACGATTACCACGCCAAGTATGTCTCGAATGACACACAGTACTTCTGCCCCTGTGGTTTAAGCCCCAAGCGTGAGTCGGAACTTGCGCAGCTAGCGCTTGCGGCTTTTAAAGCGATTGACTGCTCGATATGGGGGCGGGTGGATTTCATGGTCGATCAGCAAGGTCAACCCTACATCCTCGAAGCCAATATCGTGCCTGGAATGACCTCACACAGCTTGGTGCCTATGGCGGCGAAAGCGGCGGGTTTAAGCGTGCCGGAGCTATTACGCGAGATTATCGAACTCAGTGTAGCGCAGGCGGAGGTACATTCATGAACTCGTCTCAGATTCGACAAAAGATCTATGGGGTGATCGCTCAGGCTCGCCGCTTGGGGCAAGTCTTACCATCGGTAGTCGCGGTCTCTTTAGTGTTTGCGGGCGCGTTGACAGTACTAGTGAGTATTACGACTCAGCCCCTAGAGCGTGTGGTGATTGTGGGCGAGATTGGTGAACTTCATCGCTCGGCCTTACAAGGTTGGCTGGTTGAAAATGTAGCAGAAACAGCTGCTAACTGGGAGCTCGATCAAACTGAAACGCTGTTAGAAACCCTGCCTTGGATTCAAAGTGCCGCGGCGACCAGAGTGTGGCCTAACACAATGCGAATTGAGGTTAAGCCACACATACCTGTAGCCCTGTGGGGTGATGGTTCGTTCTTGAACTCAGAAGGGCAAGTGTTCGAGCCTGTGCCGGGCAGCGAGGGTTTAGTGCTGCCCAAATTATCGGGTGACTTGAATCAGCAGTCGCAACTCATGGATTTGTATTTACAGCTCTCGGGGTTGCTCGGTAAGCACTCGGCGCTTCGCCTAGACAGCCTGAGTATGGACTCCTTAGGGCAATTAAGCGTGCTAATGGAGTTCGGAATGAGTGTGAAGCTTGGGCGTCATGCTCAGCTAACACGCTTCCAGCGATTTCTAGATTGGCACGAGCGCTACGGCGCAAGCAATCCTATTGCCGTGAGCGTTGATGTGCGCTATCGGAATGCGCTTGCGGTGTCAGAGCCGGGTCAGATAAACGTGCTTTCGGGTATCGCAAGCCGAAGCGGAAGAGGATATTAGTATGGTGAGTCAGGCACAGAATCGAATAATTGTGGGGCTTGATATTGGCACTTCGAAAGTCGTGGCTTTGGTGGCCGAGGTTGACGCCAATGGCGATATCGAGATTGTTGGGATGGGCTCGCATCCGTCGCGAGGCATGAAAAAAGGCGTCGTGGTCAATATTGAATCGACGGTTCAATCGGTACAGCGCGCGATAGAAGAAGCTGAGTTGATGGCGGGGTGCCAAATTAGCTCGGTGTATGTCGGGATCGCGGGCAGCCACGTTCGCAGTCTGAATTCGCACGGTATTGTCGCCATCAAAGATGGCGAAGTGATCGACGCGGACCTAGATCGCGTGCTGGATGCTGCACAAGCAGTTGCCATTCCTGCGGACCAGAAAATTCTGCACATCCTGCCGCAAGAGTACGTCATCGATAATCAAGAGGGGATTCGTGAGCCCCTAGGTATGTCGGGTGTGCGTTTAGAAGCCAAAGTACACTTAGTGACTTGCGCCGTGAACGCCGCCCAGAACATCGAGAAGTGCATTAAGCGCTGCGGCCTTGACGTTGATGAAATCATCTTAGAGCAGGTAGCCTCTAGCTATTCTGTTCTAACGGATGACGAGCGCGAACTGGGCGTGTGCATGGTGGATATAGGTGGTGGTACTAGCGATATTGCCATTTTCACGGAGGGGTCAATTCGTCATACGGGTGTCATTCCTATTGCCGGCGATCAAGTAACCAACGACATTGCCATGGCCTTGCGTACTCCAACGCAACACGCTGAAGAAATCAAAATTAAATACGCCTGTGCGCTGACTCAGCTGGCGTCGGCCGACGAAACGATCAAGGTGCCGAGTGTGGGCGATCGTCCGCCAAGGGATTTATCGCGGCAGTCGCTGGCCGAGGTGGTAGAGCCAAGATACGACGAGCTATTCACCCTAGTGCAAGCAGAGCTTCGCCGCAGTGGTTTTGAAGACCTTATTCCAGCGGGTGTGGTGCTTACCGGTGGCACCTCAAAAATGGAGGGCGTGGTTGAGCTGGCCGAGGAAATTTTCCACATGCCGGTGCGCGTGGGTGCACCAACGCGAGTGAAAGGTTTAACCGATATCGTCCGCAACCCCATTTATGCGACGGCGGTGGGTTTGTTGGAATACGGCGCAGCGCATTCGCGCCAAAGCAGTGCCAAGAGTGGGCGCAAAAGAGCGGATGGGCCAGGGTTGTTGGCCAAGCTTAAAGAGTGGATGCAATCGAATTTTTAAAAGTGCGGCTTAGACCGTTCTATGGAGAAACGTCACGCGAGTGACAGGAGAGAGGAAGTAGCTATGTTTGAACTTATCGATAACGTACCAGAAACGGCGGTAATCAAAGTTGTGGGTGTTGGCGGCGGTGGCGGTAATGCCGTAAAGCACATGATTGCCAATCAAATCGAAGGTGTAGATTTTATCTGTGCCAATACCGATGCTCAGGCATTAAACGATATTGATTCCAAAACACGCTTGCAGTTGGGTGGCGATATCACTAAAGGTCTGGGTGCTGGCGCAAATCCCTTGGTGGGTCGCGACGCTGCCTTGGCGGATAGAGACCGAATTGCCGAATCTATTCGCGGTGCGGATATGGTGTTCATCACTGCGGGTATGGGGGGTGGTACCGGAACAGGTGCGGCGCCGGTGGTTGCCGAAGTGGCTCGCGACTTAGGTATTTTAACGGTGGCGGTTGTTACTCGGCCTTTCTCGTTTGAGGGCAAAAAGCGCAACTTGATTGCGCAGCAGGGTTTAGCAGAACTGGAGCAGTACGTTGACTCGCTAATCACCATTCCCAACGAGCGCCTGCTTGAGGTTTTGGGAAAAAATACCAGCTTATTGGATGCCTTCCGCGAGGCGAATGATGTACTCTTGGGCGCCGTTCAGGGCATTGCAGATTTAATTATCCGCCCTGGCATGATCAACGTCGATTTCGCCGACGTTAAGACGGTTATGTCAGAAATGGGTATGGCGATGATGGGGACTGGGCGCGCCAGCGGTGAAGATAGAGCGCGAGAAGCTGCCGAGAAGGCGATTCAAAGTCCGCTACTCGACGATATCGATTTGCGCGGCGCACGCGGCATTCTCGTGAATATTACAGCAGGTTTAGACCTAGCCTTGGGAGAATTCTCTGATGTGGGTGACACCATCGAAGAGTTCGCCTCAGAGGACGCGACCGTCGTTGTCGGTACGGTTATCGATCCAGATATGCACGACGAAATTAAGGTCACTGTGGTGGCAACCGGATTAAATCGTATCGGTGAGGAGAAAAAACCGATTTCTGTTGTCAAACCCGTAGGCGTGGCTTCACCCGGTGAGGTTAAGCCGGATTACAGGGACTTCGATCGACCGACGATTAAACGTCGGCAGGCGGAAGTAGAGGGGAACACAGCGCGTCAGCTGCCCGACTTAGAAACAGGTGGTGATTATTTTGACATCCCTGCTTTTTTGCGGCGCCAAGCGGACTGAACGCTCGATAACCACCTGGGTGGTGGTTAACACAAAAGGGCCAAACACAAGATGATTAGACAACGCACATTGCGCAATCCGATTAAAGCAACGGGTATTGGTTTACATACAGGTGAGAAAGTTTACCTGGGTTTGTCGCCGGCACCGATTGATAACGGCATTGTGTTTCGGCGCGTTGATCTCTCGCCTCCTGTTGAAATACCCGCCAGAGCGCTTAACGTAGGTGATACTACTCTCTCCACCACCTTGATCGCCGATGGGCAACGCGTCTCCACCGTTGAACATCTGCTAAGTGCCATGGCGGGCCTTGGTATCGATAACGCTTTTATCGATGTTAGCGCTGCGGAAGTGCCCATTATGGATGGCAGTGCAGGCCCCTTTGTGTTTTTGATTCAGTCAGCGGGCATTGAAGAGCAGCCTGCTTTAAAGCGATTTATTCGCATTAAAAAAGAAGTCACGGTCACCGACGGCGAAAAAACCGCCACCTTTTTACCTTTTGATGGGTTCAAGGTCGCGTTCACGATTGATTTTGATCACCCCGTTTTTCGTGATCGCAAAGCCAGCGCGGAGGTGGATTTTTCCAGCACGAGCTTTGTAAAAGAGATTTCTCGGGCGCGCACTTTCGGGTTTATGCACGAGATTGAATACTTGCGCTCACAAGGTTTGGCGCGGGGCGGCAGTGTGGATAACGCCATTGTGGTTGATGAGTACCGTATTCTCAACGAAGACGGTCTGCGTTACGACGACGAGTTCGTGAAACATAAAATTCTGGACGCTATTGGCGACTTGTACCTCTTGGGCTTCAGTTTGATCGGGGAATTCCGTGCCCACAAATCAGGCCACGCCTTAAATAACCGTCTGCTGCGTAGCCTGCTGGAACAGGAAGACGCTTGGGAAATGGTCACCTTCGACGATCAAGAGCAGGCACCCATTTCGTACACGACATCGCCCGCTTTGGCGGTGTAGCACTCACCCGTATTTGTGAATTTTTGACGCCCAAGGTTGACTTCTAACCTTGGTGTTTGGGGCTATGTTGTGGCATATTGGGCGCCTATCACAGTATTGGCGTTGCCACTTCTCATGACCTTTAAAATCCCCTGTAAGCCCCCCCATCGCGCGATGAGCGAAGACTGGCGACGCTGGTCCAAAACGCTTGCCTCTGCGTTGCTGGTGGGTTTGCCGTTGGGATTGGGCGCGCAGTCGAGCGACGCAAGTGAGGAACTTGCCTCGCGCGATGTCAGTGAGTGGAATGCCGAGCATTCCTTTGAAGTCTCCCACTGGTCGACGACACTCGAGCTTAAAGCACGCGCTACGATCAAGACCTTGGCGACTAATATTGCGGCATTGCCAAGCCTGATTGCGGGGCATACGCCGGCGGCGACGCATCCACTTTACAAGCCACAAAGCCAGAATGAATTTGATTGGTCGGCTTCGTGGCAGCAGGATGCGCAAGTCACGTGCAGCCAGGCAGCAGGGTTTTGGGTTGAGCTCGATTGCGAGCGTTTATTAGACAGCGCCGATTCACTGGTATATATCGAGCAGAGCCTGTCTGCGGAGGCATGCTCGACCGTAAAATCTAAGCAACAGTATTCCCATAGCGTACTGAACTGCCCGATGTCGCTGCCAGCGACGTTTGGTATTGGTTTAATTGGACACCCTGTTTCTCGGGCACAGTCCTTGTATGCTTTTGGTCGAGTGATTGACCCCTCTGTCTACGCTGACCAAACTTTGTCGTAATCCTTGTTCAAGTAGGGGCCCCGCGGACGCGGTAAATTGAACACACAAGGACACAGACAATGATTTTAAATGCAGTGAAAAAGATTTTTGGCACGCGTAATGATCGCGAGCTAAAGCGTATTGGGAAGTTGGTTAACAAAATTAATGCGTTCGAGGAAGCGTTGGCAGCGCTCAGTGATGACGCGCTTGCGGCAAAAACGGTCGAGTTGAAAGAACGCTTAGCGCAGGGTGCCACGCTGAACGAGGTGTTGCCCGAGGCGTACGCCTGTGTGCGCGAGGCGGGCAAGCGAACTCTGGGTATGCGCCACTTCGACGTGCAGATGGTCGGCGGTATTGCGCTGCATGAGGGCAAGATTGCCGAGATGCGAACTGGGGAGGGTAAGACTTTGGTGGCCACGCTACCTGCTTATCTCAATGCCTTAAGTGGAAAGGGCGTTCATCTTGTGACAGTGAACGATTATCTTGCGAATCGCGATGCGCATTGGATGGAGCCGCTCTACCGCTTTTTGGGTATGACCGTGGGGGTCATCAAATCGGGCCAAGCGAGCGAGCAGAAAAAACAGGCCTATTCCGCGGATATTATCTACGGCACCAACAACGAGTTTGGCTTCGATTATCTGCGCGATAACATGGCCTTTGCCCTAGAAGACAAGCTTCAGCGCGAACTGAATTTTGCCATTGTGGACGAAGTGGACTCGATTTTAATCGACGAAGCTCGAACGCCGCTGATTATTTCAGGTGCTTCGTCTGATAGCTCGGAGTTGTACAAGCGAATCAACCGTTTTGTGCCCATGCTGAACCAGGGTACCGAAGAAGTTCCAGGTCATTACAGCATTGACGAAAAGCAGCGCTCGATCGAGCTGTCGGAAGAAGGGCACGAATACGTCGAGGGTTTGTTGGTAAGTGAAGGCTTACTTGCCGAGGGCGAGAGTTTGTACGCGGCGACGAACCTGAATCTGCTGCATCATGTTCATACTGCTTTAAAGGCACACGTGCTATTTCATCGAGATGTTGAATACATTGTGCAGGGCGGGCAAGTGGTGTTGATCGACGAGCATACGGGGCGAACCATGCCTGGTCGCCGACTGTCTGAAGGCTTGCACCAAGCCATCGAAGCCAAAGAGGGCGTTCAAATTCAAAGCGAGAGTCAGACCTTAGCGTCGACGACTTTCCAGAATTACTTCCGTTTGTACAATACGCTGTCGGGTATGACGGGTACTGCCGATACCGAAGCCTTCGAGTTCCGTCAAATTTACGGCTTGGAAGTGTTGGTTATTCCAACTAATAAGCCAATGCAGCGCAAAGACTTGAATGACTTGGTTTACCTGACCCGCGAAGAAAAGTTCGACGCGATTGTTGCTGACGTTCAATCTTGCATTGAGCAAGGCTCGCCTGTATTGGTGGGTACGGCTTCGGTAGAGACCTCGGAAGAGTTATCGCAGCGCTTTAAGCAGTCGAACATCGAGCACAAAGTTCTGAACGCAAAATACCACGAGCAAGAGGCCGAAATTATTGCGCAGGCAGGACGCGCCGGTGTGGTGACGATCGCTACCAACATGGCGGGGCGCGGTACCGATATCGTCTTGGGCGGCAACTTAGAGGCTGAGCTTGCGGCGGCTGGTGATATCAGCGAGGCCGAGGCAGCGCAAATTAAAGCGGCTTGGAAAGAGCGTCACGACGCCGTACTAGCGGCGGGTGGTCTGCATATTTTGGGCACCGAGCGCCACGAGTCGCGCCGCATTGACAACCAGCTGCGCGGCCGTGCCGGACGCCAGGGTGACCCTGGGCTGTCGCGCTTCTACCTATCGTTAGAAGACAATCTCATGCGCATTTTTGCCTCGGATCGCGTCAAGGGCTTTATGCAGGCGCTGGGCATGGAAAAAGGCGAGGCTATCGAGCACCGAATGGTGACGAACGCCATTGAGAAAGCGCAGCGCAAAGTCGAAGGTCGTAACTTCGATATTCGTAAGCAGCTGCTAGAGTATGACGATGTAGCCAATGATCAGCGTCAGATCATTTATCAGCAGCGTAATGACTTGCTCGAAGAAGATGATATTTCAGACACTATCACTGCGATCCGCGCTGATGTGGTCAACGATGCCATCGATGGCTTTATCCCGCCCATGAGTGTCGAAGAGCAGTGGGATATCGCAGGTTTAGAGGCCTTGCTAGAAACGGATTTCGCCATTCAGCTTCCAGTACAGCAGTGGCTGGACGAGGATAAAACCGTCGATGAGGAGGCGATAAGAGAGCGGGTGGTGCAAGCCATTCAAGCGGCTTATCACGAGAAAAGTGAGCTGGTTGGCCCCGATATGCGTCGTATTGAAAAACAGGTCATGCTACAAATTTTGGACCAGCTGTGGAAAGATCACTTGGCCACCATGGATCAATTGCGGCAGGGCATTCATTTGCGTGCCTACGCACAGAAAAACCCCAAACAAGAATACAAGCGCGAATCGTTCGAGTTGTTCCAAACCTTGCTGAATAACTTAAAGTTTGAGGTGACCAAGTTCTTAAGCCACGTGCAAATTCAACGTCCCGACGAGGCCGAGCTGATCGAGCAACGCCGTCGCGAGGAAGCAGCGCGCGAGACATTGGCGTTTGAACACGCTCAAGCTGCCGCGATGGGCGATGAAGGTGTCTCGCAAAACAACTCAAGCGATGCCGCTGAGCCCTTTGTGCGCGAAGACCGCAAAGTCGGGCGCAACGAGCCTTGCCCTTGTGGTAGCGGTAAAAAGTACAAATCATGTCACGGGAAGCTCTAAGCGTATGACGACCATTCATCCGGTTGCGGGTGTTCGCATTGGTATTGCCAGTGCAGGCATTAAAAAGGTAGGCCGCAAAGACCTTGTCGTGTTTGAGTTGGTTGAAGGCACGACCACAGTGGGCGTATTTACCCGCAATGCCTTTTGCGCTGCGCCCGTGATTGTTGCCAAAGAAAACTTAGCGTTCACCCAGCCCAAATACCTGCTGGTGAACACCGGTAATGCGAATGCGGGCACGGGTGCATCTGGTATTGATGCAACGCAGGCGACGCTTGCAGCATTAGCGCAGGCGGCGGGGTGCGAAGCCGCGCAGATACTGCCCTTCTCGACCGGCGTTATTGGCGAGCCCCTACCGGTGGCAAAAATTGAAGCGGCCATTCCCGCTGCGTTAAGCGACCTGCAGGCGAATAACTGGGCCCTGGCTGCTGAAGGCATTATGACGACCGATACGCGGCCCAAAGTGGCGTCGCGTCAGGTGGAGTTTGGCGGTGAACGCTTTGTGATCACGGGCGTGACCAAAGGTGCGGGCATGATCCGCCCGAATATGGCGACCATGTTGTCCTATGTAGCCACCGATTTGGCGATTGATACACCGTTATTGCAGAAAGCCCTGGTACGCGGTGTTGATCAGTCTTACCACCGTATTACCGTAGACGGCGATACTTCGACCAACGACGCCTGCACCCTCAGCGCCACTGGGCAGTCGGCCTTGCCACGAGTTGAATCAGACAATGAGCTTTACCAAGTCTTTTGCCAAGCATTGGATGACTTGCTGTTAGAATTGGCTCAAATGATGGTGCGCGACGGCGAGGGTGCGACCAAGTTCTTTCAGATTGAAGTCAGCGGCGGTAAGGCCGAGCAAGAGTGCTTGGATGTGGCCTTTACCATTGCCGAGTCGCCCTTGGTCAAAACGGCTCTGTTTGCCTCTGACCCCAATTGGGGGCGCTTGCTAGCCGCTATTGGGCGCGCCGGTTTGCAGGACTTAGTCATCGAAGACGTCACGCTGCATTTAAACGATGTGCTCATTGCTGAGCAGGGTTGTAGAGCCGCTTCTTATACCGAAGAACAGGGTATCGCGGCGATGGCGCCAACGGACATTGTGCTACGAGTTGGCTTGAACCGAGGGCCTGCGCAGACCACGGTCTACACCACGGACTTTTCTTACGATTACGTGCGGATTAATGCCGAATACCGAACCTAAACCCACGCTGCACGTTGCGGTGGGGGTGATTTTGCGCGACGGCGAGCTGTTTATCGCCAAGCGGCAGGGTGATCAGCATCTTGCCGGCTTTTGGGAATTCCCGGGCGGCAAAGTGGAAGCGGGCGAGACAGTGCTTGATGCGCTAAAGCGCGAACTGCATGAAGAATTAGGTATTGATGTGATCACTGCCGCGCCCCTGATCGAGCAGCGCCATGAATATGATATTCGCACGGTTGTGCTCGATTGCTGGCTGGTTACAGAGTTCAGTCGAAAGGCACATGGTAAAGAGGGG